>Ga0233425_10003643_pt1 | contig 27518 bp, 22 predicted proteins | sample Watercolumn_Towu_2_FD_181712 | JGI IMG/M metagenome (GOLD analysis project Ga0233425, IMG submission 181712) | Freshwater microbial communities from Lake Towuti, South Sulawesi, Indonesia - Watercolumn_Towuti2014_140_MG | ecosystem: Environmental > Aquatic > Freshwater > Lake | place...
GCAGAAGCTGGTGAAGGTGCTCCGGATCGGCATCATCCAGGATGGAAAGATCGTCCAGGAGAAGCGGATCGAGGTCGGCAGCACGGTCACCATCGGCGCGTCGCCCAATGCCACCTTCTCGTATCCCCTGCCGAAGGTGCCCCGGAAGTTCCCGCTGTTCGTCGCCAAGGGGGAGTCCTACTTCCTGCGCTACCTGCCGTCGATGAAGGGCAAGATCGGTCAGACGGACCAGAAAGACACGGTCCTGCGCCTCGATGAGCTGCAGAAGAGCGGTGCCGCCAAGCGCAAGGGCGACGTCTTCGTCCTGCCGCTGACCTCCAAGAACCGCGGCACCATCTCGATCGACAACGTCACGCTCCTGTTCCAGTTCGTCGCGGCCCCCCCCGAGCCGCTGACCCCGACCCACACCACCGACTTCCGCCCTCGGATCTTCGACAGCGACGATCCTGTCTTCCTGGGTTTCCTCGGTCTCTATACGCTGCTCGCGGCCGTCTTCGGGGTCTATGTGCAGTCCGTCCCCGCCCCCGTGTTGCAGACCGAAGACCTGATGCCGGAGCGCTTCGTCAAGCTGGTGATGCCCCGCACCGATGTCAAGCAGCCCACCGAGGACCCCCTCGCGGGCGGCGAAGAAAAGGAGAAGGAAAAGGAAAAGGAAGAGCCCGCACCCGGCGAGACGTCAGCCAAGGACACGCACGTGAAGACCGCGGATGAGCGCGCGGCCGAAGAGATCAAACGCCGGCAACAGGAGGAGGCGGACGTCATGAGCAAGTCCCTGCTCCTCAAGATGATCGGTACGCGTGGCGAGAGCTCCACCGGCACCTACACCGACGATCTCTTCGGCGAGAGCGACGGCGTGGGCACCGACCTCGACAAGGCCCTGGCTGAGGTCGGGGGGGTCGAGCAGGGCACGCTGGAGGCCCTGGGCGAGAAGGTAGGCACCGGCTCCGGGACGGGACGGGACGACGCATCCATCGGCGATCTTGCAAAAACCCGCGGTGGTTCATCGGATGTGGGCTCCGGCCCCGCCACCAAGGTCTCGGGGCGCGTCGCCTCGGGCACCGTCGATGTGACCGGTGGCGACCCCGCCAAGATCAAGGCGGCCATCGGCAAGTACACCGGCCAGGTCAAGGCCTGCTACGAGCTACGACTGAAGTCGAATCCCACCCTGGAGGGGCGCGTGGGGCTGTTGTGGTACATCACCGGCGGGCGTGTCACCAAGGTCGATATCGTGGAGAACACCACGCGTGACGATGAACTGGCCGGTTGCATCGCCGCGAAGGTGCGCACCTGGCGTTTCCCGACCGATCTGGAGGAAGACACCGAGGTCAGCTACCCCTTCATCCTCTCGCCTGGGTAGAGCAGGGAACAGGGGAGGGCAGGGGAGAACAGGCTAGAAAAACTGCATCGGCGGGATCCAAGGGTCCAGGTCCTGCCACAGAGAGACCAGTGGTGCTTGGAGGCCATGGCCAATATCGCCACTTCAGGGTTGATGAATCTGCCTGATGGCCTTACCATGGCGGCTCTTCATCCCGCACGGCCCCTTGGCCGGAGGGTTTCATGGCTTACCGGGTTCTGTACATCATCGCGTTCGTGACGCTGCTGCTGGCGCCCCTGCCTGCGCGCGCGCAGCAGAGCGACGTGGTGGGGCTGCTCGAGCAGGGGGCACAGCTCACTCCGGAAGAGATGCTGCGGTACATGGATGAGGGCATCGAGACGATGAACGCCGGGGTAGAGGCTGTGGGCAAGATGCTCGAGGTGGCCGAGCGCGAGAAGGAGATCATCAAGGTCCAGTGCCTCTCCAACAAGCTCACACAGCTTCGGGCCTTCGCGAACGTGGGAACCTCCATCCAGCAGCACGTCAAGGACGCGCTGGCCGAGAACGATCCGGAGCAGTCCAGCTTCCATCTGCGCCAGTTCGTGGTGCTCATGTCCCGCTACAGCGAGCTCCGGGCCCAGGCCGATGCCTGCGTGGGGCCCGGCAGCGGCACCAAAACCGGCAACGTGCAGGTGGAGGTGACGGACGCCGGCATGGGCGTCGAGGATGAGACCGAAGGGGCTGAGCACGACGGGGAGTTCGGGGATAATCCTCCAGACACCAGCCAATTCAGGTAGGCGGCCGCTACGTGACACCGATTTCAAAGCGGTCCCGTGCCCCGGCAGGCTGCCTCCGGTTAGGGGGGCGTTCTGGTGCGCTCGCCGCGCGCCGCGCTGACACGGAACCAGGATCGCACGTGAACATCCGACAAGACACCCTCGCCAGGAGCGTGGTCGCTGCGCTGGGCGCCGGTGTGTGCCTTGTTGCAGGAGGGATTCCTGGGGCAGCCCTGGCGGGTCCTGGCGATCACATCCGGTTCGGGCAGACCGAAGTGGTCCCGCAGATCCTGCTGGGGACCCAGTACCGCAGCAACGTCCTGCTCGCCGAGAAGGATGTCCAGGGTGGCCTCTCGCTGATCGTCCATCCATCGGCCGCGCTGAAGCTCGATGGGCCGAAGATGAAGCTCCAGGCTGCGGGTGCCTACGATCTCCGCAAGTACTTCGATCCGGATCTCACCAGCCTCGATCGCTTCCGGGATGGCAGCCTCAAGGGCGACCTGAGGCTCCTGCCCGACTCACTGCTCGGCTTCGATGTCAAGGAATCCCTGGTCGGCTCCAGCCGGGAGAGCGAGTCGTGGAACTCGGACTCGGCCCTCATCCAGCACACCAAGAACGATCTCGGCGCGCGGCTGGCGATCCACCCCGGTGAGGCGCTCGAGGGCGGTCTCGGCGGCAGGTTCCTCATCGACGACTACAACGTCCCCGCCGAGGCGAACGTCCTGCTCAACCCGAACTACAACTCCCGGCTCGGCTACGGTCCCGAGGCGTCCTTCAAGTGGCGCTTCTTTCCCCGTACGGCGGTCGTGTTCGACACCTCGATGGAGTGGTTTCGCTGGAACCACAACCTCGTGAACATCATGTCGGACATGGAGTCGCTCGGCGCTGACAGCCCCTGGGGCGACTACCTCGCCATCCCCGATGGGTGGCTGTTCAGCGTCAAGGGCGGGTTGCGCGGGCGCTTCACCGAGCGCATCACCCTCGGCCTGGTCGCTGGCTACAACGACGCGGACTACGACGAGGCGTCTGTCCAGGAGGATCCGGGAGCGGCGGCCGCCGGCGTGGAGGCCGATCCAGCGGTGGCCGGCTTCGACGTCGATCCCTCTGGCGCCCAGAAGCTCACCGTGTCGGCCCTGTTCCAATACGACCTGTCGGAGACCCACAAGGTCGTGCTGGGGTACGATCGCGCCATCGCGGACTCCTACTTCACCAACTACTTCGTCTACGACTACGTCTTCCTGCGGTACAACGTGCTGCTGGGTGCCCGCGTCGGGGTCGGCGGAGAGGCAGGGTATCGCTTCGAGAACTTCTTCGGTGAGGTCACCCGGGCCGACAATGTCGTGCGCACGCGCCTCGGGTTGAACTACTCCGCGAACCGCTGGCTGCAGGCCAACGGCAGCTTCCAGTGGGACCGCCGGGCCACGGTCGAGCAGCAGTACAATACTGTGGACTACGACGACTTCGGCGTCAGCCTGGGTGTGACCTTCGTGTACTGACCGCGGCGGGAACCTGGGGATTGGTCCCGTGGTGATGTCCGGCTGGGAATGCCCAGGGGGCTTCTTCTTGAACCCGAATCATGGTATACTCATGACGTGTCAATAGACGTCGTGTGCGCGGTCCCTGTGGCACGACGGGCAGGAGCGTGCCGTGGCGGGTACAGAGAAGACCAGGAAGGCGAAGCGGAAGAAGACCGCTCCCGAGAAGACCACGGCGGGTCGAACCCAGACCTCCTCGCCGCCGCGGGCGCCGTCGTCCTTCCGCTGGGTGCAGATCGTGGACTTCACGGGGCTCCTGGCGGCGCTGTTCCTGATCCTCGCGCTGGCCTCACACCACAGCTCCGACCCGGGTTTCTCGCGTGTCTCCAGCGGGGGAGAGGTTGCGAACTGGGGGGGGGTGGTGGGCGCCTACGCGGCCGACATCGCCTACCAGGTGCTCGGCTGGGCTGCGTGGGCGGTGGTGCTGGTGCCGGTGGTCTTCATCCGGCGCCTCGCCCGGCGCGCTGCGGTGGGATGGATCGGGCGCATCGCGCTCCTGGCGACGGTGGTGAGCGCCAGCACGGGGTTTGGGCTGGCGCTTCCGGTCTCGGAGGGGGCGCCTTTTCCTCCCGGCGGAGTGCTCGGGATGTTGACCGCCCAGGGCTTGCGCGCGGTGGTGGGCGGGCCGGGTGCCTGGTTGGTGGTCCTGGGTGTCGCGGGTGTGTCCGCGGCTGTGAGCCTCGGCCTGGACGGCCAGGCGATGGCGGAGTGGGCCCTGCAACGTGCCGAGCAGGGGGTCCGGGCGGCGGGCATGGTGCTTGCCGGCGCCGCCGGGGCGAGCTTGCGCGCCGCTGGCGCGGTGAGCCAGCGCGGGGCTGTGCTGGTGTGGCGGACACTGTGCTTCTTCGCCCTGCTTCCGTTCCGCGGTATCGCCTGGGTGGCGATGCTGCCGGTGCGGGCGCTGCGGGCCCGTGCGGCACGGCGCGCCGAACGTCAGGAGGCCGAGGCCGCCGGAGCCGCGGATTTCGAGCCGGCGATGATCGAGGAAGGCTCGCTGCCGCCCGTGACTGGGCCAGCCCCCGAGATTTCCGTAGCTCGACCCTCGGTCTTCGCTCCACCGCCCGTGGAGCCTGCGCCCAGGCCGGGCGAAAGGCCGACCATGGTTGGCCAGCGGGAGCTGGTCGAGGCCGAGTGGGAACCTACGGAACACGACGTACGCGATCACGACGAGCCCGAGGGAACGGACTTCTGGGACCCGGCCTGGCGCGGGAGCACCGCTGGCGGCCGCGGTCCCTCGTGTGACCCCGAGGCGCGCGTCTCGGCCGGGGCCGGCGGTGGTGCCGTGTCGTACACACCGCCGCCGGTGGTGGCCGAGGTCGATGTCGTCGATGAGCCCTCGGCCTTCGATGCGCCCGATCCGGCCAGCCTGGATGGTGGGCGCGGCCGGCCGACCCGAGCGCCCACGTCGGTGGAGGGGGCGCCCAGCCGCGCGGTTCCACCTCGCCCTCGGGAGCCGCTGCCCTGGGACGATGAAGAGGAGGAGGACGGCGGGCCCGTGGAGATCTCGCCACACCCCGGCCCGGCCGAGGCGCTCGGCGAGGCCGAGGTGTCCTTCACACCGGGCATGCTGGAGAGCGGGGGCAACGACCAGGAGGGCCAGATCCTGGTGCCGAGCCTCCACGAGGAGCCCTTCGAGCTACCGGATCTGGGGCTGCTGGATCGCCACGAGCGCAGCGTGGCCTCCTTCGATGAGGACGAGCTGCGCCGGCTGGCCCGCTCCCTGGAGCAGAAGCTGGAATCCTTTGGCATCAAGGGCCAGGTGACGGCCATTCGGCCCGGGCCGGTGGTGACCACCTTCGAGTACCTGCCCGCGCCGGGCGTGAAGATCGCCCGGATCGCGAGCCTGCAGGACGACATCGCCATGGCCATGTGCGCCATCGCCGTGCGCATCGTGGCGCCGATCCCGGGCAAGGGCGTCGTGGGAATCGAGATCCCCTCGGCGGATCGCCAGACGGTCTGGATCCGCGACGTGCTGGCCTCCGAGGTCTTCCGCAAGGGCAGCCAGGCCCTGCCGCTGGTGCTCGGTAAGGATGTCGAGGGAAAGCCCGTGGTGGCCGATCTCACGCGCATGCCCCACCTGCTCATCGGCGGCGCGACCGGCACCGGGAAGAGCGTGGGCATCAACGCTATGCTCGTCTCCCTGCTGTTCACGAGGACACCCGAGGAATTGAGGATGATCCTCGTGGATCCGAAGATGGTCGAGTTCCAGCCCTTCAAGGACATCCCACACCTGCTGCACCCGGTGGTCACCGAGGTCAAGCTCGCGAACGCCGCGCTGAAGTGGGCGGTGGAGGAGATGGAGCGCCGCTACCGGTTGCTCGGGCGCTGGGGCACGCGCAACGTGCGCAGCTACAACCAGCGGGTGGAAGAGGAGTTGAGGGATTGGAACCCCCAGAAGGCGCGCCGCCTGATGCCTCCGGGGCTCAACCCGGACGACCCGCTGCCCATGCCCGAGAAGCTGCCCTACCTCGTGATCGTCATCGACGAGCTGGCTGATCTGGTGAAGAGCGTGGGCAAGGAGGTCGAGGAGACCATCGTGCGCCTGGCGCAGAAGTCGCGCGCGGCCGGGCTGCACCTCATCGTGGCCACGCAGCGTCCCAGCGTGGACGTCGTGACGGGCCTCATCAAGGCCAACTTCCCGTGCCGCATCGCCTTCCAGGTGCGCGCCCGGGTGGACGGGCGCACCATCCTCGATCAGAACGGGGCCGAGACATTGCTCGGCAACGGCGACATGCTCTTCATCCCCCCGGGGGTCGCCGACGCCCAGCGCGTGCACGGCGCATTTGTCTCGGATGAAGAGGTCCGTCGGATCTGCACCCACCTGCGCACCCAGGGCATCCCGCGCTACGACATCAAGATCCGGGTCGAAGACGGCGGGGAGGGCGACCTGCCCGCGGAGGGCGAGTACGACGAGTACTACGATCTGGCGGTGCGCCTGGTGGCCGAGGCCCGCAAGGCCAGCACCTCCATGATCCAGCGGCACCTCAAGATCGGGTACAACCGCGCGGCGCGCATCATCGAGATGATGGAGCGCGATGGGGTGGTCGGCCCCGCCGATGGCGCGAAGCCCCGCGAGGTGCTGGTGCAGCCCATCGTCGATTGATCCAGCGGCGAATGCTTCGGGAGCCCTGACCGTCCCGCGCCGGGAAGCGCGGCTCCGTGGAGCGTGTTCCCCCACTCCGTTAGAAGCCGTGCGGCTTTCGTCCGAGGCCGCTTCCTGGACAGGATGGTGTTCGATGATCCCCCTGCGGCGCCTGCTGGTCACCCTGATCGCGTTCCTGGTCTTCTGCGCCCCCGCCCTGGGCCAGGAGTTCGGCGACCTCGGCACTGCCGCGGAGGTGGTCCAGGGTGTGGAGCAGGTCTACGGGCGAGCGGAGTGCCTGCAGGCCGAGTTCACCCAGGTCTCCCGTTCCGCGGCGCTCGGCGACGAGCAGCGGCAGAGGGGCAAGGTCGTGGTGAAGCGACCCCGCAAGATGCGCTGGGAGTTCACCAGCCCCGACAAGAAGCTGTTCGTCACCGATGGGCAGACCATGTGGATCTGGTCTCCCGCCGACAATCAGGTGATCGTCTACCAGGACTTCTCCGGGGGGTCCACCGACGTCACCGGGCTGCTCTCCGATCTCTCCCGGATCGATGAGATGTTCGCGGTGACCATGCTGCCTCCGGCTGGACCGGGGCAGTCCTACGTGCTGGATCTCAAGCCGAAGAATGCCCAGGCGGGGAACTTCAAGCAGCTCCAGATCACCTTCTCCCGCCGCAGGCTGCTGGTGGAGCGGGTGGTGCTGACCGATACCTTCGACAACCTCACCGATCTGACCTTCACCCAGGTCAAGCTCGACGCCAAGGTCGATGACGGCGCCTTCACCTTCGCGGTGCCCGCCGGGGCTCAGGTAATCACCCCGGAAGGCCCGTAGGCCAGCGTGGCGCCGGCCATGTCGGGCCCCCGACCACCTCGCCGTGTCCACCTGATCAGCCTCGGCTGCCCGAAAAACCGCGTCGACAGCGAAGGGATGCTGGGGCGGCTGATGGCCGACGGCTGGGAGGTGAGCGCGGATCCTGCTGCTGCCGAGGCCCTGGTGGTGAACACCTGCGCCTTCATCCTGCCCGCCGTCCAGGAGAGCATCGACACCATCCTCGGGCTGACCGCCGCTCGCCGGGCGGGGCAGCAGATCGTGGTGACGGGCTGCCTGGTGCAGCGCTATGGGCGGGATCTGGCCACCGAGCTGCCGGAGGTCGACGCCTTTCTGGGCACCGGGGAGCTCCACCGGCTGCCCGCGGTGCTCGGTGCCCGGGAGCGCGCTTGCCACCTCGGACCGGCCGGGTGGCTCGAACAGGAGCCGGGACCGCGCGCCGGACAGTGGGCGGCCCACAGCGCCTACCTGAAGATCACCGAGGGTTGCCACCGACGCTGCAGCTACTGCATCATCCCCGCCCTGCGCGGTCCGCTGCGCAGCCGCGCATTGGAGCCCCTGCTGGCCGAGGCTGCGGCGCTGGCGCGAGGGGGGGTGCGTGAGCTCTGCCTGGTCGGCCAGGACACCACGGCCTGGGGCCGCGACCTGCCCGGCCGCCCGCGGCTCGCCGCGCTTCTGCGGGCGCTGGCGGGGGTCGAGGGGTTGCACTGGATCCGGGTGCTGTACGCCCACCCGAGCGGCATCGACGACGAATTGCTGGCGGTGATGGCCGGTGAGGCGCGCATCTGCCGCTACCTCGATCTCCCCTTGCAGCACGCCGATGGTGCGGTGCTGCGCGCCATGGGGCGGGGAAGCCTGGGCCGCGCTGGGCTGGAGCGCCTGCTGTCACGGGTGCGGGCCGCCGTGCCCGGTATCGTCCTGCGTACCACCTTCATGGTCGGGTTTCCCGGCGAGCGCGAGGAGCAGTTCGAGGTACTGCGGGAGTTCGTGGGCGAGCAGCGCTTCGAGCGTGCCGGAGTGTTCCGGTACTTCGCCGAGGAGGGGACCCGCGCGGCCGGGTTGCCAGGCCAGGTGCCGCCCGGCGTGCAGCAAGAGCGGTTCGACGCGCTCGTGGCGGCCCAGGCTGAGGTCGCCCTGGCCTGGCAGCGCGGCCTGGTGGGCCGGAAGCTCGAGGTCCTGGTAGACGGCCCATCGCCTGAGCATGAGCTGCTGGCCGTGGGGCGGCACGCAGGGCTGGCACCGGAGGTGGACGGCGTCGTGCATCTCGGGCAACCCCCGGATGGGTTGGTCCCGGGCAGCTTCGTGCAGGCCCAGGTCCGCAGCGCGGACGAGGTGGATCTCGTCGCCGAGGTGCAGTCCAGTCCCGCGCGCCCTTCCCGCCGGCTGCGGACGCGCACTGCGAGCCCTGGCGAGGGGTGACGCTGCGACTCCGGCCGCGTATGATGAGGGTACACAGGTCACGGTTCGAGGAGACGACATGCGCGCTGTTGGCTGGCTTGTCCTGGTCGCCACCCTGGGCGGCTGCAACACCGACGATCCCCACGTCATCTACGAGCCCGGCGATACCACCGACGCCGGCGACACCACTCCTCCGGTCATCGAGCACGATCCGGTGGAAACCACCCAGGCCTACGGGCAGCCGGTCCCGCTCTCGAGCACCGTGACCGACGCCGACTCCAGCGTGTTCATCGTGCAGGCGTACTACCGCCAGGAGACCTCCTCCATCTGGAAGAGCACCACCCTGTCGGACGGCAACGCTGATGGAGTCTACGAGGGCCAGATCCCGGCCGGCGACGTGATGACCGGGGGGATGTACTACTACCTCTACGCCATGGACACCGAGGAGAACGAGGGCTACCTCCCGCTGGGAGGCGAGAGCGACCCCTTCCACTTCCGGATCTCGCCCGACTGAGCCGCGCAGGCCGCGCCGTCAGCGCGGCCACCCAGTGGGCGCTTCGCCGGACGTGGCGACGGGTGCGCTGGAGGCCGGCGTGCTGGAGGTCAGGGCCACGATCTCCGCCGGGTAGGCCGCGCGGTAGCCCAGGGCGCATGCAGCCTGGATGGCGTCGAGCGTGACCCGGCCAGCTTCCAGGGGCAGGGTCAGGATGGCGCCTCCGTGCTGCACGGCCGCGTGCCGCTGGCGGCGCAGGGCCGTCTCCGGATCCGTCGGGTCGAGGGCCAGCGGCCGCAGGACGGGGACGTGGGCGGTTTCCAGGGCGGTGCGCCACCGGGTGTCCAGGCCGGTCTCGGTGCCATCGATGACGTAGGTGTCCGCCCTGGCCAGCGAGGCCGCCTCGCCCTCGGGGTCGCCGAGCAGGGGGCAGGTGACCAGCACCCCGGTGGCCCAGGGGACGCCTTCGAGGGCCTCTGAGAGGGTAGCGTCGGGCTCGGCCTGGGCCAGGACTTCGGAGTGGGTCGAGAGGGCGTCGCGTGACAGGCGGAGCGTGAAGGGCGAGTAGGGCGACAGGGCCACGGCGAGCGGTAGCCCCTCCTCCATCAGCGCGCGGGCAGCGTGGGGCTCGGCGTCGATGCCGGTCAGCACGAGCGCGAGCTGGGGCTGCTGTGCAGGCGACAGCGCCGGCCAGGGGCATAGCGTCGGGGAGAGGTCTACCACCGAGGCGAGCCGAGCACCCACGTAGACGCGCACCTGGGCGTCGCCGGCCTCTCCGCGCACCACGTAGACGTCGCTCGTGGACCGCTGGGCAGCCAGCAGCGCGCGCAGCCGCCCGCCCAGTTCCACCGCGTCGGTGCCTGTGGGGAGCTCCCAGCGGAGCCGCCGGACGGCCCATGCACCGGCCCGGTCGGTGCGTACCTCTGTGCTGTGCGCCAGGCGCGGGCCTTCGGCGGCGCCCAGCGCGGCGAGGGCTGTGTCCACCCTGGCCTGGAGCGAGGTGACCTCCTCCTCGGTGGCGGTGGACGGAGTCTCGGCCCGCGGTCGGAAAAACACGAGATCCCGCACGATGGAGGGTGCGAACAGCCAGGTGGCAGCCCCGGCCGCGACCAGCCCTCCAGCGGCGGCCCAGGAGAGGACCGTGCCCTTCGCGCTCATCCAGCCTCGGCGCCCGTCGCGAGGGCGATGGCGCGTGCAAGCTGGGGATCGTCGGCGAGGCGGTCGGCGACGGGTACGTCCCAGAGCCGGCGGGCCTCCGGGTCGGGGGCCGCGGGCTCGATGCCATCGAGCGCCCGCAGCAGCGCAGCCTCGTCGACCCCACGCAGCGTCGGTGCGGCTTCGATGGCGCGTGTGCGCAGGTCTCCGAGCAGCGCGCTGAACCGCTGCTGCTCCGCCCCGAGCACCACCACGTCAGGCTCGATCCCGACGCGGGCCTCGATGGGGCTGCCATCCGGGAGGTAGTAGCGGGCGACGGTGAGCTTGAGCGCGGAGGAGTCTTCGAACTCCCAGATGGCCTGGACCGAGCCCTTCCCGTAGGTTCGTGTGCCCACGATCCGGGCACGCCCCAGCGCGCGCAGTGTACCTGCCACGATCTCGCTGGCCGAGGCCGAGCCACCGTTCACCAGGATGACGGGGGAGAGGGCGAGGTCCTGGGCGGACGCCTGCCCCCTGCGCACGTCGTCTTCCCGCTCGTCGCGCCCACGGGTCTCGACGATCAACTCGTCGCCGACGAACAGATCGACGATGCCAGCGGCTTCGTCCAGCAGGCCGCCGGGGTTGTCGCGCAGATCGATCACCAGCGCGGTCAGTGGAGCGCCGTTCTGCTGCTGCAGATCGGCCAGGGCCGCCTTGAACTCGTCGGCAGCGCCCTCCTGGAAGTGGATCAGCGCGACGTAGCCGCAACCCGGCGTGGCCAGGCCGGCGTAGACCGCTGGGATGTGCACGAGGTCGCGGGCCAGGCGCAGGGCGTGGACGGCGCCGTCGCGCTCCACCTGGAGCGTGAGCTCGGTGCCGCGCGGGCCGGAGATGCGTTCGGAGGCGGCCTCGAACGGCTCCTCGGCGCAGGCGTGGCCGTCGATGGCCAGGATCAGGTCGCCCCGGCGCATGTCGGCGGTGCGCGCGGGGCTGCCGGGCAGCACCTCGGTCACCTCGAGCCCGCGGGTGTGGCGGGCGACCCGGACCCCGATACCGAAGTAGCGCTCCTGATCGTGCCGCTGTTGGGCGGCGTACTCCTCCGGGTCGTAGTAGGCGCTGTGCGGGTCGAGCGCACCCACGAGGCCCTTCATGGCGGCGTGGATGAGGTCCGAGGGGTCTTTCTCCTCGACGTACCGCTCCTGGATCTCGTGATAGGCGCGCGCCAGGGTCTGCCAGGGCCCATAGGAGTCACGCCCAGCCGCCCAGGCGGACATGGTGACCGTGAAGCCCGCGACGGTGCAGCCCACGAACACCGTGATCACGACGACGAAGGAGGGAAGGATGCGACGCATGGCGCGCTGCATCCTAGCAGGCCGCGGGAGACCACGCACCCAGCCTCCGCGGTTCGCCCGACGGCGTTACTCGTCGAGGGCGAACAGGGCCTCGTCGAGGGCGCTCTCGTCACCGGACTGGATCATGGCGCCCAGCGCCTTGGCCTGGGGCAGGACGTGGGCGATGTAGAACTTCAAGTTCAGGATCTTGCCCTGGTAGAAAGCCTCGTCGTGGGCCCCGCAGCCCTCGTCCAGCGCTTTCCGGGCGATGGCGGCCTGCTCCAGGGCGGTCATGCCGAGCAGGAAGAAGCCGAACAGGGACAGGAGGTTGGAGGACTCCAGCATGGCCGTGCTGAGCCGCCCGCCCAGTGCGTACTGGAAGAGCTGCATCCCGCTGGCAGAGAGCAGGTCGCGGACCTCGCCCAGTGCGGCGGCGGCTTCGCCCAGCTCGCCCCCCGCGGCTTCCTCCAGGGTGGCCGTGACGCGCTGCAGCCACTGCATGAAGAGCATCCCGTTGCGCATGGAGAGCTTGCGACCCATCAGATCCATGGCCTGGATGCCATTCGCTCCCTCGTAGATGGCGGTGATGCGGCAGTCCCGGAGGTACTGCTCCACAGGGTACTCCTGGCAGTAGCCGTAGCCGCCGAGCACCTGCACCGCGAGGCTGGCCATCAAGAAGGACTGGTCGGTGCAGAACGCCTTGCAGATGGGCGTATACAGCTCGATCTCGTCCTTCAGCGCCTGTTGCTCGGCGGGATCGTCGGTGGCCTTGAGGCGGTCGAGCTTGAAGGCGGTGGTGTAGAGGAAGCCGCGCATGGTCTCGATCATGACCTTCTGGGTCATGAGCATGCGGCGGATGTCCGGGTGGCGGACGATGGCGACTCGGGGTGCTTCGGGATCGCGGAAGTTGTTGATGTCGGGGCCTTGCAGGCGCTCCTTGGCGTAGGCCACGGAGTTGAGGTAGGCCGGGGAGGCCACGGCGAGGGCCTGCAGGCCGGCGAAGATGCGCGCCTCGTTCATGAGGTGGAACATGATGCGCATGCCCTGGCCTTCCTCGCCGATGATCCAAGCCTTGCACGGTCCGTTGGCCCCCAGCGCCATGGTGCAGGTGGCCGAGCCGTGGATGCCCATCTTCTCTTCGATGCCTGCGCAGACGATGTCGTTGGGACCGGCGAGGTTGCCGCTCTCGTCGACCAGGACCTTAGGCACCATGAAGATGGAGAGCCCCCGGGTGCCGGGCTCGGCGTCGGGCAGGCGGGCGAGGACCACGTGGATGATGTTGGGGGTGAGATCCTGGTCGCCGCCGGAGATGAAGATCTTCTCGCCCTCGAGCAAGTAGACTCCCTCCTCATCGGTCGGGACGGCCTTGCAGCGGTTCTCGCCCACGTCGGAACCCGCGCCGGCCTCGGTCAGCAGCATGGTCCCGGCCCACTCCCCCGTGAACAGCCTGGGGGCGATGATCTCCTTCATCCAGTCGTTGCCGAAATCGACCAACAAGTTGCCCACGCCCTTGGTGAGCCCCGTGTAGATGGAGAGGGACATGTTGGCGCCGGTGAGGACCTCGGTGACCGACATGCCCACCACGTCGGGCAGCCCCATGCCGCCGAAATCGGGGGACGCCGAGATGCCGAACCAGCCCCCCTGAGCCTGCTGGTCGTAGGCCTCGTGGAAGCTCGGGGGGCACACGACGCTTCCCGCCTCCAGCCGTGCCCCGATCTTGTCGCCGTCGCGGTTGGTAGGGGCGACGACCTCGACCGCCAGCCGGGTCGCCTCCTCCACCGTCGCGGTGTAGAAGTCGAGATCGAACTCGGCGAACTGTGGAGCTTCCGCCAGCGTCTCCTGGATGCGGAGCTGCTCGAAGAGGACGAACTTGAGGTCGCGGAGATCGACGGTGTAGGCGGTCGCGCTCATGGGAACTCCCGAGGGACGGTGGGGGGTGGGGGAAGCGAGGCGGTGGGAACCGCTGAATGAGGCGTCATTCAGTAGGTGGTAGCGCACCCATCCCCGCTGGTCAACCCCGTGGTGCTCATCGCCCCGAAGGGGGCGCGTCAGCGCTGCGCCCTTCGCTGACGGGAGCCCGCTCTGAGGCTTTCACGGAGCAGGTGGCGCGCGGCAGGTACGTGGCGTAGTCGAAGTCGGGGCTGTTGGCGGGGTCGTGGCAGGTGAGGCAGGTGCCGCGGTCGGGTCGGACCGGGCGCACGGTCGGGTCCTGCGGGTGGCCCTCCAGGGCGCCGTGGCAGGCCTCACATTGGACCGCCTTGAACTTCGTGACCGTCTCCGGCCCGATGCGAGCCCACCCACCCGCGAGCCCGAAGCCGGTCGCGTGGCAGGTGACGCACTCCGGATCCTGGTCCGCCCCGCGGGCGATCAGGACCTCCCACGCCTGGGTGTGTCGGGTGAGCGCCCAGCGCGCCGTCTGCTCGGTGTGGCACCCAACGCAGCGGGCGCTGGAGAGGAAGTGGCGTGGGGCGTCGGCGCGCTCATCGGCCTCTGCCAGGCGCGCGTCGGCTTCGCGCAGCACCTCCTGTTTGTACCCCAGCACCCGTGCGTGGGTCCGAGGATCGCCGACGTAGCGATCCCCCAGCGGGACGGCGCTGTACCAGCCGAGGTTGCGGCCGGCACCGGTCTCCGCCAGGCCGGCGGTGATCTGGGCGAGGGAGCGTCGGTCGGGCTCGGGAAGCTGGTCGCCCTGGAGCTCGAGGACGTGTGCGCGGGCGGAGAGCTTGTCGAAGGTGGGCAGCCGCAGGGCCGAGGCGGTCGAGAGATCCAGGGTCCGGCCCGCCTCCGAGGCTACGCGGACCCTGAGCACGCCGACGTAGCGCCCACGGCTCGGTGCCTTGGCCAGCGCAGTGCCCCCGACCTCCTGAGGATCGCCGTAGGCGCCGTTCGTCACCGAGAGGAGCGCGGCGATCCCGTCGACCTCGCGCCCCACCCGCAGGGCATCGTCGTCCTCCAGGTTGCTCAGGGCCACCACGAGGTCGAGATCGGCGGGCATCGTGGCCAGCGCGTCCCGGGCCGCGTCGACGGGGTCACGGGTCGCGCCGGGAACCGCGGGGGACGCCCCCCGGGGCGCGGCCGAGAGCCCCACGACGCCGAGCCGGACCCCGCCACGCTCGAGGACCACGGCGGGGGCGAAGAGAGGCTGTCCGTCCGGCCCGAGCCAGGTGGCCGAAACCGCCGCGATTCCGCGCGCGCTCAGTGCCTCGGCCAGGAGGTCGGGGCCCATGGCGCGCAGATCGCCTGGAGCCGGGCAGAAGGCGTCCAGTCCGACGTCGGCTGAGAGGTCCAGCATCCACCGCGCCCGCTCCGCGGCATCACCCCGCCCACCGGTGGCGAACCCCTCCACCAGGAGGTTGCCCGCGTCGAGATGGAACACCGGGGGGCCCTCGGCGCGCAGGTCGGTCAGCAGGCCGGCCCGGCGCTCGAAACCGCCCAGGGGTTGGGTCGGACAGCCACACACGTCCAGCTCCCCGCGAACCTCGCCGACCCAGGCCAGGACGAGGCGCTCGGCGGGGCGTGCCGGCCCGGCTGGGGGGGGCTCGGCCGACACCCGCGGTGGCAGGGGCGGCAATTCGTCGCGGTCGCCGTGGCAACAGACCAGGCAGAGCCCCAGCCCGGCCCAGGGCAGCGGGGACCGAAGGATCGAACGGGGGACGGTCGCCAAGGAGCGCGTGGGCACCTGCCGGGGTCGGGGTAGTTGTCAGAAGTGTGTAGCTGGTGCACCGACGGATTGCCCGGCGACCACCTTGCGGGCATCCTGCATACCCCGGCCAGGGCCCTCCAGGAGGCTCGATGCTCCCCCATGTCGCCGTGTTCTTCGCGCTCGTGATCCCTTCCGCGCAGGCGGTGCTCGCTCCCGCCGAGGCCCTGCCCGAAGCTGGGGAGGCAAGCTGCGCCGCGAGCGATACCCGCGTGCTGCGGTTCGATCCGGGGCGCCAGGGAGCGCTGGGGCAGCAGCCAGCCTGGCGCGGTTTCCAGCGGGATCCGGGGCAGGGATGGACCGCGCGCTTCGACCAGCGCACCGGGTTGCCCTACCGCGCCTGGGGGCGGGGAATTCCGCTGGGCCTCGAAGCCTCCCCCGAGCTTTCGGAAGTGACGCGTGCCGCGCGCGCCGTGCTGGAGCGCCACCCTGGCCTGCTCGGGGTGGATCCGGGCGATCTGGAGCTCGGCGCTGGCGGCTTTCAGCCGCGGACGGGGACCTGGCTCATCCGGCTCGACCAGCGCCACCAGGGGGTCCTGGTCTACCGCGCGGGCGTGGAGCTGCGGGTGCGGGACGGGCGCCTGGTGATGTTCGGGGTGAAGACCTACCCCGACATCCCGAACCTGGGGACGGCCCAGCTCTCTCCCGAGACCGCCATCGAGATCGCCACCTCCGAGGGGCCGGCTCCCGGCTCCTCCCACCGCTCGGGCGATGTGCGCCTGGTGGTGCTGCCGCTGGAGGAGGGCAGCGGCCTGGACTACGCTCTCGCCTGGGAAGTCCACACCGTGACGGACGATCCTCCTGGGCACTGGGTCGCGTGGGTGGACGCGGTCCGCGGCGATCTTCTGGCCGCCCGCAGCGAGCTGTTGAGCCTGGAAGGGACCGTCGAGGCGGTCCATGACCGCCGCACCCTCGACGGCGACACAGTGGTCTCCGGGATGCCGCTGGTGTGGCTCTACAGCTCCGAGGGGGGCAGCACCTACACCGACGCCGACGGTCATTTCGAGCTCGACGGCACCACCTTCACCAGCAGGCTCGAAGGAGACTACGTCCGCGTGGTCAACGAAGGCGGCGCCGAGGGCGAGCTCGTCTTCAGCGGCGAATACGGCCTCTGGGATTCGTCTGCGGCCGACCCCTCCGAGATCGACTCGTACGTCTACCTGCACGATGTTCGCGGGTGGGGCCAGCGCTTCCAGCCCGACAACGCCATCCTGCAGGGACGGATCACCTCCCGCGTGAACGTGGCCAAGGCCGTCTGCAACGCCTGGTTCGACGGGGACCTGAACTTCGGCCCTGCCTCCGGGCACTGCAACGCCACGGCGCGGATCGCGGACGTGAACTACCACGAATGGGGTCACGGCTTCCACTACTGGTCGCTGGTGGCCGGCGTGTTCGACGAGACCGCCAGCGAGGCCGTCTCGGACATCGTCGCCATGTTGCAGACCGGCGATCCGGTCATCGCTCCCTACTTCTGGGCCGGCTCCTCCCAGGGCATCCGCGATCTCTCCGAGCTGCACGTCTACCCCGACGACCTCGTCTACGAATCCCACGAGGACAGCCTGATCCTCTCGGGGGCCGTCTGGGATCTGCGCCGGGGTCTGGAAGCCGAATATGGCCAGGAGGCTGCCTGGGAGCTGACCAGTCAACTGCTCGCGGACGCCGCGCCGGCGGGGTTCACCCTCACCGAGGCCTTCGACGAGTTCGCGCTGGCCGACGACGACGACGCGGACCTCTCCAACGGCACGCCCCACTACTGCCAGCTCCTGGCGGCCTTCGTGCCCCACGGTATCGGCCCGAGCGGCACCACCTCCCTGCTGGGGTTGGCCCACGAGCCGCTCGAGAACCAGCCGTCGGGTGCCGACGGCTACGATCTCGAGGTCAGCGCCAGCGATGTCACCGCCGGCTGCTTCGACGTGGACTTCACCGGCGGGCGCGCGTACTGGTCCACCGACGCCGGGGCGAGCTGGGAGTACGTCGGGCTCACCGCCACGGATGGCCGGCTGACCGGGACCCTGCCCGCCGCGCCCGACGCCAGCGTGATCCTCTACTACCTGGAGGCCGAGACCGACGACGGCGGTGTGGCGGGGTTGCCAGCCGGTGAGGCCATCAACCCCTTCTCCTTTGCGGTCGGCGACCTCGTCCCACTGTACTTCGAGGATTTCGAGGCCAGCGACGGCGGCTTCACCCACGCCCTGCTCGAGGGGCAGGAGACGGAGGGAGCCGACGACTGGATCTGGGGCACGCCCACCGGCGCCGCCCAGGATCCCGACTACGCGTACAGCGGAGACAAGGTCTGGGGCAATGATCTCGGCGGCGGCAACTACAACGGCGAGTACCAGAACGAGAAGCTCAACCAGCTCTCGTCCGTCCCCATCACCGTCGCGCCCTACAACGACCTGCTGGTGCAGTTCCGCCGCTGGCTCCGCGTGGAGGACGGCTACTACGACCACGCCAACGTGCTGGTGGACGGGGCGCTGGCCTGGACCAACCACGCCAGCCGCCAGAGCGTCGGCGATGAACACCACCTCGACGAGCAGTGGACCCTGGCCTCGATCCAGACCGAGGACTCCGACCTGGACGGCACCATCACGCTGGCATGGCAGATCGACTCGGACCAGGGCCTGGCGTTCGGGGGCTGGAACCTCGACGACGTGGCGGTCTACGCCCCCCCGACGCCCCGCAACCTGATGGTGATCGACGATTTCTCGGCCACCGACGGTGAAGAACCTGGCGTCGTCGTGTCCTGGACCAACCCTGACTACGAGCCTCTGGCCGAGGTGCGGGTGGTGGTGCGCACCGACACCTGGCCCATCGGCCCCGAGGACGACCAGGGCGTGGTGGTGCTGCACTTGAGCTCACCCACCCCGGGTGCGCCGGTGGAGGCCACCCTGCCCGATGCGCCCGAGGGGCTCGCCTACTACGCCGTGTTCGCCGCCGACGGAGAGGGGACGTGGACGCGTGGCGGGTACGAGGGCTACAACGCCGATCCTGGCACGCGGGGGGCTGGCGGTTCCGGGCAGGATGACACCGCTGGGACCGGGCCCGAGCCGCGGGATTGTGGCTGCGCGGGTGGGAATCGCACCGCCGGAGCGGCCTGGCTGCTGCTCGGGCTGCTGGGGATGCCGCTCGCGCGGCGCCGCCCGGCGCAGGTATCGTCTCCGGGCTCCCGATCGTAGGTTATAGAACCATTCCCACGGGAGGAAGCGCGTGCTCCCGCTGTTGCTGCTGCCGCTGGCCTGGGCCGACATGGAGCCACCCGACTTCGGGCGAGTATTGGCCCGTGAGCAGGCGGCTGTGCTGGAGGCCTTGAACGCCCAGGGCCAGCACGCAGAGGTGGTCGAGGCCGGCGAGCGCTTCCAACGGGAGATCGTTCCGTCGGCGGAGGTGGAGTACGAGGTCGCCTTCGCCTGGAGCGCCCTGGGGGAGCGCGAGCGGGCTCGGCGGCACTACCGGCGGGCGGTAGAGCTCGACCCGGACGACGCCGCGTCCTGGTACGACCTCGGTGAGATCCTGCTGCGGGACCAGGATCTCGACGCGGCCGAGGAGGCCTTCTCCCACGCGGCAGCCCTGCGGTCTGATCATTGGGCTGGGCACTTCCGTCTGGCGGAGATCGCCGCGCGTCGGCACCAGCCCGACCCCTTCGAGCAGCACCTGCGCGACGCCCTGCGGGCAGGCTTCAGCTTCCGGGTGGTGTTGGGTGACGCCAACTGGGCGGGGTACTACCGGGAGCCTGCCCTGCGGGAGGTACTGCGACGGCTCGTGACCGTCTACTCGGATGAGCGCCTGTTGGACGCCTTCGAGCAGGAGGACCTGGCCCCATGACCCGAAGAATGCTTTGGCCCAGGCTGTGCGGCGCCGCGTGCGCCGTGGCGGTGGTGGTCTTGTCTCCGTCCGCGGTCCAGGCCGCCGTCCCGGTCGGGTTGTCCAAGGGGCCGCGTGGGGTGGGCCTTGGGCTGATCCTTGGTGAGCCCACGGGGATCTCGGCGGCCTGGCGTGGCTCCGGTGCCAGCACCTACGACCTCGCGGTCGCCTGGAGCGTCCCGGAGAGCAGCATCCACCTCCACGCCGACTACCTCCGGGAGGTGTTCAGCTTCCAGGATCCGGCCTCCCCCGTAGTAGATTTCCCCATCTACCTGGGGGCCGGGCCGCGCCTGCGGCTCGGAGACGATTTCCACGACGGCCATGCGAGTATCCTGGGGGTGCGCTTCCCCGTCGGGATCGGCGTCCGTGGTGGCGAGGTTCCGGTGGAGGGTTTCCTGGAGGCGGTGCCGGTCCTCGTCCTGCTCTCCGATGTTCGCGTGACCTTCGACGCCGCCCTCGGAGTCCGCGTGTTCTTCTCCAGGAAACAGCCCGTCGAGCCCCCGCCCGCGTCCCCCGCCAGTCCCTGAAGCGGCGCGCCGCCCCGGAGGGCGGCGGAAGAGCACTTCGCGGCCTGCTGTGCACGCACCGTCAAGCCTTGAGGGGTGGATCAAGCCCTCCGGGCGCGCACACGATGCGGTAGACCCCGCAGGCTAGTCGTCCTCGACCTCGTCCGCGACCATGGCCTCGGTGGTCAACATCAGGCCAGCCACGGAAGCCGCGTTCTGCAGGGCAGAGCGCACGACCTTGGTGGGGTCGATGACGCCGGCCGCGATGAGATCCTCGAAGATCTCGGTGGCCGCGTTGAAGCCGAAGCCGCCTGTGCCCTCGCGCACCTTCTGCAGCACGATGCTGGGCTCGCCGCCGCCGTTGGCCACGATCATGCGCAGGGGCTCCTGGATGGCCAGCTTGACGATCTGGACGCCGAAGCGCTGCTCGCCCTCGAGCTGGAGCGCCTCGACGGCGTCGAGCGCGCGGATGAAGGCCACGCCGCCACCGGGCAGCACACCTTCCTCGACGGCCGCGCGGGTGGCGTGCAAGGCGTCCTCGACGCGGGCCTTCTTCTCCTTCATCTCGACCTCGGTGGCTGCGCCGACGCGGATGACTGCTACGCCGCCGGACAGCTTGGCGAGCCGCTCCTCGAGCTTCTCGCGGTCGTAGTCCGAGGTGGTGTTCCCGATCTGGGCTTCGATCTGCTTGATGCGCGCCTGGATGTTCTCCGGGGTGCCGGCACCGTCGATGATCGTGGTGTTGTCTTTGTTGATGACCACCTTGCGGGCCGTCCCGAGATCCTCGATCCGCAGATTTTCGAGCTTGATGCCAAGCTCCTCAGCGATCAACTGCCCGCCAGTGAGGACGGCGATGTCTTCGAGCATGGCCTTGCGGCGGTCGCCGAAGCCCGGGGCCTTGACGGCGGCGCAGTTCAGCATTCCGCGCAGCTTGTTGACCACGAGCATGGCGAGGGCCTCGCCCTCGACATCCTCGGCGATGATGAGGACCGGCTTGCCGGTCTGGGCGATCTTCTCCAGCACTTTGAGCAGCTCGCGCAGCGAGGAGAGCTTCTTTTCGTGGATCAGGATGTAGGGATCCTCGAGGACGGTCTCCATGCGCTCGGAGTCGGTCACGAAGTAGGCCGAGAGGTAGCCGCGGTCGAACTGCATGCCTTCGACGGTCTTCAGCGTGGTCTCCAGGGCCTTGGCCTCTTCGACCGTGATGACGCCCTTCTTGCCGACGGTGTCCATGGCCTTGGCGATGATGTCGCCGATGGCGGCCTCCCCGTTGGCCGAGACGGTGCCGACCTGCGCGATCTCGCGGTTGTCCTTGATGGGCTGCGAGAGCCCCTTGATGGAGGTGACGACCACGTCGACCGCCTTGTCGATGCCGCGCTTGAGCTCCATGGGGTTGTGCCCCGCGGCCACGAGCTTCATGCCGTGGCGGTAGATGGCCTGGGCGATCACCGTGGCGGTCGTGGTGCCGTCGCCGGCGATGTCGGAGGTCTTGGAGGCGACCTCCTTGACCATCTGGGCGCCCATGTTCTCGAACTTGTTCTCGAGCTCGATCTCCTTGGCGACGGTCACGCCGTCCTTGGTGACCACGGGGGCGCCCCAGGACTTCTGGATCACGACGTTGCGACCCTTGGGCCCCAGCGTGACCTTCACAGCATCGGCCAGGGTGTCCACGCCGACCAGGATCTTGGCCCTGGCCTCGGTGTCGAACAGGATCTGCTTGGCGCTCATGACTGCTCCTCTCGAAAGGTATGCTCGCGATCCGCGGCACGCCGGCCGGCCCGGGCGCTGCCGCTCGTCGGAATGGAAAAGGGAAACACTTGGGATGGGAGGTTTACCGCTCGACGATACCGAGGATGTCGTCTTCCTTCAGCAGGAGGTACTCCTCGCCGTCGACCTTGATCTCGGTGCCCGAGTACTTCGGCAGGATGATCCGGTCGCCGACGGCCACGCTCATGGGGATGAGCTTCCCGTCGTCAGCCAGCTTGCCCTCACCGATGGCCAGGACCTCACCTTCGATGGGCTTCTCTTTGGCGGAGTCGGGCAGGAACAGCCCCCCGGGGGTGCGGGAGAGCTCTTCGACGCGCTTGACGAGGACGCGGTTGTTCAGCGGGCGGATCTTCATGGTCATGCTCCGTGCTGCGCGGCATGGGCCGCCTGGGGCGGGTTCGGGTGGATGCCTCGGGGAGGGGCGGCTGGGCCCGCTCCACCGTGGGGGGTGGGAACACTAGGCACCGCGCAGGAGGCGTCAAGAGGCAGGCGCGCGCTTGACTCAGCCTGCCCCTCACAGTACATGGCGCCGGATCAAAGCCCCCCTCTCCAGGCGGGGCGATCCGGGAGTGGCCATGGCCCGCATCACCGTCGAAGACTGCCTCGCGAACGTCCCCAACCGCTTCTCCCTCGTGCTGCTGGCCGCCGAGCGCACCAAGCAGATCCTCAAGGGGGAGCCGGTTCTCATCGAGGACTACCGCGAGAACAAGGAGGTGGTGACGGCGTTGCGCGAGATCGCCGCGGGCAAGGTGCTCCCGGATCTCACCGATTTCGACGAGAACGCCAACGTCGACACGGCCGCCGGGCCGCCCACCATCGAGCCCACCCAGGTCGACGAGGAGCTGCCCCCCGAGGCCGACGAGTAGCGCGCAACGTAGCACCGTCCGCTCGCTGGGCGGTGTCGGTTGGAGTCCGCCATGAAAGAGCCCTTGAACGATTCCTGTTTCGATGTCCGCACCCTCCAGCGCAACCTGGACAGCGGGCGCGTCACCCCGGCGCAGGCCAAGGCCTTCCTGGATGCCCTGGAGGACTGCGGCGGTGAGGCCGCGTGGACCTCCACCTCCATGGCCGTGCCGAGCAATGCCACCTACGTCGAGCCGGTACCGGAAGACGAATAGCGTTCGCCGCCAGGCACGGGCCACGGGGCGCACGAGGCTGCCGACGACCGGTCGCAGGGCGCCGGGTTGCTAGCGATCCTCGAGGATCTCCAGCACGTAGCGCTTCTTGTTCTTGCCACCGACCGCCGTCACGATCCGACGGATGGCGTCGGCGTGGACGCCCCTTTTGCCGATGACCTTGCCCACGTCTTCGCGGGCGACCTCCAGCTCGAGGACGCAGGAGTGGGTGCCCTCGACCTCATGGCAGTGAACCTGGTCAGGGTAGTCGACCAGGGATCGCACGATGTGCTCGACCAGGTCCCGGACGTTCACGAGGTCGCCACCGGTGGGCGGTGATCCGCTCTGATTCTCTGCAGCAGCCAAGACGACCTCCTCTCAACCGACAACACCCGGACGAACTCCGGGACCAGCAGCCTCTACCAGGATTCTCCCGGCTGTCCGCGCCGTCAAGGGCTGGTTGTTTTTTCCGTGATGCGCGCTTGCCCTGAATGCCGTGGCGGTGGTGGTACGTCGGGGCGGCGATCCCAGCGCGCACTACTCCTCCGGCGAGGGAACAGACCAGCGCGCTGCGGTGTCAGGAGCCCTCGAAGAGGGCTCGCCCCTCGCTCCGCCGCCGGGCGGTGATTAGGAACGGCCATCATGCATGCGATTCTCTCCCAGGGCGTCCCGATCGAACAGGGCGAACAGGTCTACAAGGCGCTGGCGCGCCAGGACCGTCGGCGTGCCATGGATCTGGTGGTTCGGGACTTCCGCGGGCGGCTCTTCCAGCACGCGCTCTTCATCGTCAAGGACTCGCCGGAGGCCTACGACGCCGTGCAGGAGGTCTTCATCAAGGCCATGCGCGAGCCTCGGTTCTTCGACGCCGAGTTCCGCATGAAAGCCTGGCTGTTCCGGGTCACCTCGAACCTCTGCTACAACATCGTCCGGGATCGCCGGCGCCGTGGAGGCATTCTCGAGTCCCTGGGCCGGCGCGACCTCACCCACGCCTCCCAACTCGGCACGGTCCAGTCCACCGAGCGGCGCGATGAGGTCCTGGCGTTGATGGATCGCCTCGGAGAGCACCACAAGGAGATCCTGCAGCTTCGCTACTACGACGACCTCTCCTACGCCGAGATCGCAGATGTCCTCGGAGTCAAGCTGGGTACGGTGATGTCGAGGCTCTCGCGGGCCCGCACCCGTCTCGGAGAGCTCCTCGGCCCGAACCACCCCGTGGTCCTCGAGGTCCTGGGGAGCGACGGGCAGGACTGATGGACTGCGCCAAGCTGCGCGAGCGCATCGCACCCCTCCTGGATGGGGAGCTGGAGCCGGCCGAGGAGCGCGCGGCCCACGTGCACCTGGAGCGCTGCCCAGCATGTGCAGCGCTGGTGGAGCGCGCGGCGGTGGTGCCGCTGCCAGCCCCGGCGACGCCCATGGCCGAGGACCCGGAGTTCTGGGTGGCCATGGACAGGGCGCTCGACGAGGAGGCCCAGCGCCCGCCACCCTGGACCGGCAGGCTGCGTGCCTGGTGGTCGGCCGATGTCCGCGTCTCTCGCGGTGCGGTGGCGCTCTACCTCGGCCTCTTGGGCGCCGCCTTCCTGTGGCACCTGCTGGCGCCGGCCGAGCCGACCGCATCCCCCGCCGGGGTTGCTACGGCCCAGCCCATCCCAGCCGCGAGGCCGGCCGCTGCGCCTGCCAGCGCAGCGCCCACGCCCGCGCCCCCGCCGCCCCCGCGGCTGCAGAAAGCCTCGTACGTCCCGGTCCAGCAGATGTACTGACCGTGACCTCGGCCGCGGGCCGAGGGAAGGCTGGCGGCTGGGCTCGTGTTAGCGTCAGGCGTTCGAGGCGGCCGCGTGCTTCTCCACCTACCATGCCTGTTGTCGTTGCTCTCCAGCCCCTGCCTGGCCCAGTCCGAAGTCGGCTCCCTGGACCAACTGGTGGAGTCCGTGGCTCTGAGCCATGTGGAGCAACCCGAGATCGCGGAGATCCAGCGAGCGGCGGTCGAAGGCCTGCTGCTCTGGCTCGAGCGGCATGATGGCGCGGAGCATGTCGCCGTGCTCACGCGGCAGGAGCACGAGCGGCGGATGCGGCACGCGGAGGGGGATCGCTTCGGGGTCGGCATCGGCGTGTTGCTGGTCCCGGGCTACGGCATTCGCATCCTCGAGGTCTTTCCCGGCACACCCGCCGATCGCGCGGGGTTGGAGACCGGAGACGTGGTGGTGGCGGTCGACGGTGAGGCCGTCGGGAACCGTCCGGTGACCGAGGTGGCCCGGCTGCTGTCGGCCTACGGGCGGCCCCAGCTCTTGCTGGAGATCGTCGATCATTTCGGCCAGCCCCGCAGCCTCGTGCTGGCACCCGAGGCCTACCACGCGCCGCCCGTGGCCGTGTCGGACGGCGAGGGCTATCGCATCGTGCGCGTGCACCACTTCGGCAAGGACGCCGCGGCCCAGATCGGTGCCGCCCTGCTCGAGCTGGGTGCTGAGCGGGAGTTGGTGCTGGACCTGCGCGACGTGAAGGATGGCCAGGTGACCGAGACCGTCGGGGCCGCGGCGCCTTTTCTGGGCCGGGAGCAGGTCGCCTGCTACCGGAGCACTGCCGGTGGCCGCGTCGAACCCGTGCCCGCTCCCCCCGCCGCGCGCTGGATGCGCCCCGTGGCGGTCCTGATCAACGGAGGCACCGAGGGGGTGGCCGAGCTGTTCGCGGCCATGATCCAGCGGGCGAATCCGGCGGTGACCCTCGTGGGCACGCCCACCGCCGGGATCGACGCGCTGCCGACCTGGGTAGACCTGGGTCCCGATCATGTCCTGCAGCTCCCGGGGATGCGGCTCAGCCTGGCCGATGGCACGAGCTGGGGTCGGGTCGGGGTCGTCCCGGACGTGGTGGTGCAGCCGGTCGAGGGGTCGCAGATCGTCCCGCCCCCCGCGGCCCCCGCCGACCTCCAGGTAGACGCGGCGCTACGCGTCGTGGGCGGGCCATGACCGGAGCGCCACCGTGGTTTCCAGTGGCGCGGAGGGAGGGTTCGTTGCCCCGGCTCGGGGCGACCGGATAGGATGCAGCCGGCGCGGGCCTGCGTGGTGCGGCCTCGCCCCCACGTTCCCCGGGAGCGGTCAGAGATGCGTCCTGCCGATACCCTGCGCCGGCACATGGAGCTGGGTTCCACCGGAACGCTGACGGTTCAGCCCAGCGAGGGTCAGCCCATCGCGGTGTACCTCATGCAGGGCGAGATCCTGGCCGCTGAGACCCCGGCCGACGGGTTTGGCATCCTGGCGCGGCTGGTGAACGGTGGCGCCCTGGGAGTCGACCAGGCCCGGGATCTGCGGGATCGGCTCGCACACGCCGGGCAGATCGGCGATGTCCTGTTCGGCGCGGTCTCCGACGACCTCCTGATGGAGCTGTACACCTGCCGGTTCCGGGAGAACCTGGCCTGCTTCATCCGCACCGAGGGGGAGGTCACCTTCACGGAGCGCGAGACCATCCACGTGGAGAACGTGCAGGTCGGTCACGACTCCTGGGAGCTGCTGGCGGAGATCGAGGAGCAGCTCGTGTCGCTCGGCCCCCTGCTGCAGGCCGATGGGTCCCTGCTCCTGGAGGTGCGCGTCAGCCTCCCTCCGGGCACGCGCCGCGGCCGCCTGCTCGCCGTCGTCGCGGCCGACGCCTCCCTGGGGGGCCTGATCGAGGCGAGCCCCTACGAACTCCATGAGACCCTGGCTCACGTCGCAGCCCTGATCGATGAGGGTCGGATCGTCGCGGTGAACCCCGCTCGGCCGTCCGCGCCGGCTGGGTCCATGGTCCCTGGCGTGGTCGACGCCCACGCCGAGGGTGACGACGGGATCGCCGTCACCGAGGAGGTCTCGCCGGAGGATGCCGGGAGCGATCCCTACGCCTCCTTCCTGGGTGTCCCCTCCGGCGAGGAAGACGATTCCCCCGTCGTGTCCGACGAGCCGGACGGGGAGGCCGACCTCTCCATGTTCCGGGATCACGACCACCGGCGCCGCACCGCCGATGGCACGTTCTCGGTGGCAAGGGATCTGCTGGATCGGGTCGATCTGTCGGGGTTCGCCTACTTCGACGACGTGGCGCCTGCCGACGACCAGATCCTCGAGATGGAGGACGGGGAGAGGGTCGATGCCTCCTCTGGTGCGGTCAACCTCTGCTTCTCGAGCCCGCCGCTGACCTCCGAGGATGCTGCGCGCAAGATCGACGTCACCAACGAGGTGCTGCGCCAGATCTGCCTGGCGCTGGACGAGGAGCACGGGTCCGGCACGGGGCAGGCGGCAGTCCTGCTGCTGGTGGAGAGCTGCCCGATGGAGGTGGCACCCCTGTTCCACGGCGCGGATCCCGGGTCGGATGGAGCCCTCGTCACGGCTCGGATCGTGGACAACCTCGAGCAGCGCCCGGAGGCCGAGCGCCGGCGGCTCCTCAACGCCGCCCTCAAGGATATCGTCGAGCGCGGCTTCGCCACCACCGCCGAGCGGATCGGCGAGGCGCGCCTCGAGGCCATGCTCGAGCGCATTGCGGGGTTCCAACGACGACTCGGACTGTGACCCGACGGTTCCTCGCGGCAGCGATGTGTGCTGGCCTGTTGGCCCTCGGGCTGGCGGGGAGTGGGGATTCGCCAGGCGCTTCCGGGCTGGACGCGGCGGCTGGGGGGGAACTCGGCTCCGATGGGCCCATCGAAGGCGAGGAACCTCCCTGCG
>Ga0233425_10003644_pt1 | contig 27512 bp, 22 predicted proteins | sample Watercolumn_Towu_2_FD_181712 | JGI IMG/M metagenome (GOLD analysis project Ga0233425, IMG submission 181712) | Freshwater microbial communities from Lake Towuti, South Sulawesi, Indonesia - Watercolumn_Towuti2014_140_MG | ecosystem: Environmental > Aquatic > Freshwater > Lake | place...
AGGTCGAGGCGCTCGCGCTGTTGGGCGAGGATGGCGTCGCGCAGGGCGGCATCGCGACACAGCCGGCCGAGCATCTCGGCGACGAGGTCGAAGCGTTTCTCGTTGAACAGCACGCCCGCACCGGCGAGCGTCTCCGGCACCGCGCCGGCGGCGTAGGCGAGGATCGGGACTTCGTGAACCATCGCCTCGATCAGCGGGATGCAGAAGCCCTCATGCTCGCTCATGCTCAAGAAGACGTCGGCGCTTGCGTAGCAGGCATTGAGCTGCGCCTGCGGGATGTTGCCGGTCAGCTCGACGTTGGCGAGTTGCAACTCGTGGACGCGCGCAAGCAGCAACCCCTGATAAAATTCCAGTCCGGCGAAGGAGCCGGCGAGAATCAGCCGCGAGTTGGGCTCGACAAAATTTTGGAAATAATAAAACGCGGCGAGCACGTCCGCCGGGCACTTGTTCGGCGCGCCGCGGCCGACGAAGAGAATGTTGACGAGCCCATCGTCATATTTCGCCAGCGTCGCGCGGTCGGGCGCGGCGCGCAGGCGCTCGAAGTCGAGGAACAGCGGGAAGACGCCGGCCAAACCGTAACCAAAGCCTTCCAGTTCGGCGGCGTTGAAGGCGCTGTCGGCGAGGTTGACCTCGGCGACGCCGGCGAGCGCGCGGACCTGATCGCGTCCGAGCGCGAGCTGGTGCGCGATCTGTTCCTGGATGCCGCGAAAATAATCGGGCGGCGTGACGTTGTGGTAGAGCAACGCCTTGCGGCATGCAAGCTGGCGGAACACGTCGTTCGCTGGCGAGCCGATGGAGAGGTGCAGCAGCGCGCCGTCGCCGGGCTGGAGCGCGGCGGGTAGCGTGGCGAGGTCGCGCGCGTCGCGGCGCAGCTCGGGCAGGATGCGCTTGGTCTCGCAGAAGATGTCAGACGCCAGCCCCCAGCCGCGGAAAATTTTCCGCAGCACGAGCGCCTCATTGCTGATCGCGTCGCCCTTGGCGAACCCGGCGACGAGCTGGTGGAGCGCGTGCAGTCAATCCTCCATGACGCCGGCGAGATAGGGTTGGCTGGTTTCGCGCAGCAGTCCGCCGCGCGCATCCTGTGGTTTGCGTACGCCGAGCAGCGTCTCGATGGGGGTGAGATCGCGGGTCTTGGCGTAGGCCTGGCGCAACGCCCCGAAATAGAGCGTCCGCCAGTTTTCTTTTTCGACGTGCTCGCGGAAAAGCGGCGATTGCATCTTGCGTTGGAAGTCGCCTTCGCGTTCCTCCGGCAGCACCATGATTTTGGGCACCACCGCGGCGAGGTTCGAACCGCGCAGCAGGCCGCTGGTCATGGTGGTCGTGGCCTCGACCTCGAACGCCGTGACGACCTTGTCGCCGTCGAGCCAGAGCAAATCCATGTCGAGCACCGTCTTCAGATTGGTCACGCCGTGCAGCGTGGCGGGGCGGGCCGTGACCAACTCGGCAAGCTTGACGTTCTGCGCCAGTCCGCCCGCCGTCTGCGCCTGCTCGTTGCGGCCGATCCAGATGGCGTGCCCGCGCTCCCGGCCGATGCGGGCGAGTAGCGCGATGACCTCGGCGTGTTCGCTGACGTGGATGCGGATTTCGTCGCGCAGCATCCAGAAACCTTTGCCGACCGGCCGCGCGTAGACTTCCAGCGCCTCCTTGATGCTTGTACTGTCGGAGGTCAGCGAATTGGGAAATTCCTTGCTGACCTCATCCCAAACTTGCGTGAAGGTGACGCGCCCGCGCGCCGTGAGACAGCGATAGACCGTTTCCTCGACGCGTTCCGCCAGCGGCGTCTCCTTGAGCCGCGCGATGAACACCGGATCGTTGAACCACCACAGCTCGCCTTCCGCGCCGCCCAGCTTCGCCTTGACCAACCGGAACTCCGTACCGACGGCATCCTGCAACACCTTCTTCACATCGAGCCCGGTTTGCAGCGTGCCGAACAAGCCCTGCCGCGCCAGTTCCGGGTCAATAAAGTTGAGCAGAATTGTGTAGGGTGTCGGCTCGGCGCGCTCCGCGATCACCTCGCGGCACTTCTCGATCACGATACGGCGGAAACGTTCCTCGGTCACTTCCTCCATCGGCCGCGCGAGGCGCGCGGTGGGCTTCTCGAAGCGCAAATAGAAATCGCCCTGGGCGCTGCCGAAAGGCTGGAGCATCGCCTTGGCGGAGACCTGGCCCAGCGGCTGATGATGAATTTGCTGGTAATCGAAGCCCGCGAATACACCGCCGCGCACGGTCGCATTACGCACCTGGAACGTGGGGTTGTGGAACGTCAGCGTCAGATGCCGGCCGCGCCGCAGCACTTTGAAGAAGCCCTTGAAGCTGTTGGAGAGCAGCGCGTGATAGACCTCGAACGATTTCTTCTGGCGGTCGTTGCGGATGACCTCGTGCGTCTGGATGCGCTCTGCGTAGCGGTGGTCGGCTTGGAGCCACGCATTCCAGAGGAACGAAAGCTCGCCGTACTGGATCGAAGCATCGTAGGGTGGATCGGTGAAAATGTAATCCACGCATTCCTCTGGCAGCTTGTCCATCAATTCCAGCGAATCGCCGGTCAGGATGGCGGCATCGGCTTTGCCATCCAATACCGCCTGCCAGTCGTCGGTGGTCAGCTTGAAACCCTCCGGCAATTCCTGATTGGATTCGGCTTTCGCTTTCAGCAGGCCTTGATGTCCGGTAACGGCGCTCTCGAATTTTTCCCAGACATTTTGTTCCAGATAGCGTTTCGCTGACCAATAACTATGCTGCGACCACGTCGAACTGAAGGCCGTTTGATGATTGCCTTCTCCCGGTGCAAGCGCCGGACACATCCGCGTGCACAGATGGATCATCGAGGTGAACGCGCCCATCAAAAATTTCCGCAGTTGCGGGCTGCTTTCTTCCTGAATCGCCGCGTGCAGCCACGCCGCCGCTTGCAGATTTCGGCGGGTGAAAAGTTCGTCCAGCGATTCGTACCGCTGCTTTTCTTTGAACGGTTCGCCATCGGGATAATAAAGCTGATGGCGCGGATACCATTCCTTGATCTTCTTTTTCTCCAGCGCGGCCAGCGCCTCGGCGTCGGCTTTTTTCGGGCGACAGCCGGTTTCGCAGCGGTGGCCGCAGGCGGGGCAGGCGGGATAGCGGACTTCGATGAGTTCCTCGCCCTCGCGCACGAAGCAGGCGGCGGTCAGCGGCGCGCCGCATTTGAGGCAGTGGATTTCGTAGAGCGCCTCGATTTTCTTCCGCACCGCCTCCTGGACGCGGTCAAACGCCTGCTGCAACGCGAGCAGCTTGACCGGGCGCAGCGTCAGCTCGGTGATCAGCGAAGCCGTGGGATTCAGATCGCAGGCGATGACGCGCCGCCCGTGGCGAATCGCCTCGATGGCGGTGACGCCGCTGCCGGCGAAGGGATCAAAAACGATTTCATTTTCGCGCGTGTAGGTCTTGATGAATTCGCCGACGACGTTCCACGTCTTGCGCGACCAGTACTTGTGCCAGACGTACATCGCGGTGTGCGGCTCCGGCGGCACCTGCCGGTTCAAGTGCGTCGCGGGTTTGAAGGCGCGCGAGATTTTGGCGTTGCCCAGCTCCTTGCTTTTCATCCGTATTGCTCCAGATGATGGATCAGCCGCGCGGCGAGTTCATAGGCGGCCGCGAGGCGGATGGCTTTGACCGGCCCGATGCCCCGGATGGCTGCCAACTCCGCCAGCGGTTTATCCATCAACGCGGCGAGTGTGCCATATTTGGCGAGGATGTCACGCGCCACGTCTTCCGCCGAATAACCAGGGCCGCCGCTGCCAAGCAAAATCGCCAGCACCTCGGCGTCGCTGCACGCCGCCGCGCCCTGTTCCACCAGTTTGCGGCCGGGTTTCATCCGATGGTTTCCAAGGCTTGGAAAAGGCGTTGCTCTACCGCGGGCCAGGCGTAGGCGCGCTCGACATAGGCGCGGCCGTTCTGGCCCAGCGCGCGGCGGAGCGCTGCATCGTCGAGGAGGCGCAGCAGCGCCTCCTCGAAGTCGGGATAGTGGCGGAACCAGAGGCCGCCGTTGGCTTGCTGGCACTGCCAGCGCAGCACGGCACTCTTGGCGTGAACGAGGCCGGGCGTGCGCGCGAGCCACGCCTCGAGCAACACGATGCCGAAACTTTCGTTGACCGAGGGGTGGACAAACGCGACCGCGCCCGCCATCGCCTCGTGCTTCTCCTGCTCGCTGACAAAGCCGAGGTCAATGATGTGGTCCACGAATTCCGGCGGCGCCTCGATCGGGCCGCTGCCTGTACAAACGAGCTTGAGGTCGCGGCCGGTGCGCTCGCGGAAGGCGTGGAGGTAGCCGCACAGCAGCGGCGTGCCCTTGAGCGTTTCGCGGCGGCCGGAATACATCACGTAGGGCGCAGCCAACCCGCGCCGCTTGGCGAACGCGGTGGCGTCGGCCTCGAACGCGTCGAGGCCCATACCGACGACGGCGCTTTTCGCGGCGGGAAAATTGTAGAGGCGCTGCGCAAGGTCGCGTTCAGGTTCAGAATTGAACAGGCAGCCGGCGACGCCGCCGAACATCCCGCGCATGATGCCGAGGTAGGCGAAGACCTCGTCATGCAGGCACGGCACGAGAAAAGTTTTTTGCGACCAGACCTGCGCGGCGTGGTAGGTGACGCCGAATAGATAGGGTCCGGCGAGGATGCAGTCGAAGTCGCCGCCGTGCGCCTTCAGATAATCACAGAGCGCGCGGCTGTTGACGCTGTTGCGAATCCAAGTTTCCTCGACATGCGCGGGTACCACGCCGCCACGGTCAATCTGCTGTTGCGCGCGCAGGAACGCGCCGACGTCGCGGTCGGCATCCACCGGGAAGAAATGCACATCCATGTTGCCGACTTTGCGCCGGCCGGGCGGCAGCGTGTTCTCCCACGAGAAATGGCTCTGCGCGCAAGTGGTGAGGAACGTGACCTGCCGGCCGGCGGCCGCGGCGTGCTCGGCGAGGTTCTTCAGGAGCGTTTCGGCGCCGCCCACGGTGCCGCCCTCGGCGAAGCGCGGCGCGACGAACGCGATGCGGTCGGCGCGCGCCATCAGTTGCCTTTCCCAACCTTGGAAAGTTCGGCGACTTGTTTTTCCAAGGCTTGGACGCGTTGCTCCAAGGCCTGGATTTTCGCGGCGTACTTCTGGTCCACGCCCTCGACCGCGGTGACGAGCAAACCGTTGACCTGGTTCTGCTGCGACCAGAGGCGGTAGGTGTAGAACTTGAGCAGGCCCCAGATGACCTTCTTGAGCGCGACCAGCGCGGGGCCAAGGAAGGCGCGGCGCTCGCGGATGGGAAAGTCGGAGATGTCCACGAACGCGGCGTCGCGCAGGCACTTGAGGTAGAAGTTCAGAAATTCATCGGCGTTGCGCAGGTTGGCGAGGTTCAGGCGCTCGGCGCGCGCGATGCGTGCATCGGCATAGACGCCATCAGCCATCTTCTGCTCGGCCACCGCGCGGATTTCGGCGACGAGTTTTTCCGCATCCACGCCGTGCGTTTTGATCTCAAAGGTTTGGTCGCTCATGGCTCGCTCCGCCGCGCAGAGTAGGCCGCGGGCGGGGCGCTTGTCAACCGCGGCGGGCAGTCACTTGTGCATGGCAAACACGTAGGGCTCGCTCGTGCCGCTCGTGTAATGGATAGTGTTGTTGCCACCGACATGCGTCGTGTCAGAGAACGTACCCTCGAAGGTCATCACGGTACCATCGGAGAGCGGCGAGGAAAGCTGTACGGAGTTGCCGTTGCGATGACCGGTGACGTTGCCGTGCAGACCAGTGCCTTCTTGGTAAGTGCCGCCGACGTTGCCATCGGTATCCTCGTTGAGGCTCATTGTGAAGCTGGTGGTGTGGCTGCCATCGGTCCACGTTCCGCTCCAGTTGCCGACCATGCTATAGGTGAACAACACGTTCCGCCAGCTGATGGCACCGCTCACCGGGTTCAGCAGCCCTAACGTGATGGTGCCGATTGCATTGGTAGTCGCGACATTGACCGTGCCATCGGCATTGGTTGTCCCTACCGCGGCGGTATCGGTGGTATCGGAATCACTACTACCACCACACCCGCTTTGCATCAGGTTCAGTGCCGCCAAGACCAGCAACAAGGGCAGCAAAATACGCACAGTTCTTTTCATAGCCATCCTTTCAACTTATAACCCCGACCGACGCGAAACTATGAAATGATGCTTATAGTGTCAATCATCCCGTATTTTTACTCCCGTATTTTTGCTTGCTGCTCGGGGAGGCCTCGACGAAACTCCGTGCGCCTTATTATGTATCGCCTGCTTTTCCAAAAAGGGCCGCAACGGGGTCGGCGCGTGGCCATTCGGCAGGGGCCGGTGATTCTCGGTCGCCACCCAGATGCCACCTTACGCCTACCGGAGCCAGAGGTGGCGTTACAGCACGCCCTACTTGAAGACCAACCCAATGGCGGTGTCCGCCTGCGCCGTCTGACCGCCTGCGCGGTTGTGCGTGTTAATGGGCGTGAGATTGAGACATCCGAGCTGCATAATGGCGACAATATTGAGATTGGGCCTTATCAATTGCAGTTCGACAACGGCTCGGTGGCCGGGGTGAATCAGCCAACCGGCCGGCGTCTTGGTCTGCTGCAACTGCTGACACTGTGCGCGGTCGGCATACTGCTGGTTGGTCAGATGCTTTTCTTGTTCGTCGTTTCGCTCGCGCCACAAAAGGTGATGGTAACTTCCTCGCCCGCAACCAATATGCTCGCCGTGGCCGCACCGATTTTGTCGCCATCTACAGTCGTGGCCGTAGCCACCAATCACGTTGCAGATTCGCCCTTGTCATCGCCACCGCGCAGTATCGACGCACTCACCGCGAGGCCGGAGGGTGTAACTGCGACATCGTCACCACCGAAGAGCACGGCGGTTTCCAGTGATTTGAAGCAGATACAAACGGAAATCACCCAACTACATCAGGAGCTTAGGACACTACCGCCGCCTATGCCGGCGGTCATCACCAACGTGGTTGTCACGCTAGCGCCACCACCCGCGCCAATGACCAATGCGCCCGACCTCTCGGCCGACGACCTCGTACTGGCACAGGCACGTAAGATGTTCAATAAGGTGTTGGCGCGCTCCTCCCAACTCGATGCCGAGGAGCTCGATGGCGAGCTGGCAACTATCCAGAACTTGGCGCCGGATTATCTGCCGTCCTATATCGAGCGCGCCCAGCGGCTACAGCACCGCGGTCATCTGCCAGAAGCGCTGCTACAGTGGCAACGCATACAGATTCTCGCACCAACCAACACCGACTTGAAAGCCCGCGCCGCCGAGGAAATTACCGAACTCCAGAAGCGCTTGGCCAAGCCACCGCCCGAGCAAGGACTCAGGAGGCAGAAACCTGAAGTCAGAGAACAAAAGCCAAGCACAATTGTGGTGCCGGTAAAAACTGGTGATAGTAAGCCATCCGCCAAGGCCACCGCGCCGCACGACAAGCTCATGCAGACAATGCAACCGGTAGCGCGCATTACGCAAGTCGAAGTACAGAAGTTGCTCGGTGGCGAGAAATTTGACGAGATGCGACTGCTACACATTATCGTGGCACCGGTCGCCGCAGCACCATGGGACCCAACTGCGCTGGAACTCTTCGTAACTTTTTTTGACCGTGGCGAGAAGAGTGGAATGGTTGCGCCGTCTCGTGCGATCGTACCTGGAACCGCTTTGTGCGCGATTCCACAAACCCCAATTGGCGCGCCATTGGAGTTTTATGCCAGCTACCTTATACCTCGTGGTTTTCGACAGCGTGAACAGCAACAACTGGGCGAGTATTGGCGCTACTTTGGTTATCGCCTTGAGCTGGTCAGCCAAGGTGAAATACAAGACTGCCTTGACCAATCCGCCAAACTTCTTCAGCCCCGCTGAAACAGAAACTGGTGGTATTTGCTAAATCACCCCGCCACCAATCGACAAAGATGTTACCCATAGGGGTTATTACCACGTGGAATTGCAGTCATTAACTGACCAAGACTGAACGGCTTGACAAGCAGAGGATATTGGAACTCGCTCCTTCGTATGCTGTTCAAATGAGGATCAGCAAAGTCGATCATCATCAGGAATGGGATTCCACGCGCGGTCTCCGGCAATTCGGCGAGTATCTCCGTTCCTGCCCCATCGGCCAGCCTGTAGTTACATAATACAAGATCATAATCATAGGGGTTGGAAATCAATTTTTTCAAGGCCTCTTGTTTGGACTCTGCAGTATCCGCACCGAATCCCCTCTTGGACAACATGCCGACAACTAACCGCATATAACCAGGATCTTCATCAATGACTAATGCTTTCAAAGGTGTAAGTTTAGTTTGGCCATCCAGAGATCTTACGGGTGCTGACTTTTGAGTTTTTTCCTCATCTTCACCTTTTGGTATATTACGCTCTCGGGCTTCTTGATCCAAGGTGACTATGCGCATCAGGAGACTTCGTGTCGCCTCAATATCGCGTGACAGGGCCACCTGTTCCAGGCGTCGCACCAAGGCGGTCAACATGATGGGACTTATGGGTGGCACAGATTGGCGCAACATATTCACCCCATCCACAGTTGTTTTGTAAAGCCCCTCACCATAGGTGACCAGTTCTTCGTGTAACTTTTCCCCTGGCCTTAATCCGGTAATCACGATGTCAATATCCCGACCTTCGCGTAATCCAGAGAGGCGAATCATATTCCTCGCCAAGTCAATGATGCGAATGGGGGTTCCCATGTCCAATACTAGTACGCACTGATTCTCTTGGATCGCACCACACCGAAGCACAAGGTGCACGGCTTCTGGGATCGTCATAAAATATCGGGTGATTTCCGGATCCGTTAAAGTGATTGGCAGGCGGGCGGCAAGTTGTTTTTGAAAGATCGTCACCACGCTCCCATTACTGCCCAACACATTACCGAAACGGACAGCCATAAAGCGTGTATCTCCGCCAGTCATTGACTCAATAATTAGCTCACAGAGACGTTTGGTGGCGCCCATGACGTTGCATGGACGCACGGCTTTATCGGTTGATATCTGGACAAACCGATGTGCCTTGACCCGACGCGCCGCGGCGGCTAAAAGACGGGTGCCACGTACGTTGTTCAAAACAGCTTCGTCGGGGTGTGCCTCCATAAGAGGGACATGTTTGTAAGCGGCAGCGTGATAGATAAGTTGTGGCATATATGTCCCAAAAACACGGTTAACAACTTTTTCATCGCTAACATCTCCAATAATTGGAACTATGTCCAAATGGGGGTGTTGGGCTTGTAGTTCCCGATGAATTTCAAATAGTGGAGTCTCACCTATTTCAAACAATACCAACCGCTGCGGGCGAAACCAAGCAATTTGCCGCGAGAGTTCCGACCCTATGGACCCCCCCGCTCCTGTTACCATGACACACAACCCCTCGAGAGATGTTCGTATGGAAGAATCATTGTATTTTACCGGAGCGCGCCCCAAAAGATTCTCGATGGCTACATCGCGGACACTCTTCACAGATACTTGCCCGCTAATAATCGCACTAAAGGAAGGCAGGGTGCGGCATCGAACCCCACATTGTTTACATTGCTCGAGAATCGCGAGTACCCGGTCTCCGGGAAGGCTCGATATAGCGATAAGTACTTCCGCCGGTTGATAGCGTGTGATATAATCATTTAAGTGATCTGTCGGGCCACATATCGGCACGCCATGTAATAATCCACCACGTTTGGCTCGATCGTCATCTACGCAGCACACAACAGTATATTGCGTATCTGTATCCATGATTTCACGAACAATTTTCTCTGCGGCATCGCCCGCGCCAACAATCAATAGTCGCGTCCGCCCCTCCTGCTTTCCCTCAAATTTCTTCAGATAAGCATGTCGCTTTGTATGATAGTAAAATCGGACAGACAACCGGATCCCAACGCAAAGAGCACCTGTAAAAATTGCATCAGCTATAAATAGATAAGGCGAATATGTCTTGAGGTGGCGGATGGCCATTAACATAGCCATGATAATCGCGAAAGACAACAAACTGGCTTTGACTAATTTCCAGCCATCTTGCAGGCTAGTATAACGCCACAACCCCCGATATGATCCCATCAGCAAAAAAACAGCTGATTTCAAGGTCACTATCCACGGCAGAATACTCGAAAGTGATACCCATTGCTCACGATCCAATGGAAGCTCAAAGCGTATTGCATACGCAAGAAGCAAGGACACCGCAAATGCCATAGCATCCGCAGAAATCATTACATAATATGAACGATGTGATAATCTATTCATCACGCTCAAAATCCGGCAGGATTATGTTAGGGATCCACTCATATTTCTTTTTTTCTGTTGGGCAATATCCCCTGCACAAGTTAAACACACAATTATTTTTCATTGACCCACACGGGCCGGAAGAACGTTTGCATCTTACATATTTCTAATCAAATGTCGAAGGAGAATTGCTTCTTCGCTGAGAATAAAAATAGAAATGTGCAATGCGAACATCAATGCTCAACACCTTCGCCTTTAACAACCTTGATGACTGTGCGGATGATGATTTTCATGTCAAACAGGAGAGATTGATTCCTCAAATAATGTTCATCTAACTCTACCTTCACAGGGATGGGTAATGTATCCCTGCCGTGGATTTGGGCCCACCCAGTCAGCCCCGGAGTCAACACTTGTATCCCCTTTGCTGTGCGCAAAGCAATCAGATCAGCTTGGTTGAAGAGTGCTGGCCTAGGGCCAACAATGCTCATGTGCCCTACCAATACACTCCAAAGTTGAGGCAGTTCATCGATACTCGATTTGCGCAAGAAACCGCCCACAGGCGTCAACCAGTGCTTGGCGTTGGTCAGTAGATGGGTCGCCAGAACTGGGGTATCAATACGCATGGTGCGGAACTTGGGCATTTTAAATAGAACGTTGTTTCGTCCCACCCTGTCAGACCAGTAAAGTGCGGGCCCCGGCGAGGTGAGCTTGACCAGCAGCGCAATAAATAACATTGGAATGGCCAACAGAAGGAGCACCATAAAAGTGTAAAATATATCAAAGAGACGTTTCATAGACTAGTTATACCCGCGTCTTAAAAACCAAGTTGTTGTCTCCGCCAAACCTTGCTCCATCGTGAACGGTGGACGCCAACCCAGTTCCTTCCTGATCTTACTTACATCGACCGATAGTGAGCCCGTTGGTCGATTGTTTACCTTAACCGAGCTCAGAAAGACCAGACGATGTACCCCGGCAGCAGCGGACTGCCTCGCCAACTGCTCCGTACCCGCCACGTTGACCTTACGAAACTCAGCAAGCGGATCGGCGGTTCTATCCGTCATCAGGTGAACCCGCGCGGCCAGATTGACTACCACGTCCACACCCTGCAGGGCCGCGACAAATTCCGTACTACCCGAAAGAGGCTGCACGACTACGGACTCCAACGTACTCGGCAGGCGGTCGGTCTGTTCATCTGCCAAAAACGCGGCACGCAGCCGGTAGGATTCGCGCTCAAGTCGCCGAAGGAGAGCGCTACCTACAAAGCCGGTCGCACCTTTGGTGAGTATATTCACGCAGGCCTCTTGAACAACTGCAATACTTTGCGAAAATACTTTGAATAGATCTTCAGTATGTTCGTTGAGAGATTGTTCTCGGCACAGGCGCGTAAAATTTCTCGGTTCAGGATCCAATTGCTGCGTAGGCCGCGTGTGCTGATTCCACCAATACGCATCCGTACAATCACCGTTGGAAGATAGACATACCGTGCTCGATAACGGGCCAAGAAGCGTGTAGTTATTTCATAGTCAGATGCAATTCGGTAATCTGTATGGAATAGACCATACCGTTCGTACAATTCCCGTCGGACAAAAAAGGTCGGATGTGGCGGCATCCAGCCCCAAGCGAATTTATCTGGAGCGAAGCCTGCCCCTGAATAGTAGCGCACCACACATTCCAGATTATCGGGCTGGACATACACCAAATCAGCAAATGAAGCCTGGGTAGTACTCTCGCAAAAGAGGCTGGCAACTCCTTCAAGTACTTGTGGTCCGGCATAGAAATCGTCGGAGTTGAGGATCCCCACTATATCACCGGTGGCGACGAGAATCCCTTTGTTCATTGCATCATACATGCCATGATCCGGCGCGGTGAGAATCCGCGCCTCCGGTGATAGCCTGCGTACAATTTCCAAGGTATTATCGGTTGAGGCACCATCGCTAATGATGTGTTCGACGGGCCACGTCTGGGCGGCAATACTTTGCACGCAATCCGCAATCGTTGCAGCCGAATTATAGGTAGCCGTGATGATGGAAATGGAAGGGGATTGCATAATACTAACGCAATTGTGTGGCATCGTAATAACGATGCTGGGGTTGTATCAACAATTCCTATTAATTATCGGAACGTCTCCCCCAGGCAACGGCCTTTTCTGAACATCGGCGTCGAGAAACTCGTTAATCTTACACTTAATCAAAAGGAAATAGAACATTTTCAATAACGCGAGTTGGAATCCTGCACGACCATCCATAAAGCCGCCCTTCAATAAATAGGAACCAAAGAAGTAGAGTGGTCCGGCAAACCAAGTGTTGAGTAATTTATATTTGATACGCTGTCGTCGCGTCGGCTTCCAATCCACCTGCCGACGCAAAGATAAATATCGTTTGGCCTCCCAGGTTGAATAGTCGTTGTGTCGCGCGATATATGCGTCTAAACCCTTAAAGTCGCGATGCTCGATATGCTTTCGTAATGAACTCACCCGGCCACCTATTACAGGGTGTTCGTGAACTTCCATGTCGAGTAGCGACCAGTGATCCTCATCTATATGTTCGTATTCCCCCGCCCCCAAGCGCATTAGACTTAATTTCCTCATGCAGTCGCCATGCCGCAGCAGGCGCCCCGCAAACCAGTTATCATAGGATATCCAGAATCCATTATACGCCGTTCCGAAAAGCGTAGCGCGAAGTTCGGATTTGAGGGCATCACTTACACACTCATCTGCGTCCAAAAACAACACCCATTCGGTTCTAAAGGGCAAATTGCGCAGGCACCAGTTACGCTTCTTGGGGAACTTGCCATTCCATTGGAAATCCACAAGAGTAGCGCCATGGCGAATAGCGATCTCACGGGTTCTGTCTGTACTATTGGAGTCAACCACAAAGACTTCCGCAAAACCATCCAAGCGTGCCAGACAGTTCGACAAGTTGCGCTCCTCATTTCTAACAGGAACAACCACTGAAATGGGTAAACCTGAACCAAGCATAGATTCCTCACATATTAATTGCCTTAACTAGTTGATTATGGGCCGCGTAAGGCACGCTTCTTGATTACCCACGCAGAATTCCCCGCCACAACTGTCCATGGCGCCACCGCCTTCACAATGACAGCACGGGCGCGTATGACTTATCCTTTTGTAGACGACATCAGAGCTCGCTGGTGATCGAAAATAAGTTGTTCTTCGGCGTTCAAAGACTCATTTGCGGGATAGCCATCCAATGCCCGCAGGATGCAATGTGCCTGATGTACGGGATTGAACAATTTTTCAATGATATTGATACATTGTCCACGCACGAGGTCGCGTGACTGTGACGAATCAGTCCACCGCCGGATAGTTTCACTCAATGATACAATATCGTCTCTACGGAACACATCGCCGGTTTTTCCCGGAAGAATTGCCTCCCACTCCGGCATCTGATCATCCCACGTATCGTGCGTGATCACGGGTACACCGAATGCAAGACTATGCATGGCAGTCAGGCCGACCTTACCGGGTGCTACCGTGACATCTGCGGCCATGACCAGTTCAGCCAAGATTTTTTCATCATAACATTCGCCATAAAACCGCAAGGGAATATTTTTCTGCGCGGCCAACGATTCCACGGGTACGCGCTCAGGTCCGTCGCCGACCAGTAAAATATTAATAGCATACCCGGACTTGCGCAACAAGGCAACCGCTTCCACCAACAGGTCTAGCCGTCGCACCCGAGTTAGGCGGGTTGTACAGATGACAATGGGTGTGTCGGGGTTACCAAAGAGCAGGGTCCGTAGCTCGCGAATACGAGCAGGCAAAATCGTCACACGCAACTTTTTCTGCTCTTCATAATCAAGGCTGTTATAAATGACATACAAACGATCGGGGGCGAAACCTTCTTCCAGCGCGATAATTTTTGCCGCATGCCCGTGAAGCAACAAGCCGTGGGACAAATGATAAAACGCCTTGCGAACATACCGCTTGATTCCGGTATCCCGCCGCGTATAGCCATGAGTCCAGAAGAAGACCCGTTTCCCAAACAAACGGGCGATGCTAGCTGACAACCACGTCATAATAAAAGCTGCATCGCCACGATAAATTATACTGCTGATAGCACGGTTGCACGCCAAGCGTAATAGTCTTTGTTGCCAAAAAACACGCCCACCTAAATATCGACCGGTCGCTTTACGAAACTGAGTACCGGCAGGGAACTCCCAAGCTTTTATGGAATGTAATGGGTCGCTTTGTCCCGCGACGAGTATGAACTCACGACCGGTCGTCAGCAGCGCCTTGAGAACACCTGCACGATAATGTTCAAAAAAGGGGAATACAATAGCAGTTTTTCTTTGCACCACAGGGGACCTTTTCATTTTAAATTAGCACTATTCCTGAGCAAGGTTGCCAGAGCCAATTGACGGGGCTTGAGAAACCCCGCCAGCCATGCCAGCCGTAGCAAGACACGCAGCAAATAGCTTAGAAGCTTCAACCGCCAGTGGAACCGCAAAACGATCTCCAGACGACGAAGAGGGTTTGACCACACCTCGGCCTTGATCACCCCCCCACGAGTCAACTGCCATTCAGCGTCCTCTAAATTTGGCTTACTGTGTTTTATGTCGTGTAGGCGCGCATTGCTTTGCGCATCCTCTCCAAGAAACGTCTCGGCAACCCCTTTAACATGTGAATAGTCATGCCACTGATGTACTGCGGGAATTATCCATGTGCCATCTACTATAGGGATGCGCCTTCGCAGGCAGTGAGCCAACAATGCATTATCATAGCCACCTCGCCCAATAATAAGGGGGGGGAGTCCACTCCATAGACCACGCGGAAAAATAAAATAATCTTGAGCAGAAGAATTATGTAATCGGCCCCCTCTAGATTGAAGGCACTCTAAAAGGGCCGTGTTCCAGTGGTCCGCCATGGGGTCAAATACAACTCCTTCCATAAGATCAATACGTTGTCCGACTAGAAGGAAACGATCAAAACGTATCTGGTTGATGCGCAAGATGAAATCTGGCGGGAGCAAAATATCCCCGTTTAAATATACTTGGATATCAAAACGAGCGTAATCGGTTGCATGTTCAACTATAGCTGAAAAATCTGGCACCCCCTTGGAGTTACATCGAATTTGAGGAATATGCTTGGTTCCGAACCTCCGTGCTTGTTCAGATATACCTTCTCCGTCTCCATAGATAATTATCTCAACGTTTCTGTCAAGCTGTCTCCAATTCCTAAGGGAGTTTGTTTGAATAAGAGTCGCATCTCCACGGAATGGCTTCATGCTGGTTAACAATGAAATCATATTCATATCCGGTTCTTATGGGGTTCAAATTCACTCCCTTTACCTATACCATGAGCCGGGAGTTTTGCGCCATGATATCAAATATTAGAGCCCCCCCGTGCACAGTTGCTTTTTCTTTTATATGTCGATAGATTGAAAGTTGACGCTGAATAATGGTGCCCGGATCGTTTCTGACCAAGGCTAAGACGCGAGCGTTTTGTGATAGTTTAACGGCCAAGGTGTTGTCAGAAATTACTCGGTCCAATTGATAAGCACACATGACCTCATCGCCCGGAGAGAAAAAGAGTACCGATTCTTCGTCGCGTGCCACCGATGGAAGGCCACCCACACAGCTGGCAACAACGGGCGTACCAACTATCATCGCCTCTTGCATAGCCGTACAGCAATTTTCGATGTGTGCGGGAATTAGCATCGCGGAACTGGCTTGTAATTCTTTTACTATGTCCGATGCCGTGAGGGGGCCTAACCATTCAATATTATTAGTCAAATTTAATTGACATACCATGGTGTTTATCCATGCCATATATCCATCCTGGCGCACACCTTTGGACTGAAGCGCTCCACCAATACGCAGTTTAATAGAGGGATATTTTCGTCTAAGTAGCACTGCTGCGCGTATCGCATCATGAACCCCTTTATATGGAACAGGGTAGGCGGCGGAACAAAATATTATAGGGTTCCTTGCTCCTTGCCATGACGTGGTCTCGTAAAATGGAGCCCGCAACATCAAATCTGTGTGGAAAAGTTGTGCAGCAGTATTACATGCCCTAACCCAGGCGTCTACCCAGGTGGTTTGAGTACAGATAAAGTTATGACCTGCAATAATTTCTCGCTCGAAGGGGCTCCATTTTGCAAAGTCCCTCTGATTAGATCGCATATTTCTAAGTTTGATGCACTCTTTAAGCCCTATACATGCCCATTGGTCACGAGAATTAAGGCCCCCCAGATAAGAACGGGCATACGGCTCCTTAAGACCTTGGATCTCAAGTATAGCTGGTGTATTGAGTAGCCGTCTTGCGGTGAGCAGCCCCGAATATATCTCTGTCCCCCAAACATGAATAATATCGGGGGCTGCTTCCCTTTCTATTTTAATAATTTCCTCAACAATGGGTCGCGGAGGCAGGCCGTTACTACACAGCGATGCGACTGGTATAGTCCATTGCTGTATTCCATCATAATCTATTCGTCGAGAACTCTTCACGGCGCCAATTGACAGATTGATTAATTCGACCTGCCCGCTGGCCATCAGTTTCGCGGCCATGGCGTCCAACCAAGTCCCCGTACGGCCGGTTTCATTTACAGAGAGGTTTTTATTGCTCAGCCACAGAATTCTCATATGGAAGATCCGATATTATGGTGAAATTTGGCAATAAATAGACATGACATACATTTAATTCCACTGGCGATAGATCCGCGCAGATGGCGATAAATCAAAGTGCCCACAGTTGATCAAACCCTTAAGCTTTAGCATCAGCAAGGCGTACGACCGAGGCAGGTGCATAGTGACGAACATTAGAATCCACCGTCGCCAGAACGAGGGCGAATATCCACACTTACGCAAGAGTTGACGCGCCAAACGGGTCTCACTGGTTAACCAATTAAATGCAATATAATCATATAGACGGTAAAGTGCGATTAACCTCTGCATAGTAGTTTTCTGCTGCGCAGAGATGCGGTTGCTGATATTGCATATTTCATATGACCGCGCCACCGCCACATCGCCAACATAAAGTTTGTCCTTACACGCGGAACCGCGAGACTGGTGGTATATAGAACTTGGCATTGGAGACCACGCTATCGGATATCGGGCGGCAATACGAAACCATGTGTCGATGTCCTCGCCGATCCTTACATCCACGGGGAAGCCCCCAACTTCTGTCATTATGGTCTTCGGGACCATAACGGCAGAGGTCCAAAGCGGATGACAGAACAAGGCCGCTTTAAAAAAATCCCCCACGAACCCACCATCCGCTTGTTGTGGCATCACATAAAACGGTGGAGAGAAAACCTTACCATTTGCATCCTGAATCTCATAGGCCGTTGCATATGCGCCGGCGTGTGGGAAGCGCCTTGAGAGAGCAACTAGTGTTTCCAATATATTCGGTTTCCACTCATCATCTGCATCCAAGAATGCCACGAGATTGCCCCCGGCAGACTGAATACCGTAATCCCTGGCACTGCTTACACCAGAATTTACTTGCCGTATAATCTTGATACGAAGGTCAATATATTTTTGTACAATGGTTACACTTTCATCGGTCGATCCATCGTCAATTACGATAATTTCAAAATGCTGGAATTTCTGCGCAAGAACGGAGTCTAGTGCCCGTTGAATTCCAGCCGCCTTATTATATAGAGGTATGATTACAGAAATCATCATATTTTAGCAGGGGAACTTCTTAAGGATATTTTCTGGCGATAACACTTCGAAAATTTGATCATTAACCGGTTGTGAGTTTTCTTTCGCTTGACCTTCTATCATCCCCCAGAAAGTGACAATAAATATGAAATATGATGGATAGATGATGAGATGGCTTGTTATAGAAATTACGTGAAAGAGAATATACGCCGCAGAAAATGCGGCTGCAAAAGGAGCCTTTGCGCGAATTAACGATCTAGCCTTAACGATAAGTAGAATATGCATTAAAGTATATAGTATTAAACCGATCACTCCAAAATCATATATCACTTCAAGCCAATCGCAATGTGCCGACAGACCATATAAAGAATCGACCGCCACCATATCGAATCCATGACCCATGAACAGATCAAACGAGGAAGAGCCGCAAATCATTGCGATTGTATCTCTGTATATCTCTAATCTGCCCGACCCCTGATCGTCAAGTACATTGCTAAAACGGTAGCTGAAATATCCGCCATGCATTTCATCGTAATAATAAAACAGCATGACGATAATCGATGTCAATATCAGGGGAGATATCAGATATATTAACCGCATTCTCGGTCGCATAATAAATTGGACGGCAAGATATGCAATTATTGATAGTGAGAATGCTATCAGCGCTGTCCGTTTCATGGAGTAAAATACCAATACGGCAATAATGGATATACATATAAAACGGAACGTCGACTTTCTTATCATCAATATCCAAGGAAGCAGGGATAATGGATAGTATATCTGATTGAGAGACGCTAGCGTTTCTCCGCTGATTGCGCTTCGGGTAGGGATCGCATTGCGATAATCAAAAATGAACACGAACATGCAACAACATATCACAGCTAAACACATGAATAACCGCATAATGAATTTATCTGAGGATGGGTTGTTCACCGAGAATATGTAAAAAACCAAATACATCAATGGCCAGAACAGCAGTAAAAGAAGTTTTTCTTGTAAATATACGCGCAACGTAGTCTCGCTTGCCCACATAAGGCTTGAGGGGACTAACCAAAATATCCATAAAAGAACAACCAATGTAAAAGCAGAAAGATTGCGGAGTTTTGTAATATTGAAAATTAAATATGAAAAAGATAATATGACAATAATCTCCAAGGCATGCCTGAAATAGTAAAAGACCTGCACTTTAATCGTTGTTGATGCGAACAATTGCCCTATGACAAAGAAAGCCATCAATCCGAAAATGGATAATAATACAAGCCTGTCGATAAAATTGATTTTGTGCATTGTTATATTTAATCGTTATCTATTGGGCGGCGAGCAGTCTAAAAATCTCGCCCTAGCATACGGTCATTTTACCAGACGATATAATATATCTACTTTGCAAAATACCACGTTGCAACTGCGCGAACATACGGAGATAGCGTCATCCTCATCCTCCTCAGGGCAGAATAGGCATATCGACTTAACAGTTTTTTAAATACCCCCCCCCATATGGTTTGCGACAAGAATGCAGCTCGGTTTCTGTTGATAGAATGTAAGCCTGTCACAGCATGTTGATTTTGTTCTGTCGCCGTCTTAAGTTGCGTTTGCCTTAACTCAAGCATACCTCGCTGGGATAGGTTTTCTAGGTGAATGAAGCCGTATGTAGTATGGGCAAGTACAACTGACACCCCGCGCTTATCACACCATTCCGGGGGACAGCCCCAAAAATCACCAATACTAATATCGGCAGCCTTTGGTGTCTTTGCGAATATACATTTATGACATGATTCCATGATATACAAGTGCGACATGAACCCCCTAAAGAATATATCATCATCAGTATTAACGAGAAACACGTGTCCCGATGTTGATGCGGCCCGAACCGATCTTAATCCATTTGTTTTGTCACGAAATGTGAAAGAGCTTATACTTTCTCCTTGGAATTGTTCCTCGAGATAATTATGGAAAGCCCTAAGCGATGTTACCCCGTGACAGAACAGCTCAACCAATAAAACCCGTTTACGATCTATGGGTTTGATTTCTTCGGCCATTGCGGCTACCTGGCAGGGTGTACCGCTGAACAGGACGGGCGTATCAGAAGTCCTAAGGTGTTTGTCTATTTCTCCGTAAACATTATTAACATTGCTTTGAACATATTTTGAACCACGCATTTTTTCAACTTCGTCAAAGGTATATGCCAGTATATGTTTAGCGGCTCCTTCCTCACCCCAAATGCAGCCTGCGACAACGCCACCGGAGGTGATCACCGCTTTGGCTAATATGGGGAATACACCACCAGACGAGCTAGACAGACGCTCTGCTTCACTTGTGGCCCACGCGGCATATGCTATTGGCCCAACACCGCCAGATTGAATTTCATTTGATCGTCTTTTAATTACTGGGCAGTGTTGACAACATGCCAAGCAAGACTTGCATGCAATTCGATTGGTGGTTGGCCTGTAGAAGCCTTCTGCATTCAGCGCAAGTTTAATAGCTCCAGTTGGACAGGAATCCTGGCATCCGAAACAACCCGTACAAAGTGAATCACCTATTATATCGTAGCTTGTCTTGAGCTGTTTCATCGCATGGCCGCCCTAAGATATTCCAATGATTCATCGCGGGCAGAACGAAGCGAGACCCCAACATGGTCGTAGTTAATATTATTGTAAAATATATAATCATTTTGGAGCCCTGTCGCGTCTAATACTTGTCGCGTCTGAAGGCCAAGGCGTCTCAATAGGCTTTGCGAACGAATATTGGAGCCAGAATCAGCGGTGGCAACAAAGTTTTTATGGAAGGCAATAGACAGTGAAATGCCATGGTATGAATTAGAACAGATGTAATCCGCCGCTTTTATCCACCCCAAAAACTCTGCGGGTCCCGCATCATATATAATCTTATCAGCAAAGCGAAAGGCTGTTGGTGAGTGATAGATTGGAAGAATTGCAATCAATGGCAATTTGAATCGATTGCGCATTGATTGGGCAATTTTACACAACTCCGTTGGCCTAGCCATTGGATATAGAAGAATATAACGTCGTGGACACTGTGGCATTGCCGCGATTATATCTAGATCGCTTTTCTCCAGCAGAAGAGTGGGGTCCAGAGCATGAATTGCCCTCCTGCCAGAACAAGAGTTAATGAGGTGACAGCCAGCCTCCTCTCTTGCTGAAAGGAAATCAAAACGGCTGAGAAGCGACGAAACCTCATCCTGATACGACGGGAGTTTCTCAATACTTCCAAAGCTCGGCGCATAGGATATTTTGCGCTCATCCTTCACAAAACTGCAAAAATACGGGAAATAACTGTAACTGTCTAATAAATTCGGGTTCCACACTTGATCACTTCCGCATATATACGAATAAAATATTGCACGACTATCTGCTAGTTCATCTATCGAGCGATAGCGTTTACTCGTTAAATTAAGCTTGCTTTCTCGAAACTTCGAAAACCGTTTGCGCGACCGTAGGTTGTCAGACAAATTAACCAAGGTACGTAATATTTGCCGTATCCCATTGCGCGTAAAATCAAAGCAAAATAGTTTTTCTGCATTTCCAATCAAACTGCTACGATAATCGATGATATAACACTTGTGACCTAGATTAAATATACTCTTTTGTAGAGCATATGCCTGTAAAACCGCCCCATAATTTTGGGCGTGATGAAAAGTGATAATGCCTAATGTCCGACTCATTACTTTTCGCTAAGATTATTAATTGTAAATTGAAAGGCTGTATTCAATGTAATTTCCGCTCTGCGGGGTAATCATAGGTATAGTCTCCACCACCATACCGATAATCGTAATTACTTAAGGCAAAAAATCTGCTTAACACCACGCCATTTACAACCACGCCCATAAGTGGAGCATTGACATCATTGAATTGCTGAACCGCACCGCGTAATGCATGCCTGCGACTAATACCAGGACGATGAACAAGCAATACGCCGTCAACAATCGTTGCCAAAACGAGGGAGTCACTCACTACGCCAATAGGGGGCGAGTCAATTACTATCATTTCATATTGAGCCCTAGCCCATGTAATGAATTGACGGATGATGGGTCTGCCAATTATTTCTGCCACACAGTATTTTCGAGAGGCGTAGTTGCTGATAACGGATAAATTTGGATACTGGGTTGCAAGTGGCAACTTGTAAAAACTATCAACGGCTCCCAGGTCGAGAATCTCTAGAAAGTGATTGTCACCCTTGGGCATACTAAATACTGATTGTACTTGGGGTCGGCGCAGATCAAAATCAACTAGAAGTGTTTTGAATCTAGATTGAGCAAAAGCAATTGCAAGGTTGGTCGCGGTAACGGTCTTCCCTTCCGATGGGCTGGCGCTTGTAACTAATAAACACGCCGTTTGTCGTTTGGACATGACGGCAGAAATTACGGCGCGAATCCCAGCATATGCTTCAGCCATATGACCATTTCGATCCGTGCCACATAACTGCCCAATTTCTGCCCTCGCCTTTTTACTCAAGCGCGGGACAACACCAATTACTCGAAGTCCCAATGTGCGCTCAAGATCTTCAGTACCCACAAATCTATCTTCCGTAATCTCTACAAGAACTGCAATCCCCAAACCCCCAGCCAAGCCAAGAAAAACACCAAACACAAGGACAAGTAACTTATACGGATTATGTGGTTTGTCTGGGGGGGTCGCGCGTTCAATAATCTTAACTACGGCTGTGTTTTCATCCGCGGAAAGCCTAGCCTCCTCAATGCGCGTTAATAGACCTGTGTAACACATCTCAGCGGCCACAAGTTCGCGTTCAAAGGGACTGATCTCGGTCTGTAGTCGAATTAGTTTTCTGTCCATTTCTGCAATGTTTTCCGCTAATCGACCCCTCTGTTTACGTAAACCGTCAACCTGTTGTTGTTGAAGCAGCAAATTTGCTTCTGCTGTACTTTGAGCTCTATCGATAGCTGTGGAAACCAAGGTTTTGTGCATTTCAATTGTTTTGGTTGCAGCAACGACAGAAGGATGTTCCGATGTGTACTTGGCCAATAGGCCATCACGCTCTTGCAAGGCGGCCATCCACTTGGAAACGCAAGCCATAAGCTCCTCGCGACGCGGAGTCGAATCTGGAAGATTACCTGCACCTTGAGGGTTCGATTTCACTTGGCGTACAGATCGCAAAATCTCATTTGCAAGAATTTGTGTGTTTTCTAGTTGCGTGAGTTGCTTGCTAGTATCATTTAAGGCTGCTTGCAAAGTAGACCACTCATTGGTTAGCATATCCCAATGATTGGTTTCGCGGAGATTCATTGTGGTTTGTCTAATTTTCCCTACCGTCTGCCCCTGCTTTACCGCCTGCTGCTCAAGCCACGCCACTGCATTGTCGGAATCAGCGCGATTTTCTTCCTGTGAGAGCTGAACAACACTATCCGCAAAAGCATTTACTACCTGACAGGCAAAAACAGGGTTTTCATCTTTATAGGAAATTTTTATCAGACTAGTTCTGCGAATTAGATTAACTTTAATACTGTCCAATATAGTATCTATCGTTTCTTGCTGCGGTACAGACTGTGGCAATTGTGACTTGATTCTCCCTGTTGTCAATTCCCTGATTTTCTTGCCTTTAAGTTTTTCAATTCTTGTGTTGAAAATTTCTGAAACTTGCATCTGAAGCATGGTGTTTATGTCGGTGTCATCTGTAATGGCGGCCTTCTGGTTCATAATCCGTGGCCGACGTACACTCATCTCAATTAGCCCTTCGGCGCAAAATTTCGGCGTCATGAAGGAATAATAGGAAACAAAACAGCCGCCAAATATTACAGTACCCAACACCAGTATCCACCAGTTGCGTATTAGCAGGCGTACCATTCTTCTTGTCAGCAACTCGGGAGCATCGCCGCTATGACCAACAGGAATTACGTTGGAAGATCGGTAATGATTGACGACTTGCCGGGGTGATGATGATGGCATACTCTCATTTGTATTCATGGTATTAGTTCCCGTATATTAAACTACATTGAATTAATAAATTTCTATATGAATTCGCAATATTATTTATATAATAATAAGTAATCAAGGGTTGATTGGGTTAATATTCAATTCGTGTTCCTACAGTAAAACGGCTATCGATATAATTGCCCAAAATATTATCCTTGGCATTATCTTGCCATATTTCACTGTAGATAATAAATCCACGCACAGCGTTATATTCGCCACGAAACCCGATGTGAAACAGCTGTCCTCTACGAGTGATCGGCACGTTGTTAATCATAGATTCAGATAGCGTATAGGTTTCATCCTGATAGCCGCTTTCAATTATATAGTTCATGCGCCTATTAGGTATATATTTAATACGTGCATTTATTCGATTGACCAGTTTCGAGTTTTGAGGCGAATCTGGCGACAAAGCCATCTCATTTCGACCGGTGATCCAGAATGAAATATTGGGGCTTATTTGCCAAAGCCAAAGGAGTGAATATGACAAGCCGCTATCAGTCGTCTCGCTTGCCGCTTTCGACCGATCTAGGCTCATACCCCAGAAACCAAGACTTCCTTTCAACATACCCTTCCTGGTGCCCTGCCAACGCCAACCGGTTCGTAACGTATAATATTGTGCTGGTTGAAGTAAGCTATCATTGTCCATTTCTGTATATTCAATAACGAGGAGGGCCTTCGATTTATCAGTAAGCTTATGTTGAATCTCTGCGGAGGAAAATTGTTCTTTTGTGTTTAATAGATCCTGACTTAAATATATTACATCCTTGTATTCATACTTAGCAGTCAATAACATTTTATCAGATAATGGGCCGCTCACGGAGCTGCTTGCACTGAACATCTTTCGTTCTACGCGCTCGTTTCTGTCAAGCAAGTCTGTTGCATTTGGTGATACCAAACCACTTCCATCAGACGGGGAATCAGCCGATTGAAAAGTGCGATAATAATCTATCATATGCGAATATGATTCATTAAATTCAATATGCCAATTTTCGACCCGGCCAATCCCCAGTCGAAATTGTTCCTGCCAGCTATTTGCATCATCGGCTGGAAATCTCAAATAATATCTCCCACGGAACCATGCAAAACCATCTAAGCGATATAATTCGTTTGAACGACCGACACCAAGGCTAGGGTATATCTCCCCAAAGAAGTCAGCTTGCCTCTGGTCATTAGACAGCAAATGTGGATTATCGTCATAATTGATTGAAGTGTCGATATATGGTTGTATCAACGTTTTATTAACACCTGCTTCTTTATTGCTTGGCACCTGACCCCAACTAAGCGCGATAGATAAAGTTAAGATAGAGAAGCTAACTAACCGGACTGCTAAAGTATTTGACAAACGAATCAGGGTTAACCTCTCCATGATGTTTAAGGCTCTTGTGCTAGAAAATCATCTCTGGCACATAAACAACATCTCCCGGTATTAAAATAATATCTTCTTTTATCAATCCCATTGCACCCACACGATCAAGGTTTACTTCAAATTGCTTGTTTGCATTACCGACCTTGCGCGTTACAATTATCGCACTGTTATTAGCGCTGGTATCGAGTCCGCCGGCGAGCTGAACCGCGCGGCTCACGGTTAGATCTGATGTTGGTGGTATATTAACTTGCCCCGGCTTCTTAACACGACCCAATATCGTCACGTATCCCCAGGGAGATACGGCTGTGTCTCCTTGTTCTATTTGCCCCTCCACAATGACTTGTGGATCTACATAATAACGACAATATAATTTTGTCAATTTTGCTTGAATCTCGCGAACAGTCATATTTGTAATAACAACTTCCCCAATTAGAGGAAGCGAGAGGCTACATATTTCTGATATACGGCGATTCTTTTCGTCAACTTCTTTTTGCCCCGACGCCAAGACTTGAACATTAAGAGCCAACCCGGGACGAACAATAACCCCTTTGGGTTCAGTTTGTGGGTCAGACCTAAAACCACTATTGGGTTCAATAATTTTTCCCCCTTGGCACCCGCAGATGAGCACCATTGTGCACAGCAGTGATGAAATCTTTGGCAATATTCTCATATTATGCATCCTCCTGCGAAAACAACACTTGTTAAAAATATCATTTCCACTTCCCCAAAGCTTCGCAAACTGATGCCGCAGCCCAGCTTGGTCAGGCAAAAAACAATCACACATTTAACCACACCAAAATAATTAAAATAAATAAAATTCCCAAATGCTTACCCACAACGTTTAATAATACACAGAGCACATAGATGGTCAATAAGTAATATTCTTTGGACTTTCCCCGTTTTTCAGAAGCCCGGCAGCAGTAACATCTGTGGGCCTGCACCTTCCGCGTCGAGCGGGCGACGCCAAGCCCCCAGCCGGCTAAAGAGGGTGGCGATGCCATCCGCCAACGCGTAGTAGTGAAAGTCCGGCACGCCGAAGAAACGCTTGGCGCACTGGGCCACGCGGGCCGTCAACACGGCCAGTTTCAGCGACTCGCCCAGCCAGACGGCGGAAAAATAGACCGCCGCCAAGACCAACGCCATCAGGTTGCGCAAGCGTTCATAGTGCAACACCCGGATGTCTTCCACCTGGTAACTCTGCTTGATGAAGCGGATCGTTTCTTCCACCAGCCACCGTGCGATGTAGCCCTGCACGATCGCCCACAGGCTTTTACGCGTCGGTTGCAACGCCACGTTGGTCAACAACAGCAAGGGCTCTTCGCCGAAACCGCGGACCACGACCAGATACAGTTGTTCGTCGCGACCCGGTAGTTTCACGGGCCGCATGCCATACTCCAAGTGCAAGCGCTTTTCGGTCTCCAAGTCGGCTTTGATAACGCTTTCTGCAAAGTGTAGCGCACAGTCGCGGCCCAGTTCCGCGGCGGTTTGTTCGCGCCCGCGATAGACCAGCATCCGATCGCCCACCAGCCGGAAGATGAAGCGCAACTTTCTGTCGAGCAGCGCGGTGAATAACTTGATCCGATCGCCGCCGCGATCCATCACGTAAATGCCCCGCCCTTGGGTCGGGTTGCGGATGGTGTCGATGACCTGCAGGAGTTGCTCATTTTTACTGATAAAATCCGGGGCCTCGGCCGACCACAACCGCTGATGGAGCGGGGTCACGCGCCGCTGGTGCGGGTCGCAGGCTACGGCTACACACGCCCAATAGCCCGGCACGAGTTGGCCACTGCTGCCATCGCGGACCGTCGCCAAGTAGGGCATATGTTCGGCGTAGGTTTTCCGCACATCGGTCGGATCGATCACAATCAACGTGTCCTGCCGGACCCGCGCGGCGGCGTGCGCCACGATTTGTTCATTGAGGACTTGCGCCATGCCCGGCACTTTCAGATGTCGGCTGAACCGTTCGGTTGTCTTCTGCAAAGCAATCGGCTCGTTGAGCGCCCGTCCGATCGCGCTGAGCTTGACGTCTTGGCTGGCTTGGATGCCGTAGATCATCTCGGCTACGAAGGCGCCCTGTGGCTTCGTAAAGCGGGGAGAAAATATCCCCGAAAACTTCACCAACTGCGCTCGTAACCGCCCCGCCACTTGCGTAGTATTCATCGTGGCCTCACGTGTTGGGTGTCGCAACCCAACGATGCCCCTTGCATCGTGGCACGGCGAGGCCTTTTTCACATCCGCACCACCCCACGCCAGCCATCCGCAGCGACTTATGAAAAATTACCCCCAGAAATCGGGGAAGGTTCTGTCAACCTCGCAGGGCTGGGTTGGTACGACTTTCCAAACCTTGGAAAAAATACGCCGAAATTTTCCAAGGCTCGGG
>Ga0233425_10003645_pt1 | contig 27508 bp, 20 predicted proteins | sample Watercolumn_Towu_2_FD_181712 | JGI IMG/M metagenome (GOLD analysis project Ga0233425, IMG submission 181712) | Freshwater microbial communities from Lake Towuti, South Sulawesi, Indonesia - Watercolumn_Towuti2014_140_MG | ecosystem: Environmental > Aquatic > Freshwater > Lake | place...
TAGTTTTTTTTAACGTCGACGTTGACATAGGCTTCTCCTTTTTTTGAATAGAAGCTAAAATTGGAGAATGCCCTATGTCTATTAAGGCGTCAACTCATTTTATTCTAAAATTACGTAAGTCCTGTAATTAAAGATTTTGTACCTGTTTTTACACTGTCAACAGCAGCAGAAGGAGCGTCTGAATGGATTGGTATGAAAACAAAAACCTTTGACTACGATTGTTTTGCTATATTAACATTGCAAGAATCTTTTGACGAGTGTAGATTTTTGCCTTATGAGATAGAATTGCCGGATTGTAAAGCGAGGCACGAGAAATTTGTTTATTGTAGATGCAAAGATTTGCCATTAGATTCGGGTATAGATAATTTAGAATTGCTTAGATATGCAAGTATTGATGAATTAAAACAATTGCTTAGAGTCAGAACCTTAAAAGATATTTTTTGTCCTAAAATTCCTTTAATTAATGATTGTATAACTGTTGGATGGGTTTAAAGATTTATTCTAATTCTTCAAAAACCCAGTTGGTTTTCAAGCCAGGACCCTTTATTAAAATAATTTTTTATTTGAGAGTAGAGGGTTCTGTCTCTATAACAATATTGACAAGTGTTAATTTTATATAAACTTATGTAGCTTGAATAGTTGAGCAAGTAAAAATTTTTAATATTTAAGTTATTTTTAAAAGAGAAAAATGTATAAAAATAGATTTTTGTTTTTGGCTAAGATTTTTTTATTTTTGATACTTAATAATTTTTCTATAGCTAATTGCATAATTTTAGGTGACTGGGCTGGTGATTGTTTTGCACGGCAACCTGAATTTGCTGAAAATAATTATCGTTTTTTATTTGAAGGTAAATACAGAGGTAGTGAAAGAAGAAAAGATCCTTTATTGCAAGGTGTTAGCACAATTGTGTCATCAGAAGAGATTGATGGGCTTATTACGCGTGCTATTGATTTTTATCAATTACGTTTTACTGAAGCGATGCGTGGTAATTGGTTGGGTGCTGTTGTTTCTACTAATAATAGATATGTTCAAAAGCTTATTGTTATACCAGGAAGTAAAGTTTTTTTTATAGGGGATATCCATGGAAGCGTTCATTCATTATTAAGAAATTTATTGCGTTTAAAAAAATTGGGGTATTTAGATGATAATTTGAAACTTGTTAACGAAAATACCTATATTGTTTTTTTAGGGGATTATCAAAATTGTGGTAGGTACGGCGTAGAGGTTTGGTACACTGTTTTCACTATTTTGCTAAACAATGACCCTAATAGAGTTATTTTATTAAAGGGCAATCATGAAAACATAGAAGAGATTGAGTCTAAAGGTTTTAGTGATGAATTGAGAAAGAAATACAAAAGAGCTTCTGATTTAATTAAGTGTAAATTTTTAGAATTTTGGGATATGCTTCCTGAGGCGGTTTTTTTAGGATTTAATGAAAGTTTTTCTCAGTGTTGCCATGGTGGAATTGAAGGAAGATATAGTCCTAATGCATTGCTAGAAAGCTCTAGTGAGATTTTGTATGAAGCTATTGAAGGTGGTTCTGCACATTCTTCAGATTTTATAAATGGGAATTTTTATCAAGATGGATTAGAGAAAAAAGCCCATCGTAAAGGGTTAACGCAGAGGGAAGTTATTTATTTTTTAAGTTCTAATGGGGGTTATTCAAAGGTAAAAGTAGTTATTAGGGGGCATCAGCATGCGCATCATGGTTGCAAATTGATTCCTAGAATACCATCTACTGATGTGCTTTTAAGTAAATCTGAACAAAATGATCCTATTGGTTGGGTTAATGTTTTGAACACAACTGAAGAGGCTAGAGATGGTTTTACAAGAGATGGATTTTTATTAAAAGATTATTGCCCAGTTATTACTCTTTCATCTGCTCCAGAGGGAGCTTCTTATGGACACAAAAGTGGTAGATCATTTTGGTATGAACCGTTTAATTTTGATTGTATTGGAATATTAAGCATAGCTGAATATTATGATAATTGGCGATTTTTGCCTTATGAGATTGAATTAGAACGATATTTGGGGTGTGATCACTTGCCGTCGAGACATAGGCGTTTTACCTGTTATTGTGATAATGATAGGTGGCGCGCTGATTCGCCTCTGGTAGATTTTGAATTAGAATCAGAGACTCGTTTGTTTAGGCCTGTAATTAATGATTGCCTTAGATTAGAATGGAGACCAACAAGCCCTCGCTCTTCAGAATTACATGTTGAGGAATGTACTGAACGTTTGTGTGATTTGGAAAGTAAATGTGATTTTGGTGCTGCTGCAGGTGTTCCTGCTTCTTCAACTGTAACTTATAGTCTGCCTGTATATGGTGGTATGTTTAGCGCTTTGTCAATAGAGGATGGTTCAGGAGATGGTGATTCAGCAGATGTTGCTAAAGGGGAAGATTCAACTGTTGAACCTTCTGGAACTTCGGAAGAAAGATCTGTTGATAGAAGAGGAAAGAGTGGCTTTAAAAAGTATAAGAGAACATATAGGACAAAATAAAAAGCCATAACTTTAAATTCTTAAACTAATTTTGAACAAAAGTCTTTTATTAAGCAAAAAGAAAAACCCCATAGTTAATAAGGGGTTTTTCTTTTTGCTTAATTTATTTTTAATTTAAGAATTTAAAAATTTTAAGCATCTGTTATTTTAAAATAGAACGATTTGACAAATTTTTAAGCTAAAGGTACATTTTATTATAAATTAATTACGGTTTAATTATGTGCTAAAATATAGGATTTTTACAAGGGTGCAGCTTGACTCCCTGGCGATAAACAAGAGGATGTATACATGAAAATTACAGAAGTAAAAGTTTTTCCAGCAAATGAGGGGAAGCTAAAGGGGTATGCAACAATGATTTTTGACGGCTGTTTTATTGTTCGAGATATGAAAATTATCAAGAGCGATAAGGGGCTTTTTGTCTCTATGCCATCCAGGCGAAAAAAAGATGGATCATTTAAAGACATTGTGCATCCTTTAAATGCTGAAACTCGTCAAATGATTGAGGATTCAATTATTGAAGAGTATAAAAAGGTTGTAGGTGTTGAGGGTGACTCAGACGAAACCAAAACATCATCGAATAGCTCTTCAGAAGATGATGAATCTTAATTGTAATTGTGTTGTAATAGTATAAATATACCTTTTGGGGCGTAGCCAAGTGGTAAGGCAGCGGTTTTTGGTACCGCCATTCGGAGGTTCGAATCCTTCCGCCCCAATTTTTTGTTGTTGTAAAATTAGATGGTTGTGAATACTTTAAGTAAAAATAATAAAAATAATAGCACCAGCCGACAGGCTGGTGTGTTATCAAGTGATTTTTCTGGGCAAGATAAATTAAAGTTAGAGGGTTGGGAGAGCTTATTTTTCTCAAGTGATAAAAATATTTATATACACCCTTTGGCGATTATTGGTCCAGGAGTGTTTTTAGAATCTGGTGTTAAAATTGGGCCATTTTGTTCTATTGTAGGTAATGTACATATTGGTAAAAACACTAGGATTTACCCACATGTAACTATTGGATATCCAGGACAGGTATTGGGACTTACGAAGTGTTATGGGTCTGTGCAAATTGGTTCTTCATGTGAGATAAGAGAATTTGTTTCTATACATTCATCTAGAGCACCAGAGGGTAAAACTGTTATTGGTGATAACTGTTATATTATGAATTTCTCTCATATTGCCCACGATTGTTATCTTGAAAACAATGTGACTCTTATTAATAACGTTAGTTTGGGAGGGCACACACATGTTGAACACAATGCTTTTTTAATGGCGTATGTAGCAACACATCAGTTTTGTCGAATTGGACAGTTTGCATCTTTAGCACCGTTTAGTGCAACAAGACAAGATTTGCCACCGTTTTGTCTTTTTGATGGCCAGCCGGCATCATTTGCTGGATTAAATAAAGTTGCTCTTAACCGGGCAGGTTTTTCTTCTGTTACCTGCGAAACTTTAAAGCACATAACATATCTTTTTTATCTAGAAAAACTCTCTTTAGAAAAGATTTATGATAAAGTAAATAGTGATATTAAATATAAAAGTGAAGAGAGTGTAGATAAATTTCTCTCTTTTATTGTACAAAGCAAAAGGGGGGTTTCGCGCAGAACAATAACACAGGTAGGACAACGATCTAAAGCCTCTGAATTTATGGAGTGAAGAGTTATGATAAAAGTTGGAGTTGTTGGTCTTGGCCATATGGGCGGGTATCATGCTTCACTTTGTTCTATGATTCCAGTAGTAAATCTTGTTGCTGTATCTGATTTTTCTATAGAGCAACATAATAAAGTTAAAGCCCCAAATGTTAAGAAATCTAGAGATTTTCGTGATTGGATTTCTATGGTAGATGCTGTAATTGTTGCTGTGCCTACTGATGTACATTACGAAGTAGCAAAAACATGTATATTGAATGGTAAGCATGTGCTTGTAGAAAAGCCAATGACAAAAAATTTAGAGCAGGCGCAGGAGCTTTTAGAACTTGCAGATGCGCATAATGTTACTCTTCATGTTGGGCATGTAGAGAGATTTAATGGTGCAGTTCAGGAAATTAAAAAAATTATAAGTGAGCCCTTTTTGATAGAGAGCCACAGAATGGGGCCATTTGCCCCTAGAGTACAAAATGATAGTGTTATATTAGATCTTATGATTCATGATCTTGATATTATTTTGTCTCTGGTTAATTCTCCAGTTAAAGACTTTAATGCTCATGGGTGTAGGGTTTATTCTAATTCATGTGATATTGCAAGTGTTCAAATCTTTTTTGAAAATGGTGTTATAGCACATGTTATTTCAAGTAGGGTATCACAGATTAAGATGCGCACGATGGTTATTCATCAAAGAAATGAATTTATACAGCTTGATTTTACAAATCAAGATATATTAGTACACAGGCAGGGTAGTTCAAGTGTTCAGGTTGGGCCAGATGAGCTTAAGTACAGGCAAGAGTCTACTATAGAGAGGCTTTTTGTTTATAAAGAGAATGCTCTTAAATTAGAGATAGAGTATTTTATTAATGCAATTAAATCTGGTAATGGCAAAATAACTCCTGAACAAGATCTGTCGACGCTTGCTCTTACTTTTGAAATAGAAAAAAGATTGGGGTTGCGATGATTGCTATTATTGCAGGAACAGGCTCTTTACCCATAGAAGCAGGAAGATGCTTACAGCGTAGAGGGGAAAACTTTTTTGTTATCTCTCTTTTCCCACAAGATAATCTTGATATTTTACATAAAGAGTTGAATAAAGGGGTTAGCAACAACCCTGGCCTAACGGCCGGGGCATTGTGTAAGGGGATGTCTGGTCGTCAGGCCGGGGTGTTACTGGGTGGGTCTTTTTCTTCTGTGAATAAGCCCATAGAGATACTCTCTCAGGATTTTTATAAAATAGGGGCTATTCTAAAACTTTTACAAGAGCGAGAGGCTAAAGCTGTTCTTTTTGTTGGCAAAGTTGATAAAAGACATTTATTACGTCATATCTCTTTTGATATGTATGCACTTAAACTTTTGGCATCACTCTGTTTTAAAAGTGATCGTGATATTATGGACTCTTTAATTAACGAACTTTCTAATAATAATATAAAAGTATTATCTCAAGATGATATTTTGTCTTGTTTATTAGTACCAGCTGGTGTTTTATCTGGTGCATTAACGCAAGAATTATCTAATGATATAGATTTGGGAATGAAAACAGCTAGACTTTTGTCTCAAAGTGCTATTGGACAAACTGTTGTTGTTAAGAGTGGGATGGTTATCGCACTTGAAGCTATAGAGGGAACAGATGAGTGTGTAAGTAGGGGGATTTCATTAGGTAAGGGGGGTGTTGTTGTATGCAAGTCTGCCTGTACAAGCCAGAGTAAAAAGTATGATTTACCTACATTGGGGCCACTTTCTTTAGAGGGCCTTAACGCTGGAGATGTGTTAGCTATTGCTTGGGATTCAAAGCACACTTTTATTATAGATAGAGAAAAATTTATTAAACGTGCACAAGATTTAAGAATAACACTTGTTTCGTGTGCTTAAGTGTTTATTTTCTTTTGCTTACTATTCTAACAGCTTGTTGCCCTTGGGGTGTAAGCGTTACATTTGTAAGCGCTATTGTTTTAAGATTTGGTAATTGTTCTATTATTTCTATATTTATATCAAGTGGTGGTGTTTCTGATTGCGTTCTGCAAAATTCAAGTGTTTCTAGATTGTGAAGTAGTACTATCCCTTTTGGCAATTCTGTTATTTTATCACTTGTAATGAAAAGTTCTTTTAGATTTTCAAGGGAGAAAACTTCTGGCGGAAGTTCTTCTAACCCAGAGTATCCACATGCAAAAACATTAAGTGTTGGTGCAAGTCGTTCGAGCCCTGAAAACGAGTCTGCCGGTATTTCGTTATCTACAAGATAAAGTTCTTTTAGTGTTGACATATGTAATACAGCTGATGGAAAGTAAGTTAAGTTACATCTGTGTAACACAAGCGTTTCAAGCCCTGGGCAATGTTCTAATGCATCACATGCATGTGGCGATGCAAAATTACTATCACAAATTAAAAGGTATTTTAAGTTCGGTGCGGTTACTACATCTGGTATTACAGTAAGATTATTATGTCTGAAATATACGTGAGTTAGTGAATTATAATATCTCCAAAGAGAGAATCTTGCTGGGACAGCGCATGATCTAACTTCAAGCTTTGGGTTATCAAGCATTACACCCAATGCTATTAGAAATTTTGTGCAACCATTAGTGTCTTCAAATACCCCTTCTCCAGTAAAGCCGGCAGGAGGGAGTATGCTTTGCATCCCATCTTGCCGAATATGGTCTAACATTTCTTGAATGGCCTCCATACTTTCTGGAAGTTTTTTTAATCCCTCTTTTAATACAGAAGGAGAGAAGACTCCATGGTATGCGCAGGTTAGTGCAAATAGATCTTCGTTTAATTTAAGTGCTCTATCAATAGTGAGTCCATTTTCTAAAAGCATTTTTACCCGTGCGTGATCTTTTTGGCATATAAAAAAATATAAAAGATCATAAGGGGTACGTGGCTTTTCTGGAAAATATAATATATCTACACCACATAAGGCACAAATCATCTCCATAGAAGGGCGAGTTCTTTTTGGATTAATTGCCAAAACTAGTGCACTATTATCATCGCTGTTTTTAAATAAAGGATTTGCCCCAATTGCAAGAAGTATCTGAACAGTGTAAAAATCGCAAGGGTTTCCCTGCTGTACGAAATAGTGAATTAATGGCATTCTACGATATCTAAGTGAATTTATATCTATATCTTTTAATAATAGTCTACACATGGCTACTTGTCTTTCTTGGCCATGCCCCTTTACTTTTGGATGAGTAAGAATGTAAAATAAAGGCGATTCTTCTAGATCTCTGTCGCGTGAAACATGCATAGTATCGCTACTAATTCTGCTTAAAAATTCAACTGTGTCCAGATCATCTTCAGTGACGAAGTATTTGACTATTTGTATTCCAAAGGGGCCACGCTGCAGTTCTATTGGGCTTCTTGTTAATAAAGAACGAGCAAGCTCTTCATTGCGTAATCTTACTGCGAGAAATACCGGAGATACTCTTGTTGAATCTTCTGTTGTTTCTGTGGCACCACATGATACAAGATATTGGCAGGCTGGTACATGTTGGTTTTCTACTGCTAGATGTAAAAGAGTTTTACCTGTTTCTGGGCAGCCTCTATGTATTAATGGTGGTATTCTTGAATCTGGTCCTTCATGCATAAGAATTACTCTTAGTCGTGCAAGCATTTCTCCTAAATTTAATGTTAGTAGCTGTGAAATAAACTGATACAACATGGGTAATAACATATGATTTGCAAGTACAAAAGATCGTTCTTGCCAATCTTTATGCTCTAACGCATACCATAATGGAATGCGTCCTTCAAAATTTGGAATCTGGTATGCGCCATTTTCTAAAAGCATTTCTATAATGTCTGTTTGTGCCAATTGAGCTGCAAGATGAAGAGCTGTGTTTCTTTGTCTATCTGGAAAATTGGGGTCAATAGGTTCTATATCTATATGATATTTTCGTGGTAGTGCAAATAAAAGAGTAATAAGATCTCCTTGCGCTGGCAATGGATCATCACTTGGATTCATAGACACAGCATAATGTAAAAGGGTTTGCCCATTTTCATCTGGAACATTTTCTGTGTGCCCGAATCGGTTGAATATAGAAATTAATCTTGGGGCAAGTATTTGTTTTTCAACAAATTCGCGAATTACATATTTTCCTCTGGCCACATCTATAATAGATCTGTAAATGCCACCGATTGGATTTGGATATATATAGTTTTCAATAGAAACTGTAAGGATAGTTAAGAGAATGAATTTTTTGAGAAAAATTCTCTTCATGGGTGTTCTTCTTGTATTTTAATATTTAACATTAGTAATTATTTTAAGATAGTGGCTTATTTAAAGTAGTTTTGACTATAATATTTTTTTGAAAAAAGTAAAATTTTGTTATTTATATTGTGTTTGAGTGTTTAATTGAATATTAAGTTAAATTATTGCTTTTAAGTTAAAAAATTAATCAAACTAAAACTAGATCGTAAGGGGGTAAAGATCTTTTAAAATGCACTTTTGGGAGTGCAAAAAAGAGAGGGGGGCGTATGAAAGGGGAATTTAAAATAAGACATACGTTCGTATGTCTCTTTTTTATTATTTTTGCTTCAAGCGCCTGCAATTTTTTGTTTTTTTGTGAGGGTTTAGGGGTTGAGGCTGGTTCTAGTAGTGGGGCTGGCGCCGTCTTACCCTTAACCCGTGGGCCAGAGACAGATGTTCTTGCACTTGCCAATAGCGCTTTTCCCGCACATCTTTTGGGATTTAGACAGATTCAATATGCTATTTCTCAAGTATGCGCTGGAAGTTTACCTGGAAATATTTTAAGGTTACGCGGCTTACTTTATGAATTAGAGGCTGCTTTATGTTTAAAATCTTTAGGTGAAGAGATTATTGGTTTTGAGGCAGATATAACATTTGTTGGGAGCTCTATTTCTGTATTTGTAAACAGTTGCGCTTATGATCTTAGATCAACAGAATATGATGTTATTACAACACATTGGGCTGTTGAATGTAAGCGCAATCCTGATGATTTTATGTTTGATAAAGTTTGTGATCAGTTAATTAAAGAACAGATAATGATAAGATGGCTAAGGGATTTAGTTGTTGATATTAATACTGGTAGATTAAGTATTGTGTATAGTAAACTAACATCTCGAAAAGATGGTGTTAGGTTTCCAGTGTTTATTCTTAATGGGCCTTCGACTGGATTTAGAGATGTATATATCTCTTCTACCTGGATTTCTTTTGGGGTCGCTAACTTGAAAGGTATAGGAGCATGTGCAGATCTTATTATGCTTCTAGCAAGTAAAAACCCAATAGTTTGTTGTAAGGGGGCTATAAGTGTTGATAACAAGAGTTATTTAGACAGCCTGGGAATAGTAACAAGAGATAATTTTAATTTAGAGGGAGTTGTTGGGATGCCTTCAGCTCCCTCTTTTAAATCTTTTGTTTTTGATAAAAACGAAATATGTAAACAGCTTCGTATGAGATATTTTTTAAAAAGTCTTTTTGAAGAATCTTTTTTTATGTGCGTTTAATTTTTTTACATAAGTGATTTAAAGTATTTAGCCTCTTGTGCGGGATTATCTGCTTTAATAATAGCCGCGCCTATTATTATTCCCTGTGGTTTAAGATCAATAATTTGTTGAATATTTACGCGATCTATTTTACCTGTGACAAAAACTGGAAGTTTTGTATTTTCTCGTACATTTTGCCATTCTGTTATGTAATCGCTGCCATCTTGAGTAGTAACTGTTCTGTGTATTATAACCAGGTCTACACCTAATGTTTTTGCATCATGTGCAGATTGCCCATGAGAGTGAGCATCAAGAAGATCAAGCGCTATTTTGATATCATAATTTTTTGCAGTTTCTATTGTTTTTTTTATTGTTGAATGACTTGCTCCTGCAAGTACAGAGACATAACTTGCACCTGCTTTTGCAAAAAGAGCAACTGTGTCTTGAGCTTTTTCAAATATTGGGATTTCTATAAAAATTTCGTGAGATGGAAAAAGAGATTTAAATTTTTTTATAGATTCAACTCCATTTTTATAAATAAGAAGTGAGCCAATTCCTAAAATATCTGCATGTTCTGCTGTATGGTTTGCTATCTCAAGCGCCTGAGTAATATCAGAAAAGTTATATGTTATTTGAAGTTTCATCTCTCTTGCTCCTTTTTATTTTTAAAAAAATCATGTAATGTATTAAATTGTTATCAAGTTACTTGATTATAGTAGCATCAGCAACATTTTATAGAAAATAGAACTTTTTGATGGTGAGTGTATGAAAAATATTGTTTCACAAATACGGGCAGGTATGCCAAAAACTATTGTTGTTGTAGGCGATTTGATGTTGGATGAGTATATTATTGGCCAGGTTGGGCGTGTTTCTCCTGAGGCCCCTGTTCCCATTTTAAAAGAAGACTGTTGTGAATGGGCTCTTGGAGGTGCAGCCAATGTTGCTGCAAACTGTAAACATGTTGGATGTGATGTAAAACTTGTAGGTGTTATAGGTGCACACGATAGTGCTGGAGTAAAATTGCTTGAAAAGTTAAGAGAGGTAGGGATTGATCAAGATTGTATAGTAAAAAGTTCATCCCGAATAACAACATGTAAACGTCGTATGATGGCAAAGAATCATCAGTTACTTCGTGTTGATAACGAAGTGACAGCGCCTATGACAGAACAAGAATATACGCAGGTGACAGAACATATTGATTCTGTGTTAACACAAGACTCTGTATTGATAATTTCTGATTATGCTAAGGGGATAATAACAGCAAGACTTATGAAATATATTTTTGCAAAAACACAGGTGCTAAAAAATATTGTGATTATAGATCCCAAAGGGCCAGATTTTGAAAAATATAAAGGAGCAAATTATCTTAAACCAAATGCAAAAGAGTTTGCTCATATGGTTTCGTACTTTAATATTGATACAAGTATCTCTTTGGTTGAACAAGGGCGAGCAATTTGTAAAAGCTTAAACTTAACTGGACTTTTTGTAACCCTTGGTGAAAATGGAATACACTTTGTATCACAGTCGAATGATTATTTTTCTCCTGCAAAGATTTGTGAAGTATATGATATTACCGGTGCAGGGGACACTGTAGTTGCATTTCTTGCATTAGGGCTTGCTCATAATTTCTCTATAGAGGATTGTTTATTAATGGCCAATCGTGCAGCCTCTGTAGCAATATCTCATGTTAAAACTTACGCAGTTAGTCTTGATGAACTTATTGATAGACACTATGAGCCAACAGAAAAGATTTTTTATGATTGGACTGTTTGTAAAATAGAGCTTGATTGGGTACGTCGTAATGGGAAAAAGGTTGTCTTTACTAATGGGTGTTTTGATATTCTTCATTCTGGGCATGTGCATCTTTTAAAAGAGGCGAAAAAATTAGGAGATATTCTGGTTTTGGGAATTAACACAGACGATTCTATTAAACGCTTTAAAGGACCGTCTCGCCCAATAAATATGCTAGCAGATAGAGCTTGCGTAGTAGCAGCATTAGGTGTTATAGATTTTGTTGTAGTATTTGATCAGGATACTCCTAAAGAGCTTATAGAATATTTAAAGCCGGATGTTTTGGTAAAGGGGGGTGATTATTCGATAGATAAGATAGCCGGAGCGAGCTTTGTTAAATCTTATGGTGGTGATGTAAGAGTTATAGATCTTGTTCGTGAAAAATCAACAACATGTATTATTAAAAAAATTAGTGAAATTAAAGTCTAATGCACATAGGTATTATTGGTTTTGGGGTAGTAGGGAAATCTGCCTGCAAATTTTTACGAACACCTCTGGGTCAGGTGTGGGGAAAGAACAGTACAAAAATTTCTGTGTATGACAATCGTGAATATTCTTCACAAGATCGGGATTTGCTTTTAAGCTTAAATATAGAAGGTATTTGGGGTGATAAAAAAATTTTGAGTTCTTTTATTGAATCTTGTGAGCTTTTAATTGCTAGTCCAGGGGTAGATCTAAGTGAGTTCTCACGTTATGCGCATAAAATTTTATCTGAGCTTTCTATATTTTCACAATTCTGGCAAAAAAAGACACTTGCTATAACAGGTTCTTTGGGCAAGACTACTGTGACAAAACTTTTGGGGGCTCTTGTTTCAAGTGCAACCAAAGAGCGGGTTATAGTTGGGGGCAATATTGGCACCGGCATGCTTGATCTTTTGCAAGATAGAGATCTATATGATCGTGCAGTTCTTGAGCTTTCTAGCTTTCAGCTTAGTTATTTTTCTCATTTTGCTCCGGATGTTGCTATTATTCTTAACTGTTATAAAAATCATCTAGATAGACATAAAACATTTGAAAATTATTATGACTCTAAGCTTAATATTATTCGCGCACAACGTGAAGGACAGTGGACGCTTTTGGGCTCTTCTCTATTTATGGGAAAACTTGGTGATCTTACCCGTCAAGCGCTAGCATGTTCTAATTCACACTTGTGTATTATATGGGAAGAGATTTTATCTCCAGATAAATTAAAAGAGATTATAATTTCTCTTGGCTTGCCACGTGAAAAATTTTCTCTCTTTTTTGTTTATAATAAAACTTTATTTCACGCGAGCATAAGTGACAGAAAAGTTCTTTCATGTGATTCACTTGTCTTTCTTGCAAATCTTCCAGATGTTACTTTTGAAATAAATTGGGTGTTTGTCTTAAGTACTCTTTTTGTTCTAGGGGGAGATATTAAATCTATTTTTAATAAATTAATAACAAAAGAGATCCCTCTTGATTTTGATAGGCACCATCGAGTAGAGCTTATAGCGCAAATAAATAGTGTTGATTTCTATAACGATTCTAAGTCTACTGTTATTCAGGCAACACAAGCAGCAGTGACACAGCTATCACAATATAATCGCCCATTAATTATTATTCTGGGTGGGTTAGGTAAAGGGGTCGATAGATCTTCGCTTACTAGTTTTTTACTATCTAATAAATTGGTTAAAAAGTTTTATTGTTTCGGGCCTGAGTGTGAGGTTTTCGGGCCAGAGTGTAAAATTTTAAATACACTTGAAGATATTTTACTAGATATTAAAAAAATAATGTCCACGGGTGATATTGTTCTTTTTTCGCCAAGTGGGACAAGTTTTGATTTTTTTAAAAATTATGAGCATAGAGGTGATATTTTTTGTAATTTAGTTTGTACTTTGATTTAATTTAAAAATACCCGCGCATTGCGCGGGTATTTTTAAATTAAATATTACTTTTATGATGCTAGATGTTTAAATTCTGGTGCAGGTCGTTCAAATACTTTTAATCTCCAGTTACAGCTTGGGCCTTCAATAGTTAAAATTCCAAAGCAGTTAAACGGGCACCTTGTTGCTTGTGACGATGTTGAAAAGGTATAAACAGGTGTATGTCTAGTGACAAGAAACCCTTCTGGATGAGTGATTTCTTCTGGATTTACTATAGCTTGCCAGTTAAATGGGCCTATTCCTGTAACTAATTTTACATCATCAGGGAAATTTGGCTCTGTTCCGTACATTGTTCTTTCAAGTGGGGCTTGTGCAATTACTTTGTGTGCGCAAAAAAAGTATGTTGTATCTGTTGGTAATTCTGCTAATCGTTTAAATGCGATGTGATCTCTTAATGGATGCCCATGGCACAATGTTGAAAGCCTCTCATCATCAAGTTCTAATGTGTCTTTATCTCTATCAAGAAGCATTTGTAAGCCATAAAAGTCATGCTGGTGCCCTCTAAATACAACTTTAATTGGATTATCTGCATTTAGAAATCCATAAATAACCTCTTTACTTATAGTTTTAATTGTTGGGCCGCGAGTACTCATTATTGGATATTCGGGAGATATTATTTTAAGTCTTCCTGAATCTATATATCCATGGAATATATCTGTCCACATAAAGTCATTAATTTCAGGATTTTCAGACGTGAGTCCTAAATTTTGGTAACAGGCACTTGGTTGTGATGTAAATTTATTTAAATAACGTATATTAAGAGGTATAAATCCATGCGTTAATAGCGCGTATTCGTTTATGCCTGCGTATGTAACAAAAAGAGCAACTGGAAATATTGTTATTATGCTTGGAATACAAGTTTCTAAAAGTTCATGAGCTTCAGGGTATTTTGTTGTGACTTCTTCTGAAAAACCATCCATTCCCCATAGTGAAGTAGAGGCTTCATGGTTGCCACGAATTATTATTACTCTTTCTGGATTTATAAGAATAAGTCGCATGAGTATATACAAGACTTCAAGGCTACAGGGCCCTCGACCAATAAAATCTCCTAAAATTATTAAATAAACATTTTCTGAAAGTAAAAAATTTTCATCTAAAAGGCCCAAGCATTTGAGCTCTTTGAGGTTGTCATTTAAAGCTTGTAGGCTTCCATGAATGTCTCCCATAAGGCAAACTTGTGTTTTTGTAGAAAGAATAAGCTTCTGTAAATAAAATTCATTATATTTAGGGGTGCTTGGAGATTTATCAGTCCATTTTTCGCGTTGACTAAAAACTTTTTCATCAAAAAGGGTGGATAATTGTCTTTGTGCTAATTGAAAATTTTCTTTGGATACAATAGGGCTAATTGCACTACTTGGGGCTGAAGGTGATGGCGCCCGTTGGCAAGTATCTATCCAACTTGAAAGCGTTGGGTGTGCAAATCTGGCATTAATTTCTTCATGCCTTTGCCCAAAAGTAGTAAGAAAAAAGATTGAAGAGATAAGTGTGTAAAATATAGAATTAGTTTTTTTAAAGTACATATAAATTTCCCCTTTAAGTTGGTTAATATATTAATATAATTTTAAAATTTCTAATATTAAAATAAATTATATTAAAAAATAAAAATTTTTACAAATAATGCTATATTTGTTTGAAAAATAGATAAAAAGTTAGAAAAGTATATTTTTATTTTATAGAAACTTGATTAAATTTTTTTTAAATTATTACACTCTTTTAAATTTTAGTATAAAAAAGGGAAAAGCATGGCTGTAATGATAGATAAAATAAGAAGAGACCTGCGAGTATTTTTGTTTTTAGTAGCAGCGCTTGTACTTTTTGGTTTAATTTTTATCTATTCGTCTAGTTCTATTTTTGCTCTAGAAAAATTCGGCTCAGCTCACTTTTTTCTAAAAAAACAGCTATTTTATTGTTTTGTTGGGCTTTGTGGTTTTGTGACATTTGCAAAAGTTTCTCTTGAATTCTGGAAAAGGTACACCCCCTGGCTCTTTCTTGGTTCTTTATTTTTGACGGCCCTGACACTAATTCCCCAAATTGGGCTAAAATGTCATGGCTCTAATCGCTGGCTAAATATAGGGGGTTTTGGATTTCAGCCAAGTGAGTTTCTAAAGCTTTTTTTGTTTATGTATATAGGTTTCTTTTTAGAGCGCAAAGAGTCTAGAATTACCTCTTTTGCTCATAGTTATTTACCCTTTATTTTTATCTGGGGTATTACTTTTTTGATTTTACTTAAACAACCAGACTTTGGCTCAGTTGTAACTATTTTTGTAACATCTGTGATAATTTTTTTTGTTGCCCAATTTAATATGATATATCTTTTAGTTACACTAGCACTTACTATTCCTGCAGGGATTTTTCTTATTTTTACAAAATCTTATCGTCTAGCTAGAATTTTAATATTTCTTAACCCGTGGGCTGATCCGCAGGGCAAAGGGTTTCAGATTATTCAATCGCTTATAGCAATTGGGTCTGGAAGTCTTTTTGGGCTTGGGATTTCTAATTCGAAACAAAAGTTTTTTTATCTACCTATGCAGCACACTGATTTTATTTTTCCAATAATAGCTGAAGAGACCGGCTTTATTGGTGCCTGTGTGCTTATATTTTTATATTTAACTTTATGTTTTTTTGGCCTGAGACTTTTAGTAAAGTTTTCGTCACCGTTTGCGTTTTTTACTACGCTGGGTTTTGTTGTGTTCTTAACGCTTCAGGCGGTGATAAACCTTATGGTGACTACAGGGCTTTTGCCAACCAAGGGGCTTGGGCTGCCATTTGTGAGTTATGGCGGGACAGCTCTTATAAGTTACCTGTGTATGGCAGGGTTAATCTCTAACTTCGCCCACAGGTGTAAATAAAGGATTTTTATGAAAAAATTATTATTAGTGCTGGTTATTTTTTTTAGTGCAAAGTTTGTGTTTGTTTTTTCACAGTTAGTTGGGCCAGTGTATAATGTTCAAAATTCAAGTGGTAGTTGCTTTATAAATGCTCCATTGCAGTGTCTACGGTATATCCCTCTTTTTAGAGATATGTTGGCAAAAGATAGAGATGTTGGGCGGAGCGAATTTGGAAAACTTTTTACTGGCATTTTTGATTCTATGGATGCTGTTGATTTATCTGGTGGACCTGCTAGTAGAGTTAACACAAAAGCGTTTAGAGATGGTTTTTATGATTTGTTTTTTAGTGGACCTAGAGCTAATGTTCCTCTTAAAGCGGCGTATAAGAATAATTTTCAAGGTGCGCAAAATTTTATAGATCAGATAGTTGAACTACTTGAAGAGATTTATGGAAGAGGAAACGGGCCATTAGAAAAGCGTACAATACCATTTGACTTGTTCGAAACAACGGTGGTTAAATCTTTGTCTGGTTTTTTGGAACGCATTAAAAAGGGCGAACATTTAAATGAACGTCGTAGTAGTGAAATAATAAATTATTTAAGTGGAATTTATAATAATGGTAAACGTATAAGAATTTTGGTACTTGAACCAGAGTTAGACGCAAGATATGGTGCTGCAGCATCTTGTATTATAGGAGTGAACTCCTCTGCGGGTAAAGGGGTTACGTACAATGAAAAAATTGATATAGCACCATGCATGCATCTTTTCGATTCGAATTTTAAATCAAAGGGTATAACTAAAATTGAGTATGACCTTGTTGGGGTGGTATGCCACCCAAGCCCTGATCATTTTACGGCATATGTTAAAAATAATAGGCAATGGTATTATTGTAATTGTTTGGGTGGTGATACGGTTAAAAATATTAGTTCTAATATAGAAAATATATTACAAAATGAAGAATGTGCCATGTTGTTTTATACTTTAAGTGACGATCGTTTGATTACTCCAGAATCTCGTTTTAGTTGGGAAAAACCTGTGAGTGGTGCTACTGTGCCTCAACTTTCTAAGCCTGCATCTAAGCGAGTTTTATTAGCGCTTACGCCTGAAGCTGAAGCTTTTGCTGCCAATCTTCAATTAGAACTGGCTCTTGATCTTTTAAAACATAAACTTCTTGATTTAGCAGGTGTATTAAGCAAGCCTGCAAGTACTAAAAAAGTTGCTGTAAGAGCTAGAAAATAAAAATTTAAAAAGAGATTAAACTTTTTAGAGAGGGACTAAGTGCATTGCGCTTAGTCCCTCTCTTTTTGGGTTTTTATTTTTGATTTTGCTTAAATTTCTTGATTATATCTCTTGTTTTGTTTTATTGCTTTTTACTTTTACTTATCTAAAATAATTTGCTATTATTAATTATATTTAAAAAAATTATAAAAATTAATTGAAATTAAAGAGTTTTATTATGAAAAAATTATTAAGCACCTGTTTTATCTCTTTTATTCTGTGCATGACTAGTTTTGTATGTCGTGCTATGAATGCAGAAAATCTTTTTATTGTGTCGGGTAATTCAGCTGTATCGGGTAATTCAGCTAGGCCAAAAAATCCTTCAGAACTTACTAGTGAACAATTGTCTCGAGCAGTTAATGTAGGAGGTGAATTGGTTGGCCGTAATATAAGGGATTTGATTCTTTCTGATTGTATGGACCTTACGTATATACCAGAATTGTCAAGGTTAAATAGGTTGCGTGCATTATTTTTTTCTGGATGCGCAGGCCTTAGGGATGTGCCAGGATTGTCAGGATTAGCTTGGCTGAAGGATTTGAACCTTACTGGGTGTACAGGTCTTAGGAATATATTAGGATTGTCAGGGTTAAATAGGTTGTGCGTTTTGTCTCTTGATGGATGTATAGAGCTTACAGATGTGTCAGTATTGTCAGAGTTAACTAATTTGGTGTATTTAGACCTTTCTGGATGCACAAGGCTTACAGATGTGTCAGTATTGTCAGAGTTAACTGATTTGGAGACTTTAATCCTTTCCGGATGTACAGGAATTAGATATATAGATAACCTTCCAGATTCATTGCATGAATTAACCATTTGTAATCTTAATTTAAGCCCAAATGGATTTACGGCTACTTTTAATCCATCTAAATATATTATTGCAAGAGAGTGCGGACAACGATGTAGAACCAGATTTTTATATATGCCAACATTACCTAGAAATCTAGAGATTTTGAATCTTTCTGGGTGTATAGGATTTGAAAGTTATCCAGAAATTGGCGAGCTTGTAAATTTAGAAGAATTGCGTCTAGATAATTGTTCAGATCTTGCTGTTTTACCAGATTTGAGTCGCTGCAATAGATTAAAGTGTCTTGATTTAAGGGGCACTCGTTTTGAAGATATGTTTGATAAGGAATTGGTAGAAGATGCAGTAAATCGGAGGAGTCACAAATCTGTGGCTGCTCTTATTAGTGCTATACAAAATAGAAATGGAGTGACTAGATATAGACGAAATATAGATAGGGAAGAATTGAAGGATGGTGAGTCACCTGCTAAGAGAGTAAGACGAGTTTAGATTATAAAAGTTTATTAAAAAATTTGTATTTAGGGGGATTTATGAAAAAAATATTAAGTGTGTGTTTTGTTTTTTTAGTGTTAACTAATATTAATTTTGTATGTTTTGCTATGGAGGCGGATGGTCTTTTTGATTTTAGTCAACCTGATGAATATGTTGATATCTTTTTTGCTAAATCAAGGTCTGCGTCACTTACTAATGAAGAGTTAGCAGAAGCTATAAGCGCTGATGGAAAATTGTGCGGTAGAAATATATATGGGCTTAATCTTTCTGGCTGTTCTGGAATTACAGATCTGTCTCCATTGGCAAGATTAACAATGTTAGAAGAATTGAATCTTTCTAGATGTATTGGAATTACAGATCTGCAGCCATTAGCGGAATTAACTAATATAGGCAACCTAAATCTTTCAGGATGCACGAGCCTTACGGATCTGTCTGTATTGTCAAATTTTGAAAGCTTTTTCATTTTAAATTTATCTGGATGTACTGGATTGGAATCGATATCATTAAACAATTTAAAGAGCGTTACTATATTAATAATGAATGGTTGCAAAGGGGTTGTTTCCGAACTTCCTAGAGAAATTGTGCAATTGAGTCTTTGTAAATGTCGTTTTAGCCGTGGAAATTTATTGAAATTTATTTTACAAAGAGCTTGTGGACATGCACGAAAATTTAATTGTTTGTCGGTTATCACAGCATTACCAAATAGATTATCAATTCTAGATTTTTCTGGATCTATCGGATTAAAAAGATTACCAGAGATTCCTGAAATGACGGCGTTAGAAGAGGCATATTTGAAAGATTGTAAAGATCTTGAGATTATACCGGATTTTAGAAAATGTAATTTTTTAAGAGTCCTTGATTTGCAAGGGACCCGATTTGTAGCGGGGATCGATGAAGATTTGGTGGCGGCGGCAGCTGATGGAGAAAATAATGATACAGAGAACGTAAAATTGTTGCTTGATGCTATACAAGAAAGAGATGAAGCGTCTGGATATAAAAGAGATAGGGCTGGTGAGGAGTTGAATGATGGCCAGCGTCCTGCTAAACGAGTAAGACGAGTTTAAATTATAAAAATTTATTAAAGAGTTTTGTTATGAAAAAGATATTAAGCGCCTGTTTTGCCTATTTAATTTTATTTAATTTTGCATCTTTAAGTGCGAGTAAAATTTTTGATTTAAGTTATTCAAGAAATAGTAGGTTTCAAGGGTTGATTGCAAAGCCGCTCAATCCAGCACAACTTACTGATGAACAGTTATCTCATGCTATAAGTAGTGAAGAGGGGGAGCTATATAGGCGAAATATAAAATCATTGGATCTTTCTGGATGTTTTGGACTTAGAAATGTTCAAGTATTGGTAAGATTTGATGATTTGCAGTTTTTAGATATCTCTGGATGCACAGGTATAACTGCTTTGCCAAATGGATGGAAGAATAATAGTTTGCTTGTTCTTAATGCTAATGAGTGTACTGGCCTTAATGATTTATCTGGATTGTCTGATTTAACAAATTTAACTGAATGTAATATATCTGGTGCAAGGATTTTGGATTTGCCAAATTTAAGACATTTAACAAGGCTTGAGACTTTTAGACTTTCGCAATGTGAACAGCTTGTTGATATCTCTTGTTTAAGTGGTTTAAAAGATTTGGTATCACTTCGTATTTCTGGTTGTAAAGGGCTTGTGGATGGTTCAGCGTTGTTAGAATTGACTAGTTTGAAACATCTTGAGCTAGTTGATTGTCCCGGAATTGTTGAGCTACACCTATTTTCACGAGAGAATGGAAGAGGATTAACAAATTTAATAAATTTGGTAGTTAGGGGGTGCACAGGTTTGAGAGTTTTAGATCTTTTTGGATGTAAAAATCTTTCAAGTTTATTTGGGGTATCTGAATTAAAAAATCTTGAAATGCTTGATTTATCAGGGGGCTTAAAACTTTGTAATCTTGATATTTCTGGTTGTTCAAGACTTATAGATTTATTTGGGTTAGACACTTTATGTGAATTAAATAGTGTTAATTATAATGGTTGCAATAGCTTAAGTCTAAGGGTTGTACAATTTTTAGATAATTTTAAAAATAAAATTGGCGGAGATTCTGTTTTTATAATAACCCGTGGGGTTGGGATAGATGGTAATGAATGCTTGGTTGCAAGGCCGGCGAATCCTTCAACCCTTACTGATGGCCAGTTAAAAAAAGCTTTATCTGCAGGTGGTATTTTCTCTAAGTATAAAATTGAGATACTTGATCTTTCTAATTGTGTGAAAATTGGAAAATCTTTCCCTATAATTCTAACAAGAAGTGTTAGGTATTTAAAGCAAGTTAAATTTTGTAATTGCGCAGTAATTAGGGATATTTTGTGGTTATCCTATGCAAGTGATTTACATAGTATAGATTGTAGTGGTTGTGTAGAACTTAGGAAGATATATGGGTTATCTGGGTTAAAAAAATTGGTTAATGTTGACTTTCGTGATTGCGTGAAATTAAAAGAGCTTGATTTTTCTGGTTGTTTAAGCCTTAGAAGTTTATCTGGATTGGTTAAAGTAACTTCAGATGGGCGCCCTACAGGCTGCATAAACTTATGGTCTCTAGATCTTTCTGATTGCAAAAATATAGATGATTTAAGGGCATTATGTTTATTTAAAGATTTGAGAACACTAAGACTATCTGGATTAAATATTCAAGCTAGTGATTTACATATGCTTTGTGAATTAGAAAATCTAAAAGTTTTAAGCCTTTCCGGTTGTACATCACTTCAAAGTACACTTGGGCTGCCTCGTTTTGAAAATTTATATTTTTTAGATCTATCTGGATGTACAAGGCTTACAGATTTATCAGGGTTGTCGAGGTTATCAAGTTTACGTAGTATTAGTCTTTCAGGATGTTCTAGTCTAACTTCATGTCTAGATTTGAGTGGATTTGTTAATTTGCATGAGCTTTATCTTGCAGGGTGTCGCTTTCGTCGTATATCTGGATTATCAGGTTTAAAGGTTTTGCGAGTATTGGATCTTTCAGGCTACAGTGGCCCGTTTAGTTTTCAAGATTTACCAAATTCATTATGGAATCTTTATCTTAGGAATATTAATTTTGTCGTTTTGTTTTCTTCTTCTTGTATGGGTTCTAGATCTAGAATGAAATGTAAGTTGCCAGAATTTTTACAGGTTTTAAATTTATCGGGTAGTCGCGGTTTACCGAAATTAAATGTTGAACTATCTAACCTTAAACGATTGAGAGAATTAATTCTTTCAAGTTGTTTTGACATACCAAAAGATTTTCTTAGAGGTTTAGATAAATGTGAAAATTTGACGGTACTTAATTTATATAATTCAAGTTTTTGTGTTGAAACGATTGATGAACGGTTATTGCATAATACTGTATGCAGAAAATGTAAAAAGGGGCACATACAAAATGATGCTAAATGTCAAGCATGCCAAAATAGGCGTATAGCTGTTAAGGCTCTTCTTGAGGCGTTGGAAACTAAAGTCAGTGTAACAACACAAGAATCTGTTGAAAGAGCAGTTTCTCTTGGTGGTGATTCTAGCGATTCTAAAGGTAAACAAAAAATGAATCAAGATGAAGCTGAGAAGTTTTTAGCAGAAAGAACCATTGCGCAAAGAGAAATAGATATGAAAAAAATAGAGGAAGAAAATGATGATGATTGGAGCAAGACGTTAGACGCTTTTGGGCTGGAGTATGATGATGATAGGTTTGGTTTTCTGGGTTCTTCTTCACAGACGTTACAATTTAATCATCCAATTAATCATCCAAGAGAAACTATTTGCGACGGTTTTGGTGAATCATTTGTGGATTTTGTTGATAAAGCTGAGCATGATTCAGAAAGTGGGGAAATAGAGGAATTAGAAGGACGTAGCGATGCATATAGTAATATAGGAAGCAATACAGGTGAACTTTATACTCAACAAAATATTGAGTACGAGGATGAATTGAATGAGGGTGGACCATCTTGCGAACCTGCTGCTAAGCGAGCAAGAAAAGAGTAAATTATAAAAATTTATTAAAAGATTTGTTATGAAAAAGATATTAAGCGCCTGTTTTGTCTCTTTTATTTTGTGCGTAATTAGTTTTGTATGTAGCGCTAAGGATTCAGAAAATCTTTTTATTGTATCGGGTAAGTCAGCTAGGCCGAAAAATTCTTCAGAGCTTACTAATGAACAATTGTTACGAGCAGTTAGTGCGGGTGGTGAATTGCGGAATCGTAATATACGGAATTTGATTCTTACTGGATGTACAGGCCTTACCTATATACCAGAATTGTCAGGGTTAAATAGGTTGCGTGTATTGTCTCTTGATGGATGTACAGGGCTTATGGATACAGAAGTGTCGGTATTGTTAGGATTGTCTGGATTAATTAGTTTGGAATCGTTGAATCTTGTTAGATGTACTGGCAGGACTTTGCACCCCGCGGCTGAATAACGACTCAATCGTCACTTTGTGAGAAATTTTGAGATTTTTTTGCCAAGCGCCATTCATTTAAAATTTTTTATTTTACTGTATTTAAACATGTTTTCATAATAAGAAAGTATAATATTCTGGGCAAGCCCCTTAGATTTTATTCTGTGTGAAACTTCTGTTTATATTAGTATTTAATTAGATCTAATAATATTTTATAAGTTTCTATTTATATATATATGCTTTGCTTTTCTGAAATAATTTGCTAATATTAATTGTATTCTGTTAAAATTCTATAAAAATTTATTTTTGGGGTTATTATGAAAAAGTTATTAAGTATCTGTTTTGTTTCTTTTGTGTTAATTAATATTAACTTTGCATGCTTTGCTATGTGGCCTGATGGGCCTTTTTCTATTGTTTCAGCCCAGCCAGAAGGTTTTGTTTACGTTAGATCAATGGTGCCATCACTTACTAATGAACAATTGGCAGAAGCTATAAGCCTTGATGGAAAGGTGTGTGGGCATAATGTATGCGCTCTTGATCTTTCGGGCTGTTCTGAAATTACAGATTTGTCTCCAGTGGCAAGATTGACTAGTTTACAAAATTTGCATCTTTCAAATTGTTCTGGGGTTAGAAATTTGTCTCCATTGGAAGGATTAATGGGGTTAAAATATATTGATCTTTGTGGATGTTCTGGAATTACAGATTTATCTCAATTGATAAGGTTAACAACGTTAGAGGAATTAAGTATTGCTGGGTGTTTTGGAGTTACGGATTTGTCTCCGTTAGCAAGATTAATAAGATTAGAAGATCTTGATTTTAGTGGATGTTTTGGAATTACAGATTTGTCTCCATTAAGAGGGTTAGTTAGGTTAAATACGTTGAAGCTTTCTAATTGTACTGGAATTAGAAATTTGTCTCCGTTAGCAAGATTAATAAGATTAGAAGATCTTGATTTTAGTGGATGTTTTGGAATTACAGATTTGTCTCCATTAAGAGGGTTAGTTCGGTTAAATACGTTGAAGCTTTCTAATTGTATTGGAATTAGAAATTTGTCTCCATTAGCAAGATTAACAATGTTAGAAGATCTCGATCTTTCTGGGTGTTCTGGGATTACAAATGTATCTTCGTTGGAAGGGCTAATAGGATTAATTGAACTGGATATTTCTGGTTGTTCTGGAATTACAGATTTTTCAGCATTGTCTGGACTAGAAAATTTATGTTATTTAAATCTTTCTAAATGTACTGGGCTTAAAACAATGCCATCATTAGCTCTGTTAATTAACCTTGAATCTTTATCTTGTGAACAATGCACTGGGCTTATTGATCTGTCAGGATTATCAGGATTTGAATCAATACATATTTTAAATTTTTCAGGATGTATCTCGCTTAAAAATTTATCAGGATTATCAGCATTGAGGGTTGTGCATTTTTTAAAGCTTTCAGGGTGTACATCTCTTGAAAATTTGTTAGGATTATCAGGCTTGATAGAAGTTAACGATTTAAATCTTTCTGGTTGTACTAGTCTTATGGATTTGTCTGGTGTGTCAAGATTAGTAAGGGTTTTGAATTTAAATCTTTCAGGGTGCACGAAATTAAGATCTATATCATTTAGTAATTTTAAAATTCAGACCTTGATAATGGATGGGTGTCAGGGTTTTGTTAGAGAATGGGGGGCTTATGGTTTTATAAAATTATTGTCGCTTAGAAATTGTTGTCTTGCACCTAATCTTTCAAGGTACATTGGCAGTAGAGATTGTGGAGGCATAAGACACTTTAATTATTTGTCTTTTGAAACATTGCCTAAAGGGTTAACTTTTTTAAATATGTCTGGGGCTAGAGGATTTAAGAGATTTCCTTTGGTTTCTGAAATGGAAACATTAGAAGGGGTACGTTTTGAAGGTTGTAAAGATCTTGAAGTTTTACCAGATTTGAGTGAATGTAAATCTTTAAAATTTCTAGATCTGCAAGAGACCCGTTTCGTAGAAGGAATTGATAAAGATTTGGTAAATAGAGCCGCTGATAGTATGAACAGTGTAAATATAGCTGCTAATGGAGAAAATAGTGGAATAGTAACTGTTAAGTCACTTATTGATGCCATTCGAAAAAAAGAAGAGGACGTTTTTTGTAAGAAACGAAATAGAGATAACGACGGTTCCGATGAATTTAATGATGGGAAGCCAGTGTGTAAATTACAAAGACGTGAATAATTGGTGTGATAATTTAAATATTTTATATTTAGAAAGATTTATTCATGAATAAGTTATTAAGAGTTAGTTTTATATCTTTAATTTTATTTAATATTAATTTTGCATGTTTTTCAATGGAGCCGAATGAACTTTTTGATTTTACGGAATATCCAGAAAATAATACTTTTTCTGCTAAACCGAGATCGACATTACTTACTAATGAAGAATTAGAAAACGCTATAAGTGCTGATGGAAAATTATGTGGGAAAGATGTATGTTCGCTTAATCTTTCTGGTTGTTCTAGAATTACAAGTTTATTGCCATTGAGAAGATTAGTGTTGTTAGAGGAACTTAATATTTCTAAATGTACTGGAATTACAGATCTGTGGCCATTGGCGAGATTAACTAAGTTAGAATATATAAAATTTTCTGGATGTATTGGGATTACAGATTTGTGGTCATTGGAGAGATTAACTGAGTTGAAATATGTAAACCTTTCTGGGTGTATTGGGATTACAGATTTACGTCCATTAGCGGAATTAACTAATTTAGAGATACTAACCCTTTCCTGGTGTGTTGGTGTTACAGATTTATCGCCATTGAAAGAATTAGAGGCATTAGCAGAGCTAAACCTTACTGGATGCACAGGCCTTATTGATCTGTCTGTATTGTCAAGTTTTAAAAGCTTTTTCAGGTTAAATTTATCTGGATGTACAGGATTGGAATCGATATCATTTAATAATTTAGAAAGAGTTGCTGTATTAACAATGGATGGTTGTAGGGGTGTTATTTCTGAGTTCCCAAAAGAAGTTGCGCAGTTGAATCTTCGTAAATGCCGTATTAGTAATAGTAATTTATCAAAATTTATTGGACAAAGAGCTTGTGGTCATGAACGGCGTTTAAATTGTTTGTCGATTATTGGTGCATTGCCTAAAGGATTGTTACTTTTAGATCTTTCTGGATCTCGTGGATTTAAAAGATTACCAGAGATGGCTGAAATTGGGGCGTTGGAAGCGGTATATTTGAAAGATTGTAAAGAGCTTAAGGTTCTACCAGATTTGAGCGGATGTAATTTGTTAAGTGTTCTTGATTTGCGAGGAACAGGTGTTGTCGTAGGAATTGATGAAGATGTGGTTGAGGTGGCAGCTAATGAAGAAAATCGTAATACAGAGGCAGTAAAATTGCTACTTGCTGCTATACGAGAAAGAGATGAATTGGCAGAGCATGCCAGAGATAGAGATGGGGCTCCGCCAAGTGCTGGTGCTGTTGGTGATTTTGATGATGGTGAGCCTGCGATTAAAAAACAAAGACGTGAATAATTAAGCGAATAATTTTAATATTTTGTATTTAGAAGGATTTATCAATGAAAAAAATATTAAACGTCTGCTTTGTTTCTGTAGTGTTAATTAATATTAATTTTGCATGTTTTGCAATGGAGCCGAAGGATTTTTTTGATTTTAGTGAACCTAATTACTATGGTGCCTTTTTTGCTAGATCAAGATCGACATCTATTACTAATGAAGAATTATTGATGGCCGTAAGTGCTGATGGAAAATTATGTGAGAAAGCTGTATACGGGCTTGATATTTCTGGGTGTTCTGAAATTACAGATCTGTTTATTTTGCAGAGATTAACTAATTTAGAGAGGCTTAGTCTTTCAGGCTGCTCAGGTATTAAAAATTTGTATCCATTGTCAAAATTAACAAAGTTGAAAAAGCTTGATCTTTCGGAGTGTTTTGGGATTACAAATATGACGGTTTGGTCAGTGTTATACGATTTAAGTGAGCTGTTTTGGTTAAATCTTTCTGGGTGTTCTCAAATTACACGCCTGCCAAATTTATTTAGGTTAAGATGGCTTAATCTCTCTGGGTGTACAGCGCTTAAAGATATTTCAGAGTGGTCTATGTTTAATAATTTAGTTGTCTTAAATCTATCTGGAGCTAGTAGCCTTGAAAAATTGCCAAGAGGATTTGAAATGAGAGCTTTAAAGGAACTATATTTGAAAGATTGTAAAGAGCTTAAGGTTCTACCAGATTTGAGCGGATGTAATTTGTTAAGTGTTCTTGATTTGCGAGGAACAGGTGTTGTCGCAGGAATTGATGAAGATGTGGTTGAGGCGGCAGCTAATGAAGAAAATCGTAATACAGAGGCAGTAAAATTGCTACTTGCTGCTATACGAGAAAGAGATGAATTGGCAGAGCATGCCAGAGATAGAGATGGGGCTCCGCCAAGTGCTGGTGCTGTT
>Ga0233425_10003646_pt1 | contig 27506 bp, 24 predicted proteins | sample Watercolumn_Towu_2_FD_181712 | JGI IMG/M metagenome (GOLD analysis project Ga0233425, IMG submission 181712) | Freshwater microbial communities from Lake Towuti, South Sulawesi, Indonesia - Watercolumn_Towuti2014_140_MG | ecosystem: Environmental > Aquatic > Freshwater > Lake | place...
ATCCAGGTCATCATTACCGTGCCCAAAATGTAAAAAACCACGATAATTATCGCAGAAATAAATACTGCACGAGGAAAGGTTTTTTCTGGTCTATGTGTTTCTCCGGCGATGATTGGCGTTATTTCAATTCCGGCCATGGAGAACATTAAGGTGGATAGAAAAGCGATATTTGATTCTGAGCCTAAGTGCGGCAGCCATTGCGACCATGAGTAATCAGTGGGAACAGGGCGATGCCAAACAAAAACGGCAACCAAAGCCAAGGTAGCAATAATCAGACCAGGTAATAATACTCCGCAGATTCCACCAATATTTGCTATCCATTTTAATAAGCGCAAACCGCGGATGTTAAGTACCGTGCTAGTCCATAAAATGATTAAAACTGTAGTGCAAATAAAGGTTTTATTGCTCGCCAATGCAGGATTGATAATAAATGAGAACGTTACGGTGATGAAGGTTAAAAGAGCAGGAAGAAAGAAAAAGGTATTGGTCCAATAAAACCATGACACCAAAAATGCCATACGATCGCCATAGGCTTTTTTGGTCCAAACATATAAACCGCCTTCCTCAGGCCAAGTCGTAGCGAGTTCTGTAGAAACCAAACCCAATGGAATGAAGAATAAAATGGCAGCGATAACCCAAAGGGATATCGCAGATGCTCCGTAACCCGCTGCAATCGGCAGCCAGCGTAAGCCGATGATGGCAGCGACATTCATGAAAACAATGTCCCAAAGACCCATTATTTTTTTCATAATTTAACCTTTTTTATTGTTATTAGGCTGTTAATTTTTATAACTCATTGATTTTATTAAGTTTTTTATTTGCATGGGTATTATGCAACGCAATAAAAACTAAAGTTTTATGCGTTGCATAAACTATGTCGCGCCTCTAATTAGAATTCACGTACGATTTCAGTCGCTCTTTCTAGGATAATGGCTGAATAGATATCTTAAGTATAGCATATAGTAGTGACATCCATATCCCAAGTTGTTAAAATCCCGCGCCATATGTTTTTAATATTGCAAGTACCGATTGCAAGCACCGAACCATGCAAATAAAAAATTTAATAAAATCAATGAGTTAGAATTTTAAGTAAAACAGAGGTTACTATGTCAGACAATGTTATACAAAAGGACCTGCAAAATTATATTGCGTCATTAGTGACGCAATACGGTAAAGAGCGTAATGCTTTATTGCCGATTTTGCGTGGCATTATGGATAAGTATCACCATATTTCAGAAGAAGCAATGCAGTCGGTAGCGGATCATTTAAAGATTCATGCGATTGAAGTGCAGGATGCGGCTTCTTTTTATAGTTTTTTGGGAACGAAATCCAAGGGCAAGTACATTATTCGTTTGTGCCAAACTATTTCTTGTAAAATGAGCCAGGCATTGGGAATTGCCAATAAACTTGAAAGCGAGTTGGGAATTAAATTTGGCGAGACCACGAAGGATCGCATGTTTACTTTAGAATGGACTAATTGTCTTGGCATGTGTGATCAGGGACCGGCGCTTTTAGTAAATGAAAAGATGTACACTCGCGTTACTGCAGAAAAAATAAGCGAAATTATCGCCGAATATCGTAATAAGTTGGCAAAGAGTAAGGAGTAAGAAATGATTCAATCAAATTATAAAAATAGATTCACTTTTGATGACATCAAAAGCGATACGGGCCTGAAAGTTGCTCTGGAAAAAGGCGCGCAAGCGGTAATTAGTGAGATTACTGATTCTAAGTTACGCGGTTGCGGCGGTGCGGGTTTTTCTACGGGCATGAAATTAAAGTTTACGGCAGAAGCTTTTGGCAATCCTAAATATGTGGTATGTAATGCCGATGAAGGCGAGCCCGGAACTTTTAAAGATCGCGAGTTATTTACTAATTATGCTGATTTTGTGTTGGCCGGCATGACGATTGCGGGAACTGCTATTAATGCTGCTGAAGGTATTCTTTATTTGCGCGGCGAATATGAATATTTGGTTGAGCATTTGGAAAAGGTTTTGGAAACGCGTCGCAAAAATAATCTTTTAGGCAAAGACATAATGGGGCGCAAGGGCGTTGGTTTCGAGATTAAAATTCGTTTGGGTGCGGGCGCTTATGTATGCGGAGAAGAAACAGCATTGCTTGAATCGCTAGAAGGTTATCGCGGTGAACCGAGAAATCGCCCACCATTCCCAGTAACAGCTGGTTATTCAGGAAAGCCGACTTGTTTGAGTAACGTTGAAACTTTTGCGCGTATTGCGGCAATTATGGCAAAGGGTGCCGCGTGGTTTAAGGCCGTCGGCACTGAAAAAAGTGCGGGTTATAAATTATTTAGCATTTCAGGCGATTGCGAAAAACCCGGCGTTTATGAACTGCCAATGGGAACGACAATCGCCGCGATGCTCAAAGTAGTTGGTGCAAAAAATACCCAAGCAGTGCAATGCGGTGGCGCTTCAGGGCGATGCCTTCATAAAAACGAATTTAATCGCAAAATTGCTTTTGAAGATGCTCCTCCAGGTGGTGCGATTATTGTTTTTGGCGAAGATCGGGATATGTTAGAAGTTGCAGAAAATTTCCTGGAATTTTTTGTGGAGGAATCATGTGGGCAATGTACACCATGTCGCGAAGGTAATGTTAAGTTACTGGCAGGAATCAAGTTATTGCGCAATAAAAAATGTTCTCCAGCATATCTTGAGGAATTAGTTGCGTTATGTGAAACAATGAAGATCGCCTCAAAATGCGGATTAGGGCAGGCGAGTCCCAACGCATTTTTAGATATTATTAAAAATTTTTCTAGTGAAATTTTTATGGGGAGCAACTAATTATGAATAATCCGCAGGTTAAAATGATCGAAGTAGTAATTGATGGACAAAAAATTAGTGTTGCAGAGGGAACCACGATTTTAAAAGCAGCTGAGCAATTGAATATCCATATTCCGACGCTATGTTATCACGAAGATTTATGCCTTTCTGGTTCGTGCCGTATTTGTGTGGTGGAAATTGAAGGATCAAAGACTTTGCAAGCAGCATGCGCTTATGCGATTACTATGCCCATGACTATTTATACGCAAAGTGCGCGCATTCGCCGTGCGCGGCGCCATGCGTTGGATTTAATTTTGTCCGAACATGTTGGCGATTGCTATACCTGTAAGCGTAGTGAAAGCTGTGAATTGAGAGCTTTAGCAGCTGAATATGGAGTGGATGCATTTAGGTTCGGTCATCGCGATCAGCTACGTTATACAGTTGATGGCTCGAGCCATTCAATTCGTCGTGATATGAATAAGTGCATTTTATGTAGCCGTTGCGTGCGCGCTTGTACGATTATGCAGGACATTGGTGCGCTTGGCACATCGAATCGCAGTCACGAAACCAAAATTACCACGTTTGCCGATAAGCCTTTGGCGGATGGCAATTGTATTAATTGCGGGCAATGCACCAATCGTTGTCCCACGGGAGCGCTAACTGAAAAAGACGATGCGGATGCAGTATGGCGTGCGTTGGAAGACCCGACCAAGCATGTCGTGATTCAAACGGCGCCGGCGCCACGTGCGGGAATTGGCGAATGTTTTGGTCTGGAACCAGGGCATTCATTGACTTTGGAAATGAATACCGCTTTGCGTCGCTGTGGATTTGATAAAATTTTTGATACAAATTTTGCGGCAGATTTAACGATCATTGAAGAAGGGACAGAATTGATTTTGCGATTATATAATGCGTTGGTAAAAAAAGATAACAAGGCTATGTTGCCGCAATTTACTTCGTGTTCGCCAGGTTGGGTGAAATATATCGAACATTTTTATCCAGAATTTTTACCGCACATGTCGAGCGCTAAAAGCCCGCAACAAATGTTTGGCGCGATGATTAAGACTTATTATGCAAAGGTTCACAATATTGATCCTAAGAATATCGTGTGCGTTGCGTTGATGCCTTGTACTGCGAAAAAATATGAATGCAATCGCCCAGAAATGTGCGCTAGTGGTTTTAAAGATGTAGATTATGGCATTACTACGCGCGAGCTTGCGCAAATGTTTTCCGAGATGGGAATTGACTTGCCAAAAATGCCAAAATCCGATTTTGATGATCCATTTGGCACGGAAACCGGTTCAGGCGTTATCTTTGGTGCAACGGGCGGCGTGATGGAATCGGCTTTGCGTACGGTAATTGAGTTGGTCACTGGCGAGAAGATAGAAAAGATTTTTAAAGAAGGAAATATTATTCCGGTGCGCGGTTTTGAAGGCATCCGTTATGCGGAATTAAAAATTGATAAAGTTGGTCCAGTTCCCGCGCTTTTAAAACACTTGGTTCCCAATTGGGATTGGCTGAAAGGAGTGACTTTGAAAGTTGCCGTGGGACATGGTACGGCCAATGCTAAAAAAGTTTTAGAGGATATCAAGGCTGGATGCAAGTTCAGCGAATGTCATTTTATTGAATTTATGGCTTGCCCTGGTGGGTGTTTGGGAGGAGGAGGCCAGCCAATTCCGACTAGTCCTGCGATTCGCGCCAAACGCGCCCAGGCGATTTATGCTGACGATATGGGCGCGAAGGTTCGTAAGTCATATGAAAATCCGGCAGTTTTGCGAGTTTATAAAGAATTTTTAACCGATGGGCCGTGCGGACATAAGAGCCATAAGTTATTGCATACAACTTATGTCGCGAGGGGGAAAAACTTGGTAAAATAGCCAAGAATTTTGTTTTTTGGATGGATGATTTTTCTTATGCGTTGATTTTATTAGGTTTTTTATTTGCATGGTTCACGTTAATTAGAGCGGTTAGGGTAATTTTGTTGAGTATTTTGTTGAGTATTTCAAAAATCGATATTTGAAAAAAAACAATGTATTGTGGTATCGTAAAAAGATGATCAGACTTTTACAGAAACGTAGCCAATAAAATAAATGTGTTGCGAATTATTTGGTGTATGTGAATACATAAAGAATAAGCTGGTAGAGATTAAGAGAGGTAACAGTGTCGATATATTTAGTTATTCTTGCAGGTGGAAAAGGAACTCGTTTACGCGGCAAATTACAAAATGGATGTCCAAAACCTTTGGTGAACATTGGTGATCGTCCTTTGCTTGATTATCAATTGTTATTAGCCAAACGCTATGGCATTAAAAGGGTTTATTTAATGGTGGGATATGGAGCTCAACGTATTCGCGATTATTGTGGAGATGGTTCCAAATGGGGTTTGGAAATTGTTTATCACGAAGAAACAGAACCATTAGGGACAGCAGGATCAGTAATTAATATTTTAGATAAGCTGCCAGAAACATTCATTGTTATGTATGGAGATACGATGTTAGATGTTGATTTATCTAATTTTTGGCGACTTCATAAAAGTAAACGCGCAGACATTACGGTATTTTTACATCCTAATGATCATCCATATGATTCTGATTTAGTTGAAGTAGATTTGAACGGTAATATTGTAGCTTTTCATTCTTACCCTCATCCGCATAGCGCATGTTTGCAAAATCTTGCAAATGCTTCTCTTTATGTTATTAATAGGAATATTTTAAGAAAGATAGAATATGATGGTGGGATGTTAGATTTTTGTAAGCAGTTGTTTCCATATTTGTTGCTCAAGGGAACAAATTTTTATGGTTATAATGGTATTGAATATATAAAAGACGTAGGGACTCCTGAGCGTTTGATTGCTGTTGAGAGGGATTTAGTTTCGGGTAAAATTGCGAGGAGGAATTTAAATTCTTCTAAAAAAGCTATTTTCCTCGATCGAGACGGAACAATAAATGATAAAATAGACTACGTGATTGATGAATCCCAAATGTTTTTATTACCTGGAGTAGTCTCGGCAATTAAATCAATTAATCAAAGTGAATATTTAGCTATTGTTATTACTAATCAGCCGGTTATTGCTAGGGGAGATGTTGATGAACATAAATTGCAAAAAATTCATAATAGGATGGAGTGGTTGCTTGGCCAACATAAGGCGTTCATAGATCGTATTTATTTTTGTCCGCATCATCCTGATTCTGGTTTTGTTGGAGAACGTAAAGAATACAAGAAGGCGTGTGTATGTCGTAAACCTAAGTTTGGGCTAATAAAGCAAGCTGTTAAGGAGTTAGGTCTTGATCTTTCACAGTCTTGGTTTATTGGGGATAGTACTGTAGATATCGAAACGGCAAGGAGGGCGGGTATTAAATCGATTTTATTAAATACCGGTTACGCGGGAAAAGATGGTAAGTTCAAATGCTGTCCTGATTTTGTTTTTGCTAATTTACAAGAGGCTGTAAATTTTATTTTAAGTTTGTGATTATGAATTGGGGGGAGGTGATATGTCTAAGAGAGTAGCTTTAATTACCGGTTTTACAGGAATGGTTGGTTCGCATTTGGCAGACTATTTATTGGCGCATACTGATTGGGATATATATGGAATGATACGTTGGCGAAGTTCTTTAGAGAATGTTTTTCATTTAATTGAACGTATTAATCGTAAGGATCGAGTGTTTGTTGTGTATGGGGACTTGAATGATCAAATGTCTTTGATCCGCGTTGTAAATCAAGTGAAACCAAATTATGTTTTTCATTTAGCTGCCCAAAGTTTTCCTAAAACAAGTTTTGATGCTCCTATTGATACCTATAGTACTAATATTTTGGGAACGACTAGATTATTAGAAGCTTTGCGTGATTTTAGTTTGGATCCCGTAATTCATGTTTGCGCATCATCTGAAGTTTTTGGCCGTGTGAGTAAAGATAAACTTCCGATTAAGGAAGATTGTAATTTCCATCCAGCATCCCCTTATGCTATTTCCAAGGTTGGAACTGATTTGGTTGGCAGGTATCATGCTGAGGCGTACGGACAAAAAGTTATGACAACTAGGATGTTTACTCATACTGGTCCAAGGCGAGGGGATGTTTTTGCTGAATCTACTTTTGCCAAGCAAATAGCCATGATTGAAAATAAATTAATTCCTCCAGTATTAAAAGTTGGCAATTTAAATTCATTACGTACTTTTGCGGATGTTAGAGATGCGGTGCGTGCCTATTATATGCTAGTAACGATTAATCCTATTCCGGGAGAGTATTACAATATTGGCGGTTCCTATGTTTGCTCAGTTGGGGATATGTTAGATAAATTGCTTAGCATGTCTACTTGTCAGCAACAAATTAAAATTGAAGTTGACCCAGAAAGACTGCGACCTATTGATGCTGATCTTCAGGTTCCTGATATTAGTAAATTTACTAAGCATACAGGGTGGAAACCTGAAATGTCCTTTGAGACTACGATGCAGGATTTACTGAATTATTGGCGGTATAAAGTACGTCGCGGAATTAAAGTATTGCAAAGATAATATCATAATTTTTTTTTGGGGGGGGGTATGGACAAAAAAAACAAAATATTAATTACTGGTGGTAAAGGGTTGGTTGCGAATGCTTTATATGAAGTCTTAATTCAAAAAGACTATCAAAACGTTAAGAGTATTGATATTGAAGATTGTGACTTGACTGATTATCAGGCCACAATTGCTTATTTCATGGAGTATAAACCTGATTATGTTTTCCATCTGGCTGGTGCTGTATTTGGTATTATGGGTAATATGAAAAATAAGGGGTTATCTTTTTTGAATAATACGCTTATTAATACCCATGTTGTAGAAGCTGCTCATCGTGTTGGTGTTAAAAAAATAGTAGCGATGGGGAGTGGTTGTGTATATCCTTATCCGTCTCCAGGGTTCCCGTTAAAGGAGAATATGGTATGGTTTGGCACTCCACATGAGTCAGAAAATTCTTATGCGTATGCAAAGCGGGCAATGTTGGCGCAATTAAATGCTTATGCAGAGAGCTATAATATGGATTTTGCATTTATTATAAGTGCTAATCTCTATGGCCCAAATGATAAATTTGATATTAATTATGGTCATGTTATTCCTTCATTGGTAAGTAAGTTTTATCATGCAAAGCAACAAGGGGGAAAAGTTGTTGTATGGGGTGATGGGTCGGCGCGGCGTGACTTTTTATATTCATATGATATGGCAAATGCTTTAATCATTGCTATGCATTCTATTTGTGGAGCAGTTAATATCGGTAGTGGTCAAGTTTATTCTATAGGGGATATTATTAATTTTTTGTCTATCTATACAAATATGACAGATAAAGTAGAGTGGGATAAAAATAAACCTAATGGGCAGGATTATCGTGCGTATGATTTAAGTAAGATTTTTTCAGCTGGTTTTGAACCCATGGTTTCTATTGAGGAAGGGTTGCGGCGAACGTATGACTGGTATGCCACTAATGTTAATGTGGCAAGAAAGTAGTTTTATTGTTAAAAGGTGATATTAATATGTATACTGAAGGTTCCCAAGGTATAATTATTACTCAGACGCCATTTAGGATTAGTTTTTTTGGGGGTGGGACGGATTTCCCTGGTTATTTTAATGAGTGTAAAGGTGCTGTATTGGGCGTAACTATAGATAAATTTATGTATGTTACTATCAATTCTTTAAAAAGATTGAATGAAAAACGTATAAGATTATCTTATTCGAAGTTGGAAGTTGTGGATGACCCTGCTGATCTTCAGCATCAGATAGTCAAGCATATTTTGTTGGAGCACCGACTTTATAATATTAAAGATTTTTTAGATATTCATTCATATGCAGACTTACCCGCTTCTAGCGGGGTCGGGTCATCGTCAGCTTTTGCTGTTGGCATGTTGAATGCTCTGTATTTGTTAAAAGGAATATATCAAACACCTAGGGCCATTGCTAAAGAAGCAATAGTGATTGAACGCGATAAAATGGGAGATTATGGTGGTTGGCAAGATCAAATTTTTGCTGCATATGGAGGGTTCAACCGTATAGTTTTTAATCAAAATGATTTTATTGTTGATCCGGTTACGATTTCTATAATAAAAAAAAGATGGTTGGAAGAAGCATGTTTGCTGTTTTTTACAGGAGATCTTCGTTCTTCTTCTCAAGTGCAGTGCAATGTTATGAATAATCAAGGTGATGAGAAGAAGGGATTGTTAAACAATATGTATAATATGGTACAAGAAGGTTTTGATATTTTATATAATAGTAAAACCAAGGAAGAAATGATTTATGAGTTTGGAAAATTACTACATAAAGCGTGGATTATGAAAAAAAGTTTATCCGTCCATGTTAGTAATGAAAAGATTGATCAATTGTATGAAAAAGGTATACAAGCAGGTGCTTTAGGCGGGAAATTATGCGGGGCAGGAAGTGGAGGGTTTGTTTTGTTTATTGTCCCAGAGGATAAACGAGACAATGTAATACAAAGCTTGAAACAATATAAAAAAATAGATATTCGTTTCCATCATTTTGGAAGTAGAGTAATTTATAGCAGTATAGTTGGTTAGCTTTTTAGGAGATATATGAAGAAACTTGCTATTGTTAGTAGTTATAGTGAATTATGTGGGAATGCTACTTATACAGAAGCGTTGCGTAAAAATTTTGCTAAATATTATGATGTTACAGTATTCCCGTTGCGAGTTAAATTATTAGAAAAAACAGATAAGTATTTTTCTTATTTGGGAGATAAACATATTGATGAAATTGCTCAGTCATTAAAAGAATTTGATTTTGTTAATATACAGTTTGAAGCAGGGCTTTATGGAGTGGTTAGGTATCAAATATACAGAAGGCTCAAAAAATTAGTTGACTCAGCAAATAATGTGATTGTTACTTTGCATCGTTATGACCAGAAAACGTCTTATAAGAGTAAGCAGATTCTCAAAGGTTTGTTGTGTTTAGAGGTTAGAAAGGCCGTTGTTGATTTTAATATGAGTGTCAAACAAAATTATTTTTTCGGATTGACTGCTAAGTTAATTCGATTATTTAAGAGTAAAAATGTGGCGTTAGTTGTCCATACTAAACGGGAGAGAGAATTAATATCAGTTTTTTTCGGTTATGAAAGAATTTACGACCATCCGATTTCTTTTTTAACACCAGAGGAGTTAAAAAAATATAAATTGGGATCGGATAGAAGAGAGATAATTCAGAAATACGGTCTATCTAACGATGATGTTTTAATCGGTATATTTGGGTTTATTTCTAAATATAAAGGGCATCACGTAATTGTGGATGCTATGAAGTACCTGCCTGACCATTATAAATTGCTTATTTTTGGTTCGCAACATCCTTTTTCTATGCAACCTTTTTATAATATGGATTCGTATATATCGGATCTGATAGAGAAAGTGTCATTTTATGAAAGGGAAACCAGAAAGACCGGAAAGAAGAGTTTTAAAGATAGAATTTTGTTTTGTGGGGCATTAACTGACGACGAGTTTATTAAAGCGCTGTTTATGTGTGATTTTAACGTATTACCGTATTATGAGACAGGACAAAGTGGGTCAGGTATTGCATCTCTAACTCTTGAAACCGGATGTAAGGCTGTTTTTTCTCAAAATTATGCTTTTTTGGAGTTGGAAAAATATGCGCCAGGTTGTTTTAAGAAAGTTGGAATTGGCAATTATTTAGAATTAGCAGATTCTATAAGATTTTTTGGTGAGGATTTTAGTGAAAATTTAAATAAATATTACGAGAAGTATAATATCAATACTAGCATTGATTTATACAAAAAAATTTTTGAGAAAATAATTTAAATTATATGATTTTAAATAAAAAGAAGTATCATTTTTTGGAGACACTTTGTGTGTTAAGTTTTATGGATTTAAAACTTAAATATCAAAGTAGTTTTTTGGGTTTTGTTTGGTCTTTTGTAAAACCGTTACTCCAATTTTTAGTGTATTTTTCTATTTTTGGATTGATTCTAAAAATTTCTACTGAACAGGATTATGCTCTCAAGTTGTTTTACGGTGTTTTAATTTGGGCTTGGTTTTCTGAGGCTACGGGATTGAGTTTAAATTCGTATATAGGCAAGCGATCTATTATTTCTAAAATAAAAACCAATAAATTATTGCCACCGTTAGCTGCTTATTTAACCCCAACCATTAATTATTTTTTAAATTTTTTAGTGTTTATTTTTGCCTATATTCTTTTCGCCAAATCCAAACCAGAAGTTATTTTTTCTCTTAATAACTTAATTGTATTTTCGGGATCATTTATTGCTATTAGTTTATTTATCGTTTCCATGAATTTGATTTTAGCAAACTTAAATGTGTTTTATCGAGATTTTCAACCTATTTGGGAGTTGATTTTGACTTATGGCGTGTTTCTGACCCCAATTATATATCGTTTACCAATTCCGAAGCAATATGAAGGTTTATATTATTGTGTTAATTTGCTTGCTTTCCCGTTGCAAAATTTGAAGACTATTTTTTTTGCTAATCAGGATAGAATTTATTGTAATTTTTGGTTGTTGTTTTGTTATGTGGCAGTGCTTTCTGCGTTGTTTTTATTTTCTTTGTATGCTTATAGAAAATCTAAGGATAAGATAGTTGATTTTTTATGATTAAACTTGAGCATGTTAGCAAGATATATAAGCGTTATGTTATTCATTATAATACTTTTAAAAGTTTTTTACTGAATTTTTCTCGCTATAAAAGAGAAACAGACAAAATTGATATTTTATATGCGGTTCGCGATATGAATATCCTTGTTAGGCCGTCTGAGATATTGTGTATTACCGGGCCTAATGGAGTTGGTAAATCAACTTTAGCTAAATTAATAGCTGGTACGGTTACTCCAACTGAAGGAAAAATTATGGTAAATGGGATGGTTGTCCCTTTTTTGGAGTTGGGAGTAGCATTTAGTAATGAATTAACTGGTTTAGACAATTTGTATTTAAATGGAAGTTTATTAGGGTTAAGTCTGAAGTTTTTAAAAAAGCATAAGAATGATATTTTTGAATTTGCCGAGATAATGGAGTTTATGGATACTCCGCTTAAATATTATTCTTCCGGTATGCAGTTAAGGCTGGCTTTTTCTATTGCTATGCATGCAAAAGGTGATGTTTATGTTTTTGATGAAATACTAGCAGTTGGGGATTCGTCTTTTCAAAAAAAATGTTTTCAGGCATTTGATAGGCTGCTGCACGAAAAGAAAACTATTGTCATTGTTTCTCATGATCTTGATTTTATAAAGAAACATGCTACCCAAGTCTTGGTTATGAATCGCGATTGGCATTATTTGATTGATGACGCAAAGAGTTTGCAGAGTATTCATAGTATGGATTCTTTATTCAACTACTGCTTTGAAAAAATACATGCGGCATATAAACCATGAAAAAATTGATAATAGGGGGATGGATACGAGGTAATAGTGTGTTACGTTTTTTGGATCGTTATTTTTTAATCCCGGTTCTGTTTACGTTAGGTTTATTTAGGTGCAAAAAGCAAAAACCCAAAAAAATGGAAAGAATCGGAGTGTTAGTGTTAAATGCTATAGGTGATAGTATTATAACCATGGCCCCCATAATGGATATGGCCATGGAGAATCCGTCGGCCAAAATAATTCTTTTTGTTACCAGTGAGAATGCCAGTGTTTTTAACCTTTTCCCGCATAAATTTACGATAGAAATTATTAATTTATGCAAGATTTTTGGCGCTGTTTCCAGAATAGTACAGTATCAGTTAGATATTTTGATAGACTGTTCGCAGTGGGTAAGAATTAGTGGTATTTTATCTTTTTTTTCACGGGCGCACTTTATTATTGGTTTTAAAACTGCCCAACAGTTCCGTCATTATGTGTATGATGCTTATGTTTCGCATAGTAGTACGGTGCATGAGATAGATAATTATCGTAATCTAGTGAAAATACTTGGTGTAATTTCTACCTCATTACCTCGTATTGTGGTTCCTAACGCGGAAAAACAAAAAATTATAGCGCAGAGATTAGGTAATTATGTTCTCTTTCATCCTTGGCCGTCTGGATATAAAAGTGAATTAAGGTGTTGGCCGGAAGAAAATTGGGTGGGGTTAGCGCGATATATTTTGGCTCTTGGTTATACGTTGATTATTACCGGAGGAAGGAATGATTATACTGTTACTCAAAGATTGTTGGTAAAGATTAATCACAATAGGGCTATATCTTTTATAGGACATTCTTTGGTTGAAGTTTCTGCTTTACTTGCATTAACCAATCTGTTGGTCACTGTTAATACTGGTATTATGCATCTGGCGGCGGCAATTGACGTACCAATGATAGTTTTAAATGGCCCTACCAGCCGGTATCGTTGGGGGCCTTTGAGTAGTAAGGCTGTAGTGATGTTACCAAAGTGTGCATTGCATGGATATTTGTACTTGGGATTTGAGTATCCACGGAAGATCGTTTGTAATTGTATGCAATATATTTTTATTGGTGATGTAATCCAGCAGTTACCAAAAGTGTTGCAATCTGCATAGCAGGATGCGACTTTGTATGCGACATGGTCGGGGCGCGGACAGCAACCATTGGTGGTTGTTACTGGGCAAAGGAAATCAGTGAAAGTTTTTGGCTGCATTGACGTTGTCTTACCAGAGTTTAATGCGGCGGAGCCTCTATGGAAATACACAAGAAAAAGCGGAACACACAATAACTCGAGTTATCAGGAGTTTTTAGTAGGAAGCCTCAATGGGCGAGCAGTATATTGGTTGATTACAAAAATATTTTACTAGTACGCCGCTGAACTTTGGATAAAATTGTAATTGGTGTATAATTCTATTCCATGTTTTCGAAGACTTTTTTAAAGCATAATTTACTTTTACCGTGGTTGGTAAGAATAGCTGATATAGCGATATATATATTTGCTAATTTTATTGCATTTTATCTCCAATTCCATTCTTGGGCACTTTTCCCCCGTTATCAAGTCGCGTTGTTACTGTCAGTATTGCTGATTATTCCAACTTTTTCTCGGGTTGGCGTATATCAATCTCTGCGTGGTCGGGCGCTGTGGGGATATCTTGAGCCGATTTATTTGGGGTTAGGGATCTTGATGATTCTGCTAACCTCGATCGCATTTATTACCAAAACCGGAGATTATTATTCACGTGCTTGGTTTTTGATTTGGCATGCTTTGGCTTTAGTGTTGTTTACGGTAGTTAGGGTTGGTTTAAGAGTATTATTAAATTTTATGCGTGAAAAAGGCTGGAATCATAAGCGCATTGTTATTGTTGGGAGTGGTGAATTGGTAAAAGAATTAGTGCGGCGTTTGCAGCATGCTATGTGGAGCGGATTTGATGTAATTGCGATATTTGATACCAAAATTGAGCAAGCTTCTATTAGTAATATTTCAGTGCGGCAAATTCCTGAAAATTTGCATGAGTATATTAAGCGTGAGCGAATTGATGAAGTGTGGTTGGCTTTGACTTTATGGGAACAAGTGGCAGTGCAAAAGTTAATGAAGTCCTTGCATCACAACGTAGTTGCGATTCGGTATTTTCCTAATGTTATTGGCGTAGATTTGCTCAACCATTCGGTTGCGGAAATTTTGGGTTTACCGGTAATTAATGCGGTTGCATCGCCGATTGCTGAAACTAATTGGTTGCTGAAATTAGCCGAAGACTATGTGTTATCTTCGCTGATCTTGTTCTTAACTAGTCCATTATTATTGATCATTGCAATATTGGTTAAATTAAGCTCTTATGGCCCAATTTTTTATCGTCAAAAGCGCATTGGCTGGAACGGCAAGGAATTTGAGATGTTAAAGTTTCGTTCGATGCCGGTTGATGCTGAAGTAAAAACAGGCGCGGTTTGGGCGAAAGCTGAAGATAGGCGTGCGACTAGAATCGGCGCTTTTTTGCGCAAAACCAGTTTGGATGAATTGCCGCAGTTTATTAATGTTTTAAAAGGAGAAATGTCGATTGTTGGGCCGCGGCCGGAACGTCCAGAGTTTGTTGATAAATTTAAATATGAAATTTCGGATTATATGAAAAAGCATTTGGTAAAAGCGGGGATTACCGGTTGGGCGCAAATAAATGGTTGGCGCGGCAATACCAGTCTTGAAAAGCGCATTGAATTCGATCTTTATTATATCAATCATTGGTCATTGTGGTTTGATTTAAAAATAATTTGGCTGACTGTTTTTAGAGGGTTTGTTGATAAGAATGCTTATTAATGGATGTTTTCTTGGGGGTTTTTTGAAAACAGACCCCCAAGAAAGTATAACCATGCAAATAAAAAACATAATAAAATCAATGAGTTAGAAAATTTACAATAAAATTCTGAGTGATATAAACACAAAAACAGTGTAAATTAGAATATACTTAATCTATGGGAGGGTACCAATATGAAAGAAAGCGTTTGGAGCAATAATGTTTTGTGGTTTAGAGTTGCAGCAATTGCTGTTTTTGTGTGGTTGGTAATTTCAACGACCACGAGCTTGATTTTATATTTTACTTGGGGGCAGCATCATCACGAGTTGGCGATATTTGTCCTGGAATTTTCTTTATTATTTTTTATCTTGCCGGCAGTCGCAATTTTTGGACTCATCAATTCAATTCCTTTAATTGCACAGTGGCTATCTTCTTCAATTCCTAATGAAGAATCCGAACCAATTCTTAAAGCGCCTGAGGAAATAAATACTAGCTATCGCAGTATGGCTGAACAGCTCGAGGAGGCAGAGTAATTGAGAGGCAAGATACAAGACAAGGTGCAAGAGACAAGGGAATTATGGGGGCCAATATTTTAAGCCTGAGTTGATAAAATTTATATATTTTCTTAAGCTATATTTTGGATTTTTACCCAAAATATAGTTTAAAACAATAAACCATGCAAATAAAAATACCAATAAAATCAATGAATTAGGATTTGATAATGTTTAAAAATATATTATTTGTTTGCGTTGGCAATGTTTGCCGCAGTCCCATGGCGGAGTTTTTTTTTAGGCAAGAATTACTTAAAGTAAAACCTAAAGTTCATATCTCATCAGCTGGTCTTAAAGCGTTAGTTAATCGTTCTGCAGCTTTTGAGGTTCATCACTTAATGCAAAAACATGGAATCGATGTTTCTCCGCATCGTGCGCGCCAATTTACAACTGAAATGGCTCTAAATTCAGATTTGATTTTAGTTATGGAAAAAATCCATAAAAATGAAGTCGAAGTTGCATTTCCATTTGCTTGTGGTAAAGTTTTTCTCTTAGGGAAATGGAGTGAGTTTGAAGTTCCCGATCCATATGGAAAGTCGTTCACGGAATTTGAACAATGCTTTGATTTAATTCAACGCGCATGGGCTGATTGGAAAACTAGGATATGCTAAAAAAAATATTGGTTTTGGTAACATTTTTTATTGCAGGATGTACTGTACCTGGTACTTATATGGGAGTTAGTGACTTCCAAAAACCAGTCAACGTTGATGGGCGTTTTGTCAATCCGAAGATTATTCCAATCAATTCTCAATTATTTAATAAAGCCAATGAGCAGTTTTTTATTGGCTATAATCGGCCTTTTTTATACCAAGTTGGTCCTTATGATGTTTTAGATATTACTGTTTGGAATCATCCTGAGCTTTCTTTTGGTGGTGCACGAGCGAGTACTAATGCGGGAGGAAGCAATTATGATAGTCTAACTTCATATAATGTTTCTAATATAGTAGCAAGTAATGTACAGACTTCGGGAATTACCGTTGATGCGCATGGGGAAATCTTTTTTCCTTTTATTAACAAAGTAAAGATTTCTGGGTTAACAGTTGATCAGGTACGAGAAACGATTGCGACTAAACTAAAGAGATATATTCGTGATCCACAAATTAGCGTTCAGGTAGTCGGATTTAATAGCCAAAAAGTTTATATAATTGGCGAAATAAATAAACCGCTTACACAGCCTTTAACCGATCGTCCGATGTCGATGTTGGAAGCAATTAATGCTGCAGGAAATGTCGCGCAGATGTCTGCTGATACCAAGCATCTTTATGTAATTCGTGATACCTTGCCAAAAGTAACAGTTTTTTGGCTTGATGCACGGGATCCACAGGCGGTATTGTTGGCGAGCCATTTTCAGTTAGCTAATAATGATATAGTTTATGCGTCACCTGCTGGAATTACGAGTTGGAATCGCTTGATCAACCAGCTGTTGCCATCAATTCAAACATATTGGTTTGCAAGAAGTATTGTGAAGGATCGTTATTAATATGCCTAATCATCATAAACAAGAAGATATTCTATATTCTAGCCACAAAAGCATGGATGAAATTGATTTGGGCGAAATTCTTGGCACAATTTGGGCGAATAAAAATTTTATTTTAATCGCGATTTTTTTAGCTGTGGCTTGCGCCTGGATTTATACTATAATTATTCCCGTAGAATATGAATCTTCGTCTTTAATTCAAATTGGCAGTCAATCTAATGCTGCAAGTAGCATTAAGAGTCTTGATATTCCTGGTGAGGTTACGGGATTTGGAGCATCAGCTTCTCCATCGCAAATTGAATCATCTTTAATCAGGTCGCGATTCGTAATTCAACCAGCAATTGAGACTTTGGGATTAGATATTAAAGTTAAGCCCCATGGTTTTCCGTTATTGAGTAAGTTCTTTATTCATTACCATAAGAGTCCAAAATTAGCCAAACCTTTTTGGGGAATGAATAAATATGTTTGGGGTGGAGAAAGTATTAATGTTAAGCAATTTAGAGTTCCCGATGGGTTTTTAGATAAAAAGTTTATAATTATTGCTGAGAGAAATAAGTCTTATAACCTTTATTTTGATGATTATCTGGTCTTAAATGGTAGAGTTGGAGAGATAGCTGAATCAGAAGTGTCTAGTAAAATTCCGGGGGCGAAGATTTTAATTACTGATTTACGTGCCAATGTTGGCACAGAATTTGAAATTTATCAACAGCCGTTGTGGAAAGTATTAAAAGAAATATCTAAGAATTTGTCAATTACAGATATTAATGGGATTGGAGCGCCAGAGACTGGTATTTTGAATGTAATTTTTCGTGGAACTAATCCGTGGTTATTGCCAAGGGTGTTAAACACTATTATTGCCTACGATATTCAAAGTAATGTTAATAAAAAGAATTTGGAAATTCAAAAGACTTTGGGTTTTTTAGAGCAACAAGTTCCAATATTAAACAACAATCTTGAACAAGCAGAAACAGCCTTAAATGACTTTAGAGTAGAAACTGGTTTAAATAATGAAACTGGAAGTGGGGGGAATATCCTATTAGATAAACTAGTTGCCATCGATAAAACTTTGGAGGAAATTAAACTTAAGAAGGATGATTTATTGCAAACTTTTACCGAAAAACATCCTTTAATTATTTCTTTGGATACACAGCAAAAAAGATTGGAAAAAGAGTTGGCAACTTTGGAAAATGAGATAAAAGTTTTACCGAAAGATCAACAAAAAGCATTAAGTTTAGAACGAGATATTAAAATCAAGGAACAGTTATATTCGTTGCTTTTGAGTAAAATTCAGGAATTGCAGATCGTACAGGCGGGAATTGTTAGTGATGTTCGGGTATTAAATGAGGCAATTTCATCTACCCCGTTACCTTCAAAACAATTAGTAATTCTTGGGATAGGAGCTTTAGTTGGATTAATTCTTGCGGTAGTGATTATTTTTATCGGAAAGCTTTTAACTAAGATGATTGATAATCCGGATGAAGTTGAAAGTCGTTTGGGTATCCCCGCTTATGCGTTTGTGCCATATAGTAAGGAGCAAAAGAGACTTACGCGATTAGTAAAACAACATGTTACGGGTGAAAGTTCTTTAGTCTTGGCAAGTATAAAACCAAAAGATTTAGCGATCGAAGCTTTGAGAAGTTTGCGTACCATGCTGCAATTTACCTTGCAAGATGCCAAGACTAATATTATTACAATATTAGGGAGTAGCCCTCAAGTGGGTAAAACGTTTGTATCTTTGAATTTAGCGCAGTTAATGGTGGATAGCGGCAAAAAAGTTTTATTAATTGACGCTGATTTGAGAAAAGGGAAAATGCATTTATATTTTGGTGTGCCCAATCGACCTGGTTTTGCTGAGGTTCTAGCAGGAGAGAGGGATTTTGAACAGGCTAAAGTCAAGATTAGTGAAAACATGGATTTTCTTGCATGTGGAAAAGCAGTTGTGAGTCCTGCTGATTTATTTGTTAAAGAGCGATTTAAACAGACGATTGCAACGATAAGCGGCCTTTATGATTTGGTTATTATTGATACTCCGCCGGTACTTGCGGTAACTGATAGTGTCATCATGTTGCAGAATATAACTTCCGTTAATGTATTATTGGTGGCGATTGGTGCAGACAGTATTCCTGGAGTGGAACATGTGGTGAGGAGACTTGATAATAACGGCATCAAGATTAATGGCCTAGCGTTTAATAACGTAACGTACGTGAAGTATGGTTATGGCTATAGTAATTATGGCTACTATCATAATTATTACTATTATGATGATAATGAAAAGCAGAAAAAGAAAAAGGAATAATTATGTTTAATGATAAGTCCATTTTAATTACTGGTGGAACTGGTTCTTTTGGTAAGCACTTTATTAGAACGATATTAAAGGATTTTAAGCCGCGAAGGATTGTCGTGTATTCACGCGATGAGTTTAAGCAATTTGAAATGCAGCAAGAGTTTGATGACCCCGTTATGCGTTTTTTTCTCGGTGATGTACGTGATGAATCTCGTTTAGTGCGGGCGATGCGTGATGTAGATATTGTGGTACATGCGGCAGCTTTAAAACAAGTACCAGCTGCTGAATATAATCCGATGGAATTTGTTAAAACTAATGTATTTGGCGCGCAAAATGTGGTGCAAGCCGCGTTAGCGAACGATGTGGAAAAGGTAATTGCTCTTTCTACCGATAAGGCTGCAAATCCAATTAATTTATATGGAGCGACCAAACTTCTTTCCGACAAAATTTTTGTTAGTGCAAATAATGTTGCTGGTGGGCATAAATCTATTTTTTCCGTGGTGCGTTATGGTAATGTAGTTGGTTCGCGTGGCTCGGTCTTACCTTATTTTAAAAAGTTAATTGCCGATGGTATTACTGAGCTGCCAGTGACTGATGAACGTATGACGCGTTTTTGGATTACGTTACAGCAAGGAGTGGATTTCGTAATTAAATCTTTTGCGCGTATGCAGGGTGGTGAATTGTTCGTTCCTAAAATTCCTTCGATTCGGATTGTCGATTTAGTTAAATCCTTGGGGGGAAATTTAACGTATAAAATTATTGGCATTCGTTCTGGGGAAAAGTTGCATGAGGTTATGTGTCCCAAGGATGACGCGCATCGTACTTTAGAATTTATGGATCATTACATGATAATGCCGACGATTAATTTTGCTAGAAAAGTTAAGTATGGTGAAAATGGTTTACGTGAACAGGGCAGATTGGTAAATAATGGTTTTGAATATAGTTCAGAAAACAATCCGGATTTTCTTACAATAACGGCACTAGAATTACTTCATAGGTAAAAGTGATTTTTGGTTTATACCATTCCCACGAGAAGTTGGATTTGGCGTAAGAACTATATTTGTCGTAGGGGGTATGTCATGGAAAGAAATAAGTTATTGACGTGGTGTTGTGTTGTTATTATTTTTATGATTTTAATTAATGTTTTCACTGGTATTTATAAATTAGTGGAAGATATTAGGTTTTATAAAAAAAATATCTTTGGTCGAAGATGTTCTGATGAAGGATTTGTAATCTCGGATCGTAATGAGACATGTTCTCGTCAGCAGATGGTTGGTGTATTGTTGAAATTGGGTGGAATACCTTTAGCTGTTAAAAAACATACGGCAGTGTATATTCCAAAGAGTAATAGGTGTTATTGGCAATTGGGAGACGAATCGGACACTTGTTTATTTACGCCTTTTATTAGTCCGTTGTTGACAGGGATCGCTTCTCTTCATGGTGATATTAGTCGAAGTTGCGCTGAGAGGTTTTCTCTAGAAAATAGTAGCAAGTACGATACTGAAAATAAAAAGTATACCGACAAGGAATTGTGTCAGTATGCTTTGAAGTGGAATTTGCGTCAGGTCTTCGTTATAGATAGTGCATCCGTTGGTATAATAGTCAGATTGATTAAGTGTGGGTTATGAGAATGTTTTTACTGCTTACTAACACATTTTTTTTGCTAATTAGTTGTTTTGTTGTTGGCATATATTGCGCCTACCATTATGCAGTTGGTTTGCATATTGAATATTTGGATATTTTTAAGGTACTGGCTTTTGGTGTGTTATTAATTATAGTGCCGTCTTTAATGAGGCTGTTTTTGAAAGAAGAGAAGAATGGTGTATATATTGAAAGCCAAAGTACCATTATCGTATTTTTTTTAAGTGTGTTAGTTGGGTTGTGTTCTCGTATTGTAAATTTCGATTTTAGTTCGATAATTATAGTATTAGGGATACTTGGATTATTTAGTGGTATTTTTATAGGTGGTAAATTTGAGTTTAACAAATTAGCCAAGGACACAATTTTTTGGTTAATAGCAATTTTTTTTGCTATAATTTACGCAATCGTAATTACAAGCCAATATTATGTTATAAACACCCCTACCAGTCCCCTATTGGTTGAGAGACTAGTTATTGGTATGCGCACCACCGATCCCGTGTATTTAGGTGGTATTGCGAATATTATTAATACGTATGGTATACCGTCTTGGGGGATTGATGGAGTTCATTACCTGCATTATCACTGGGGTTCGATTTGGTTTCTTACGATGTTTGCTAATTTGTTACACATATCAGTTATTAAATCTTATACTTTATTATATCCAGCTGTTTTTGTACCTTTAATGTTTAAGGCTTTATTTTTATTTTGTCAGCAAATATTTAATATATGTAAATCATTTGGTTTTTGTGACAAAAAAAAATTGATAATTTTTATTGTAATTGTTGCGTTAGCAATTAGCTCATTGTGTCCATTTCAGTGGCAATCTGAAATAGGGTCTGATTCTTATAGTTTGGCTTTGTTTTTAGGGTTCTTATTGGGGGCTATTTTTTTGTATATGTGTGAAAGCACTGGTTTTTTTGCAAAAATCAGTAAGCAGGGGATATTAATTCTTGTTGTTGAGCTTCCACTGATATTATTTGTAGTAGGTATGACAAAAGTTAGCGTGTTTTATGATGCAGTGTTGTTATATTTTTATTTTGTATTAAGGGCTAAATTGTACAATAAAATAACTTTTGTGGGGTTGAGTATATTGCTTGTATTGGTCACCAATATGGTTTACTGGTTGGCTCAAGTTGATAGTCCAGTCGGTAGAATCATAATACATCCTTTTTATTTTTTACATCTTGAGATGAAACATCAGTATCTTCATTTGACATTTTTAAATCAATTTCCTATTTTCACTTATGCATATAGTTTTATTATAATTATGGAGCACGTATTTTTTTCGTATTTTTGGACGTGGATTTTTATTTTTTCCAGGTATTTTTACTGTAAATTTTACCAACGTAAGGAGTTATTAGCGGGGAAGCTAAATAGGCAGGTACATTCTAAAGTTGGTATGAGATATTTTGATGTAGAAATTGTAATATTTTTATTTTTTATTAATGCCCTGCCTTCATATTTATTAAAGATAGTTGGTGGTAGCAATTTTTATTTTTTTGATATTACGAGATGGATTTCTATAGCTTTATTTCTGGGTGTTCTGATCAAATTTATGTGTTTATATAGTGATAATACAAGTACCGAGGGCTTGAGTTATAATAGATAATAACTTTATTAAATTAATTGGTAACCTTATGAAGTATATACCATATGGCCATCAAAGTATTTCTGAAACAGATATCGAGGCTGTGGTTAGAGTTTTACGTTCTGATTGGTTAACTCAGGGGCCTATTGTTGATCAATTCGAAAAAGCTGTAGCTGAATATTGCAGCGTTGGTTATGGTGTAGCCGTTTGCAATGCTACTGCGGCGCTGCATCTAGCGTGTAAGGTTTTAGGTGTTGGAGTAGGTGATTATGTTTGGACTTCGCCCAATACTTTTCTCGCTTCAGCCAATTGTGCTATGTATTGCGGGGCTAAAATTGATTTTGTTGATATTGATTCTAGAACTTATAATTTAAGTATTGCTGAATTAACTAAAAAATTAGAAATTGCAGCGTGCAATAATCAATTGCCCAAAGTAGTACTCCCCGTGCATTTCGCCGGGCAATCTTGTGACATGAAAGCGATTAAAAATTTAGCTAGTCAATATGGATTTAAAATTATTGAAGATGCTTCACATGCGATTGGTGGTAGTTATTATGGCGAAAAAATAGGTAATTGTAGATATTCTGATTTGACCGTTTTTAGCTTTCATCCAGTGAAAATTATTACTACTGGTGAAGGTGGAATGATTATGACCAATAACCAGGAATTTTCTGATAAATTAAAAATTCTACGCTCACATGGAATGACGCGTGAACAAAAATTTATGCAAAGTGAATCAGAAGGAGTTTGGTATTATCAACAAGTTGCTTTGGGTCATAATTACCGGCTTACTGATATTCAGTGTGCACTTGGCTTGAGTCAGCTTAAAAGGATCGACGAGTTTGTAAGTAAAAGACATGATTTAGCAAAGCGTTATAACAAAGCTCTAGAAGGTTTGCCGATTATTTTACCGTTTCAAGAATCTTATAATTATTCTGCTTTTCATCTTTATGTTATTCAGTTAAAACTTGATCAAATTAAAAAAAATAGGCGGCAAGTTTTCAATGAGTTACGTGCTGCTGGAATTGGTGTAGGTGTGCATTATATTCCCGTACATTTGCAGCCTTATTATCGTCAGTTTGGTTTTAAGAAAGGAGATTTTTTTGAAGCGGAAAAATATTATGAAGCTGCGATTACGTTACCGCTTTATGTGGGATTAGCTTATGAAGAGCAAGGTTATATAATTGAGAAATTACAAAGTATTTGCAAATAGTCTAATTATGATATTAGCGATTTTACAAGCACGAGTATCATCATCAAGATTGCCAGGAAAAGTACTTAAGCCTATTTTAGGCAAGCCAATGTTAGAGTTGCAATTAGAACGCGTTCGGAGAGCAAAAAAAATCGATAAATTGGTGGTGGCTACTAGTGTTAATGATGACGACAACGCAATAGAAGGTATTTGTAAACGAATGGGTATTGAATGTTTTCGTGGGAGTTTAAATGATGTATTGGATCGTTTTTATCAAGTGACCCAAAAGTATCAGCCTAAACATATAGTACGACTAACAGGGGATTGTCCTTTAACTGATCCAATAGTTATTGATGGAATTATTGCCTATCATGTGAGTGGTAAATTTGATTATACCACGAATACATTACAGCCAACTTTCCCACACGGTTTAGATGCGGAAGTTGTACGCAGAGATATTTTAGAAACGGTATGGCGTGAAACATATTTACCGTCTCATCGGGAACATGTGACATTTTTTGTTACACAGCATCCGGAAAGGTTTAATATTGGTCATTATCGTGATGCAATTGATTTGACTTATTTACGTTGGACTGTTGATGAAGCAGAGGATTTTGAAGTAGTAAAGAGCGTTTATGAAGCTCTGTATTCTGTAAAAAGTGATTTTACTACTCAAAATATACTTGATTTTTTAACCAAACGTCAGGATTTGATAGTTTTGAATACCAAATATAAACGCAATGAAGGTTTGCGTAGCTCTTTGTTGAAGGACAGACAGTATTTGGATAAGCAGAAATGAAATATTATGCGTGTAATTTTTCGAGTTGATTCTTCCTGGGAAATTGCCTCTGGACATGTAATGCGTTGTATATCATTAGCGCGATTTTTATATGCCCGAGGTTGTGATATTGTATTCTTAAGTCGAGAATTACCGGGTAACATAATTAGTTTAATTGCAAAGGATTTTACCGTGGTGCGTTTAGGATGGATGGAAGATGATTTGCAAGCAGTGGATCGTGAACTTGAGTATAGTGCTTGGTTGGGAGGGGATTTAAAAAAAGAGATAGAGGAGGTTACCAGGGTGATAAAGGTGTTAGGCGCTATTGATTGGTTAATTGTTGATCATTATGCTTTAGATATTAAATGGGAAAAAGAAATGAAAAAATATGTAAGGCATTTGATGGTAATTGATGACTTGGCTAATCGCGAGCATATTTGTGATTTATTATTAGATCAGAACTTTTATAAAAATTTTAGCCAGCGTTATAATGATTTAGTACCAAAAGCTTGCAAGCTTTTACTTGGACCTAAATATGTTTTATTACGCTCCGAGTTTTTGATAGCGCAAGAGAAAGTTAAAATACGTAACGGAGAGATAAACCGTATTTTAATTTTTATGGGCGGTTCTGATATGGATAATATAACTTCAGTGGTGCTGAGGGCATTGTGTAAAATTAGTTTTAAAGGCCATATTGATGTGGTGTTTGGCGTGCAGAATAAATATCGAACAGAGATTGCTAAGGAATATCAGGGGCAACTAAATTGTAATTTTTATTGTCAAATTGATAATATGGCTGAATTGATGCTACAAGCGGAGTTGGCGATTGGCGCAGGAGGATCTACTACATGGGAAAGGTGTTGTATGGGATTGCCAAGTGTTTTGGTTTGTGCCGGAAATAACGAGAAGGAAATAATAGAAAATGGAGTAAAAATTGGAATTATTCAGGCTGTAAATTGTGCAAATGGTGTTACTAGCGATATAATTGCGGAGTCTGTAGAATATTTTTTGAAACATCCGAGGGTTGTAAATGCTATGAGTGCTAAGTGTATGGAAGTAGTTGATGGTTTTGGTTGTGAACGAGTTTCTCAAGTGTTGTACGATTATAATTAGATTTTGGATGTTATTTATGGATAGTATTAGAATTGATAATTTTGTTTTAAATCGCCATTCTGAACCATTTATTGTGGCTGAAATTGGCGTTAATCATAATGGTGATTTGCCAACAGCTTTAGCCATGATTGAGGCTGCCAAACAGGCTGGTGTAAACGCAGTAAAGTTTCAAACCTTTAAAGCGGTAGAGTTTATTGCAGATCCATCTCAAATGTATACTTATCGTTCACAGGGAAAAGAAGTTACGGAATCGATGTTACAAATGTTTCAACGTTATGAATTTAAGGAAGATCAATGGCACACAATTAAAGGAAAATGCCAACAAGAAGATATTATTTTTCTATCAACGCCGCAAAATTATTCGGATTTGGAATTGCTTTTAAAGATTGGAATTAATGCGATTAAAATAGGATCTGATGATTTTAACAATCTACCATTGATTAAAAAATATGCTACCACAGGATTGCCGCTTATCTTGTCTTCCGGTATGGCAGATTTGGCGGATGTGTATTATGCTCTGGAAGCCGCGGGGTTTTTTAGTGGTTATCCAGTGATATTGTTGATATGTACTTCGCAATATCCAACACCACCTGAGGATGTTAATTTAAATAAATTAAAGACATTACGAGCCGCTTTCCCTACTTTAATTACAGGATTTTCCGATCATACTCAAGGTTCTTTGGCATCTTCGCTTGCTATCGCTTGTGGAGCGGTGTTTTTTGAAAAGCATTTTACGTTAGATCATAATTTACCTGGTCCAGATCATTGGTTTTCTGCGGATGCATTGGGCTTGAAAGACTGGGTTACTTCTGTTAGGCAATCATGGATTATGATGGGGGATAGCAATATTTGCCCAACATTGCAAGAGCGACAGAATAAAAAAAGTTTTTGCAGGGTTATTGTTGCAGCGAAAGATATTGATAAAGGGGAGGTTTTTTCTCTCGGTAACCTTACGTTGAGGAGAGTTGCCGGTGGCGCTGGAATGATGCCGGCGTTTTTTGATTCGTTACTTGGTAAAATGGCCGGGCGAGAGTTTAAAAAAAATGAACCGATAAATTTATGAAAAAAGTATTTTTTTTGCTAAATACATTGCAAGAATTTAATTTTGGTAATTATATTGAAAAGCATTTATCAAATGTACAAATTACAGTGGGGGAAAGTTTGCCTGTTTATAGGGATGAGTATGATTTGATTGTTCCGTGGAACTATCGAAAAAAAATTAAAAATTTATCAGTTAATAGAAATATTATTGTATTTCATAGTTCGGATTTGCCAGAAGGTAAAGGATGGGCTCCTATTTATTATTCGATAGTTGATAATAAGGAATATTATGTTATCTCTGGAGTTCTTATTAATGAGGAAATAGACGCTGGAAATATTATTGTTAAAGCATGTTTTAGAATTAAAGGTAACTATACAGCTGAAGTTATTCGGAAATGGGATGATGAGATTAGTATTATTTTGATAGGGAAGATTCTATTGCATTTTGATGGACTAAATTTTCAAGGAGTTGAACAACGTGAGCGAGGCACTTATTTTAAAAAACGTATTCCGGAAGATAATGAGGTTGATATAAATTCGCAGTTATCTGCTGTAATTAATCATATACGAGCTTGTGAAAGAACGCATCCGGCTTATTTTTATTTTAATCAGACTAAATATATTATTAATATAAGACCGGAGACAGAACCTAATTTCCCTGAGGACTTAGAGATATTTTTTTACTAAATCATCCTGGATGACGGTGCTGTTTTTGGCTTTATATGCGTTAGGAGTGAGTTGTGGAGATAGGGTTATTATCCCCGTATATACCCACGGCACTTGAAGATGCGATTTGTTTGCTGGTGGCACCGTAGCCAAAGATTGCTGATCGCACTTTATCTTTACCTCTGTATCCTACGTTACAATTGGCACAGGGAAGAAGAATTGTTAAAAAATTACAGGTTTTATTATGATCTTGA
>Ga0233425_10003647_pt1 | contig 27497 bp, 17 predicted proteins | sample Watercolumn_Towu_2_FD_181712 | JGI IMG/M metagenome (GOLD analysis project Ga0233425, IMG submission 181712) | Freshwater microbial communities from Lake Towuti, South Sulawesi, Indonesia - Watercolumn_Towuti2014_140_MG | ecosystem: Environmental > Aquatic > Freshwater > Lake | place...
TGAAAAATGAAAAATTGTTCGGCCCACCCGTACAAACGATTCCCTTTCCTGCGGTGATCCGAATGCCCCCGGCTTGTCACTAGCCCGTAGCAATATACCGTCGCAAGGTCGCGAAATGGCCGGTAGCGTTGCGCTACGTCGCGTCCGATCCCCTCACCCCCGTCGAAATATCTGGGAGTTCTGGTGGGCCTCGGAGTACCTCGACCCACCCTACAGGAATCGCTACAGGAATCGCTGCGGAGAAAACGCGGTGGGGTCGATATGTGTCATGCGGCCGGCCATCAGTTCCGCGATCAGCTTGCCTGTCGCCGTCGCCAGGCTCATTCCCAGCATGTTGTGCCCCGTCGCGAGGAAGACGTTCTGCAATCGGGGAGTCCGACCGATGATCGGCAGGCTGTCCCAGGTCATCGGACGCCAGCCGTACCAGGTTTGCAGCGTGCCGGTCGGCGCAGGCGACGCGAGATAATGCGCGGCCGCATCGTGCAACTGCTGAATACGACGCGCGGGAATCGAGCTGTCGAAGCCGGCGAATTCCATCATCGATCCTAAACGGTAACCCTGGTCAAAGGGCGAGACGCCGACGCGGTGTTCGGGGAACAGCATCGGATACCGCGGGCAGGGGCTCGGCCGCGCCATCGTCACCGAATATCCCTTGCCCTGTTCGATTGGGATCGGGCATTCGAGTTCGGATGACAGCAGCGAACTCCAGGCACCGGTCGCGATCACGAAGCGGTCCGCGGCCAGAGTGCCCCGCGACGTAACGAGTTGCGAGATCCTTCCGTTCGATTTTTCGAGACGCAGCAGTTGGCATCGCTCCAGAAACGTGACTCCCCGTTCCTGGAGCCGGCGCGACCAGCTTGCATTGAGCAGGTCGGGGCGGAGTGACGTGTCGTCCGGATAATGAAAGGCGCCAGCCAATCCGGGCTTCAAGGCCGGATCGAATTGGATCAGATCGTGCCCTTCGATGCGGCGGGCCACCACGCCGAAATGTTCGGTCAACAACCGGTCGTGCTGGGCGAATTCCTGCATGCCGTGTGCCGTTTGCAGCACGTACAACAGGCCGGTCTCTTTCCACTCGCACTGCAACCCTTCCTCGCGCATCAACCGCCTATATTCCTGCATGGAAGCGTCGAGGATTGTCTTAAGATGCTGGCCGGCGGCCAGCATCTGACGGCGATTGCACCGCCTGGCGAATTGCCACATCCATTTCAGCAGGGCCGGGCTGCAGCGCGGCTTCACGCGAAACGGGGCGTTGGGGTTGAACAGTGATTTCAGGGCCGTGCCAATCGCACCTGGCTCGGTCAGCGGCAATACATGGCTGGGGCAGATATAACCACAGTTGCCATGGGAGCACGCGCCGCCGATCGTACCTTGATCGATCACGGTCACTTGCAGACCGTCCGCGTTCAGGTAATGGGCGCAGGCGATCCCGATGATGCCTGATCCGACAACGATAACGTCCGGTTGTCCACTGGAGGTCACGAAACGCTCCCGAATGCGATTCCATTCCGAAAGGGGTCCTCCGGCTGTTGAATCAGAGTCGCCTCGGCACAAACGTAAGCACGCCCCGAAACCGTGGGAATGATGCGGCCGGTTTCGTCGTGGCGATACCAGGCTGCAAAACGACTGCCGATGATACTCTCTTGAATCCAGGTGGCGCCGGGTTTGAGTTTGCCATCGGCTGCCAGGCAGGCGAGTTTTGCGCTGGTACCGGTCCCGCACGGTGAGCGATCGAAAGCGCCGCCGGGGCAATATACAAAGTTGCGACTGTTCGCTCCCGCCGATTGTGGCGGACCGAAAAACTCGACGTGGTCGATCTCCGCGCCGTCGATTCCCGTGATCCGCTGCTGTCGCAACGCGATCCGCACTCGGTGGGCCGCGTCGTTCAACAAGCGGATATTGTCGGCGGTCAAAGGGAACGGCGGTTCCTCGACAAGAAAGAACCAATTACCTCCCCAGGCAATGTCGCCGACGACGGTGCCGAGCGATTCGACCTCAACAGCCACTCGCGGGCGATACCGATAGCTCGGCACATTTTCGATGGTGACGTCGTTCGCGGAGAGCAATTTCACTTCGACAACGCCTACCGGCGTTTCCAGGCGATGCGTACCGACGCCGATCCGTCCCAGGTAGGCAAGCGTTACCGCCACGCCGATCGAGCCGTGTCCGCACATTCCCAGGTAACCGGCATTGTTGAAGTAAATCACACCCGCCGCGCACGACCTGTCGTACGGCTCGCAGAGCAGCGCCCCGACCAGAGCTTCGGAACCGCGCGGCTCGAGAATCACGGCGCGGCGAAAGTCGTCGGCGGTAGCGCGAAATCGCTGCACGCGATCGGCGAGTGGTCCGTTTCCCAGATCGGGGCCACCGCTCAACACGACGCGCGTCGGTTCGCCTTCGGTGTGCGAATCGACCACTCGGATCCCGGAACCGGCCTGATTCAGCTGTTTGCTCCCGGCCATTGGCTCCACCAGTTCTTGAAGAGTTGCCATTGTTGGCGCGCAAACTCGCGCTGCGTTGGGCTGAGTACGTCCGTTTCGTTGAAGTTCAGTTCGAACTCAGGGTTGCCTTCCAGCACCAGCAGGTACTTGTAGTACAGCACCAGGTCCGGGCCTTCGTCGAACTTCGAAAGTACATGCAGGGCCTCGTCGAGTTCCAGCGCGCGCTGACGTGCGACGGCGTCTCCGGCAGCGGCCTGTTCGCACAAGGCGATGAGTCTCAGTACGGGCTTGGGCAGAGCGTTGCCGATACCGGTGATCGCTCCCACCGCCCCGCAGCGCACGAAGCCGTGAAAGACCTGCGTATCGACGCCCACCATCAGTGCCAGTTCGGGGTCGCCGCTGGTGATGAACTCGGCCGCGTAGCTCAGCGATTCCGCGCCCCCGAACTCCTTGAAACCGACCAGATTGCGGTGCTCGCTTCGCAACTGCTTGAACAATTCGGCTCTGGTCTGGAAGCCGTAGTACGGGCTGTTGTAGATCACCGCCGGCAGATCGCCGCCCGCTTTCAGGACCGCGGAGAAGTGCGCGTATTGAGCTGACGGCGCGGTGCCGCGCGAAAGCAGGCGCGGGATCAGCATCAAGCCTGCCGCTCCCACTCTCTTCGCGTACGCCGCATGCTCCGCGGCAAGTCGCGGATTCTGCGCACCCGTACCGACCACGACCGGAACTCCCGCCTCGACCAGCCTGCGTACTCCCTCCTGCCGCTGCTGATCGGTCAGCAGCGGCCAATCCCCCATCGATCCGCAGTAAACGACGGCGCGCATCCCGGCGTCGATCAGCTCCCTCGCTTTGCGCACGAGTCCATCGTAGTTCACCGACCGGTCCGCAAAACACGGCGTCATCAGCGCCGGCATGCAACCACGAAAAACATCCGAAGACGACATCGAGCAGGCCCTTTCAATCTGAGTTAAGAAATCTGGCGTCCGCCATCGTCCATCGGCTGGCGATCCGATGGAACATCATCCGTCGCCGCCAATATCGACAATATTCGGCGACAGATCCATGGGGCTGGACGGTCAGGTGAGTGAAGTTGCTATCGATCGGGAATCTCGTTCACAGTGTAGTACGCGTTACGATGAAGCAGTTCTTCGTTGTCGCCCGAACGCAGGCCTGCCAGATCGAATTCGTACACGAAACCACGGTCGAGTTTTTCCAAGGTAAGCCTCGCCGAGAGGCGATCTTCGGCCAGTGCGACCGCTCTCACCGCCGGCTTGTGCCGTTCGATTTCCGGGCCGCCGTACCCGGCATGGTAGGGGTGAGTGAATGCGGAGAGCTGATACGAATCGGTGGAAGAACCGGTAGCCTGGTCGACCGCCTTGGTGAACGTGACGTTGAACCCGTCCGGCGTGATCGTGATGCGGTTGATCTCGAACGGCATCTTGCCGCTCCACTCCAGCCGTTCCAGGGCGAATGGTCTGATACCGCGAACCGGCCAGCCGCGATTGGTCCCGCCGCACAGCAGATTGCCGCCGGGAGTAAATTCCAGATTGAGAATGCCGGTGGAAAGCCCTTCGCGAAACGGATAACACGCACCCTGCCAGACGTCGTTGATCTTCTCGGTCGTGGCACGCATCAAAATCGAAAGCGTGTAATCACCCAGGAATAGTTGATTTTCGAACGGGCCGAACTTGCCCTGGGTCCGATTGACACGGAATGCGGTGATCGACCGCCCCATGCGAATGTAGGGAAAAATGACGGCATAAGGCGCCAACTGTCGCACACGGTTCCGCTCGGTCGCGATCCGGCCACCGGAGTTCGGCATCTCCGGTACTGGTCCCAATTCGGGCGAGAGTGGATACCAATGGAAACTGGCCGGGTGACCGTGAAAACTGCTGCGAGAAACCGCCTTCAAACTGCACGAACAGTTCCACGGTCCCTGGCTCTCGACGTAGAACAGCGCGCCGTGCTCATCGAACCCGATCCCGCCGGGGCTGCGCAAGCCGGTGGCGAACGCCGTCGCCTTTCCGTCGGGAGCGACTTTCATGATGAAGCCGCGGTTCAATGCGTGGGAGTAATACGACTCCGACAGGCCAAGTGCCACATACTGGCTGCCGTCGGCATCGGGCATTGAGCCGAACGCATATTCGTGGTAATTGGCGTATCCCCAGGCATCGGAAATCGTCTCAAAACGATCGGCGATGCCGTCGCCGTCCGAATCGCTGACGCGCGTCAATTCGCAACTCTGAGTGACGCGGAAAGCGTTGTCTTTCCAGGCCAGCCCGAAAATCTCGTCCAAGCCCGTGGCGAATCGCTGGAATGACGGGACCGGTTTGGGCGCGTCGACGCCGTCAATCAGGAAGATCTCTCCATGCCGCGTTCCTACCGCGATGCGTCGATCCGGCAATACCGCAAAAGCACCCGCCTCAATGATCGTATCCTTGGGCATCGGTATGTTGACGATCGGATAAAACTCCCGTTCACGCTCCTCGGTTCCCCAGCGATCGCCAACCTCCTCGCCGCGCAGCACACCAACCACGCAGATTGCCGCGGGAATCAGCAGGCAAAGCAGTCGCAGATGTCGACATTCAAAGTGCTTCATAAGTCAGCTCCAGAGTCGACTTGCCCTGCGGAATCGGCAGACGCAACAGCAATTCGGACTGCGAGGGATCATCGGGAAGAGGTCTTAGCTTCGAGTCAACCTGTGGAAGCGTCAACCGCAGGCGGCCACTGCGGAAGACGCGTTCGGATTCCTGACCGATATCACCCGTGAGTGCCCGAAACCAGACGGTCCGCGGTTCGAGTGACTCGAACTGCAGCATCCGCTGCAGTTGTCGCTGCTCCTCGGTTCCCACAGCCACCGACCGATCCGTGATCTCGATCGTGCCGCAACGATACATGAACGACGGAACGGATAATGCGTCGAGGAAGTAGCCGCGGAACTGGTACCCGAGGTTTTTCGGGTAGAGCGGATTGGGATTCGTTCGAGCCTGCTTGGTCATCACCGGCATCCGCGGCCATGGAGCGTCGTCATCCGCGAGTTGCACGAACGAGACATCTTGCGCCAACGTGATCGGTTCGCTAGCGGGATGGAAGTCTCCCGAACCCTGGCCGCTCCAATTGACGCCGATGAAGTCTCCCCGCCAGATCGCCGACAGCGTTCCCGTTTCGGCGTTGAAGGCATAGTTCAACTTTTCGGGCAGGCCCACAGCGATGCCTCGAAAGCCTGCCACGCGACTGCGTCCGCGATAGGTCTTCGCTCGATCCTCGACGATCAATTTTGTGCTGACCGCCCGGAGACCGGGCGGATCGGCGGCGGATGTGCCGAGCGAAAGGTAGTACCAGATCGCTTCAATCTGCCGGTCGGTGTCGCCATCCAGAATGGTCGTATGCGTGGCAACACCGTTCGGCCACGCGGTCGGCATAATCGTCCTGGGACGAAACGCGCCCGGATTGCGGAGATAGGCATCGAACCACCCAGGCTGAAGGCGCGGATAGCTGGTCAACAGGTCGATACCTTGATTGACGAGCGCGTTCTTGCCGTTGAAGTCATGGCAGGCGATGCAGTTCAGCCCTTTGTCGCCGAGCAATTCCCGGCCGGCCGCGCGCAGCTGCTTTTCTCGTTCACGCTCAATTTCGGAGCGACTTTCCGGACTCGGAATATTCAATTCCCTGCCCGGCATTACATCGATGCGCGCGAAGACCGCTGGCAGATGCTGCAAATTGGGACTGCCGTACTGCGGCATCCGAGTTGCCATGTAATGGCGGACGGATTCCCCGTCGAACAGCACTTTCTTAAGCCAGGCCGGTCGCAGCTTGGCTCCGACCAGCGTGAGCGGCGGCGGGATACGTCCGTCGTCTCCCAGCTTCTGGTCGCTGGAGACAAAAAACGGATCGCGCGTTACGTGAACACCGCCATAGTCGTCGCGAACGTGACAGGCAGTGCATTGGAATACGGTCAGCATCTTCGCAGCCAGAACCTGGTCCGAGTCGGCGACAGGTTCTTCCCGCAGCGCGGCTAAAATCGCTTTGAGCTGCGCGTCTTCGAGATAAAAACGGGGGCTACGGTTACCGGCCGGCGACAGGCAACCACGCGTCAGGTCAGCGCTGTGCAACGGGCCAACCCATGGCGCTGCCGTGATCCCGGACAGGGCATGACACGCAGCGCAGTTCAGTTCCTGATAGTACTTCTTTCCCAGCGCCACCAGCGACTCCTGGGGGACGAGAGCCTTTGCCGGTTGCCGTGCATCCGCGACGAGATAACCAGCGATCGCCTGCGATTCGGCCTGCGTCAGTTTCATGTCGGGCATCCGACCCGACCTTCGGACCTGCAACGGCTGAAACAGGAACTCGCCGAGAGACTGCGCATTGTATTTGGCGGCGACGTGTCCCAGCGGGATGGCGGTGGGCCGGACTGTCTTGCGCGCCGATTGCGGCCTTTTTGCGTTGTCGTCGAGATCGTCCTCATCCTCGTCGTTCGTCGTTTGGACCGTCGGGGCGTCGGCGATCGCTTGCCTCGGACCATGACAAGCGACGCAGCCAATCGAGTGAAACAGAGTCTTGCCCTGCTCAAGATCGATTTGCTCGGTGGTTTCCGTTGGAAAAGAGGATTTCGATTGGGCGACCAGAAAATGGGTCAGAGCTTCCGCGATCCGAACACGCTCGGACTCCGTTTTCGCCGCCAGCAGGTCGGGCATCGTCGTTCCCGGGTGGGCCGCTGACGGCGATACCAGAAACCGTCGCAGGAAATCGGGGGCGATTCGCGCACCGGCTGTGCTGAGATCAGGTGCCGACTTTTCCGGGAGTAAGCCGGCCGAGAGGCCTCGGTGGCACGCACCGCATCGCAGCTCTGCAATCAACACTTGCCCCGCTTGAGCCTGTGTGAGCGGGTGGTTTCCGGGTAGGGCCGGATCAGCGGCAGCGACAAACGAGCTGACGAGCACGAGCCAGGGAGTCAGGAACGCCGAGATGTTTCTCATTGTCCGTTCCATCAGTTTCGATCCAGGTTGATCGTCAGTTTGTCAGCGAGCTCGCGTGGAAATCACGCAATTTCCACGACCCGTTTGCCGAGCACGTCCATGCGGGGCGCTACTCCCAATCCCGGCTCGCTGCTGGCGGACATGAAACCTTGACGGCGCTGCGGAGCACCGACCGCCGTGCTGACCGTGACGTAACTGTTGAAATCGGTACTGGTAAAACGGAATTCCTCGGGAGTGCTGTGCGCGAGGTGAGCGATTGCGGCGGTAGTAATGTCGCCTCCCCAGCTGTCTTCCAGCGTCATGGCGATGCCCATCGAGACACACAGGTCACGTGCTTGTTTGGTCTTCGTCAATCCTCCGAGCTTGCTGATCTTCAGATTGACAACGTCCATTGCCAGGTCGGCCTTGCCGCGCAGCAGCGTATCCAACGAATCGATGTTCTCGTCAAGCACAAACGGGTGGTTCGTTTTGCGCCGCACTGCCAGGCACTCTTCGTAGGTCAGGCAAGGCTGCTCGATGTAAACATCGACGTCCTGGACGGCGCGGACGACGCGCATCGCCTCGTGCTGCGTCCAACCGGTGTTGGCGTCGGCGACGAGACGATCGGTCGGCTGCAGCATGGCGCGGACGGCGCGAATCCGTTCAATATCGGTATCCGGATCGCCTCCCACTTTCAATTGAAACCGGGTGTAGCCCTGTTCGCGGTAACCTTGAACATTCTTTGCCATTTCTTCCGGCGCCTGCTGTGAAATGGCGCGATACAGCCGCACGCTCTCGCCAAACCGGCCGCCCAGTAACGTGCAGACCGGAAGTTGCGTGGCCTGGCCAAGCAGGTCCCAGCAGGCGATGTCGATGCCCGATTTGACATAGGGGTGCCCCTTGAGCGCCGCGTCCATGCGGTGATTGAGTTTGAGCAATTCGCGTGGATCGAAGCCGAGCAGATGGGGGCCCAACTCGCGTAATCCGGCGCGCACCCCTTCCGCATACGCGGGAAGATAGAACGGCCCCAGCGGACATACCTCGCCGTAGCCCACGCGCCCACAATCGGTCTCGACACCGACGATCGTACTGTCGAACACCGAAACCGACTTTCCGCCCGACCACTTGTAAGAGCCCTCGACCAACGGCAGTTCGACACGATGAGCAAAAATGCGAGCGATCTTCATTGCAGACACACCATTTCCCGGTAGAAACAAATCCACACGCCGTAACTCGAAACTTGTTTCGACACGTAACTCGAAACTTGTTTCGAGCGCCTCTCGCCGACGCCGTCGACAGCCTAGCGATTAGAAATCGGAATGGCGATAGCGACAAGGGCCACCCCGGCTATACGCTTCAGATTATCCAAGAGCGGTGTGCCACTGGCGAGGGTACTCCCGAGCCAGTGCCCAGGAGGCAGAGTGCCGGTTGCACTGCGAGTCAAGGTCGAATCGGGCGTCCGATCGGGTTCCAATCTTAAGCACGGATTGATCACTCTGCTCGAACGTGTTGCGCGCGACATGCCGTTTTCGCGCGATCGGATTCCGAGAGTCTGTAGGGTGGGTCGAGGTACTCCGAGGCCCACCAGAACTCCCAGGTATTTCTTGGGTGAGGGGATCGGACGCGACGTAGCGCAACGCTACCGGCCATTGCGCGACCTTGCCTTGCTTGGTTATGCCGAGTGCAGTCGCCAAAAGTCCGGTCGCGTAGCGCAACGTCCACTCCGCCCCCCTCACCCCCGACCCATCTCCCCCGGACATACCGGGGGCGAGGGGAGTAAAGGTTCGTTGCGCGCGACGGCAACTCTCATCGTTTGCGCCTCAATTCTGTAATTTCGCCGCCTTTTTTATCAGCCCCGGAGTACCCTCACCCGTGGCACACAACGGCGACGTTAGAACAACGGCAGCGCGCGGCCATCGGCCAGCAGAGATTGGACGCGTCCGGCGCGATCTGTGAATGGCAATTTGGGGTCGATGCCGAAGGCATGAAACACCGTGGCGGCAAGGTCCTCGGGGAAGACGGGCTGGCTGGCCGGGTATGCGCCAATCCGATCGGATGCTCCATACAATTGTCCGCGTATGCCGCCACCTGCCATCAGTGCGGTCTGACAGTGAATCCAATGATCGCGGCCGGGCGGTCCCTTGCCGCCGGTGCGCGGGTCGCCGACCTTGGGCGTGCGTCCCATCTCGGCGGTCACAAGCACTAAGGTCTCCGCCAGGAGTCCACGGGCCTCGAGATCTTCCAGCAGCGCGGAGAAGCAGGCATCGAAGGCAGGCAGCAGCACGTTCTTCAATTGGCCAAAATTGTCGCTATGCGTGTCCCAGCTCAATCCCGCGCCCACGCGCCGCCCGATCCAATGAACACATACAAACGGGACTCCCGCTTCGACCAACCTGCGAGCCATAAGTACACTCTGGCCGTTGATGTCCTCTCCGTACCGCGCCCGCACGGTTTCCGGCTCGCTGCGAATGTCGAATGCCCGCTTGGAACGGGGCGACGTGAGCAGGGACATGGCGTGTTGCTGGTGAGTTCGATAGGTATCGAGAACGCCCCCCGGCCGTTCAGCCAACCTTTGCCAACGATCCAGCTGCCCCAAGAGATCTTTCCTCCCCGTCAGACGTTGAGCGTCCATTTCGGCGGGAAGTTGGAAGGCGGGCACAGCCAGCTCGCGCGGCTTGTCCAGTTCACCTCGCACGAGCAGTGGCTCCCAGTCCGGCCCGAGACGGCCGGCGAATTGGCCCGGGTTGATGTAACGAGTGACCTCGCCCGACAGCGCCGGCAACTGCACGATACTCGGCAAATCAGGGTCGACCGGCAGACGCGAGGCGACTGCGGATCCCAGGCAGGGCCAGTCCTCCGCGCGCGGTTTGCGGTCGATCCCCTCGACAAAGAACGACCGATCAGGCCGCTGGCCGGTCAGCACGTAATAGGTGTCCGCATGGTGATCGCCGATGCCATAATTGCTCATCGTCAATGAGCGAATCACGGCGATCTGGTTCGTCCATCGCGCGGTCAGCGGCAGATGTTCGCAGCACGTGATTCCCGGGGTTGCCGTGTCGATCGGGCGAAATTCACCGCGATACTCCTCGCTGGCGGCAGGCTTCATATCCCATGTGTCAATATGACTAGGACCGCCAAATAAAAAGATCATTATGCAGCGTTTGATGCGGGGCGGAATGCCGGCAGGCTGTCCAGTCGAGGCACCCGCCAGCGGAAGAGCCTGCAAAACCTCGGGAAGCCCCAGGCCCAGCATGCCGAATCCGAGTCCGCGCACGAACTGGCGGCGCGTCCAATCCGAGTGTCGGGGACTTCGCGGCGCGTTCGACTCAAAATGCAGGCCGTGATTCATCGGGGTAGCCCTGCGAGCATAACTCCGTCCCGCCTGGTCGCAGACGTTGATCCTACCCGGCACGACGATAAACTCAATGGACATCCCGCCACCGTTCCCGCCCAGGAGCTTGCGAACACGATGAATCAGATGCGCATTCCGCGTTCGGTCCTGTTAATGGCTGCCTGTTGGCTTGCCCTACTTGCTCCGTCGGCGTGTGCGGAGGAGTTCTCCGCCGTCGAGCACCAGAGAACGACAATCTACCATTCGCCGCAGACGCCCGGATTCACGAGTTGGTGCGGCGCCTGGACGATGCCGGACGGCAGTCTCATGGTGAGTTTCACGCAGGCGACGGGTCCGGCAGAGGGACGTCCGCAAGCTCCGAAGGATATTCAACAGCGGTTGTCGTGGCCGCCGCCCGGACATCCTGGCTACGACATGACCGGACTCGACATGCGCAATGTCCATTTGCGCTCGACCGATGCGGGGAAGAGTTGGAAACAGGTCAGTGCGGACGCCTTCAAGTCCTGCATGAACGGGATCACTGGGGAGGCGCAGACCGCGTTGGCGGACGGGACCATCGTTCGCGGCGTCTGGGGGTATTACTTGCCCTACAATCCGGAGCTGCCCCAGACCGGCTACCTGGAACGCTCCACGGATGGCTCCCAAACCTGGGGCAGACCCGAAGTATTGCTGGATCCCAAGGACTATTCCGCCTGGCCGAAACGCATCCGCTCTCTGCGCGACGGGCGTCTGATCGTGCTCGGCGGTGTGGCCCGCGTTCCCGCAAACAGTCGCACGCGGGTGGAATACAACGGCCTGTTCGCGCCATTGCTGATGGTCTCAAACGATCAGGGGAAGACCTGGAACGGACCGATTGCCGTGGTGCCCGCCGAGCATCAGCGCAACTGGGGCGGCGAAGAATTCGACGCCGCGGAGTTGCCCAACGGCGATCTGCTGTGTGTCTTCCGCCGCGCCGATCCGGAAAAGGGTGGCCACGAAGCGCGTTGGCAGGGTGTGCTCAAGAAGTCCGGTGACACCTGGACCTCCGGCGACGTGGGGGCAGCGCCGTTCCCACACAGCGGCCATCCCGAACTGCTGGCCACGCGCGAAGGAGCCGTTCTCCATCTGGCGACCAGCGGCATCCACTGGACCATCGACGCTGGCAAGACCTGGCAGAAGTTGGAGCTGCCGGGAACCGCCTACTACCCGCGCTCCGTTCAAGCGGCGGATGGCCGGATTTTCGTATTCGGCCACGTTGGCGGCGACGATGCTTATGGCAAATCCGACCAGTCCATCGTGATGGATAGCTTCCTGCTCAGGCCGAAGACCACGGCCACCCGTTGGAAAGTGCATAAGGTCCGTCGCCTTGCGAGTGGTGCCACGGAGCAGCACATTCCTGCCCGGCTGCAGATTGTGACCGAGGATTGGAATCGGGTCGTCGCCGTACCGTACATCGTCTCCATGCCAGAGAAGGACCGGTTGTTGATGCTCGTCAGCTGTGACTACCCTCATCGCCCGATGGTGCTGACGAGTGACGACCACGGAGCGAGTTGGAGTAAGCCCCAGCCAGTTCTGCCTGACGAACCAGCCCATGCGCGGCATCTGCTCGGCGTGGCGCTGACCTATCTGGGAGACGGGCAGGTGTTGTGTGGCGTCGAAGGAAAGTTGCGGTGTCGCAGCGTCGACTACGGTCAGACATGGACTTCCGAACCGATTCCTCCGAATTCACATGGCGGTGGGTGGAATCAATGGGATCCGTATCTGGTGGATCGCGAGGCAATAGCCGGCAAAGTCATCCAGCTCATGGAAACGGGCTATCGAGGCTCCACGGATGGCGGTCAGGAAGCTTTCCTGCGTTCCAGCCGGGATCTAGGAAAAACCTGGAATGATGCCACTCGCGTGCCGCAATGGGCCAAAGTCAGCGAAGTGGCGCTCGTGCGTGCGGCCAACGGTCAGATTGTGGCGGCCTGTCGAACCGATATTCCCCTTAGTAAACGCGGTGAGACGCTCGATCATTTTGAAGGGCTTGGCGTTTCAATCTCCGCCGACGAAGGCCACACCTGGACCGAAGTGCAGAAGCTGTTTGACTGGGGCCGACACCATCCTTCACTTGTCGTCATGCCGACCGGTGAAATCGTAATGACCTATGTGGTCCGCAAGGGATATAACGAAACGAACGATGGATTCCCCCAGTTCGGGATCGAGGCCATCGTCAGTCGCGATCACGGACAGAGTTGGGATCTCGATCACCGCTATCTGTTGCATACCTGGGTTGGCAATCGCAAAGGCTCCAATCAGAGTGCGCCGGGCCCGCAAGCCTGGTGGGCCAGCAGCCAGGCGACCTCGACCGTGCTGTTGCCGGACGGGAATCTGTTGACGGCATTCGGCACGGGATATCGCTCGCAGCCGAACGCCCAAGGCATGTCGTCACCCAGAGATGTCGGGCTGATTCAATGGCGGCTGAGCAACGCGCCCGCCGGCAACGGGACGCAAATCCGCGATGCCGCCCCCGATTCCGACCTCCGTAACTGGCTCGATCCACTCACCGGTTCACCGATCAGTGCTCGGGAGAAGAAGTGAATCCTCGGTTCTCGGCCCAAGTATCTCACCTCTGTCGGAAAACACACGCCATGATCCGCGGACATTGTATGTTGACTGTCGCGATTCTGAACGCATTCCTGGTCGCGCTGCCTGCGCAGGATTCAAGCATCGCCGAGCCGATCCATATCGGTTCCCGCCTTGAACCGCTCATCGACGATTACCTGATCGATCGACGATCTGGCGCTCTGGAACTCACACTCCATCGACCTGTTCGACATCCTGAGCCTGTCACGCTTGACCGACCCTGGGAAGGGAACAACAGTAACTACGCAACGATCCTTAAGCATGAGGCGACCTTTCTCTTCTACTATCGCGGGTCGGCGTTGGCGTTAGGTGACCGAAGTGTCAGCGGCACCCATTTCGCGACGACCTGCGTCATGACCAGCAAGGACGCCATCCGCTGGACGCGACCAGATCTGGGGTTTGTCAACCGCCCTGGCTGGGAGAACAACAATATCATCCTGACCTTCGATCCAGACTGCCGAATCAACTTCAGCAAAGGGGAAAGCCTGGATGACGGTAACGACCTGCTCAGCGGCAACAAGGTTCCCTTTACCGGCGCCGTGCATAATTTCACTCCGATGATCGATGCCAATCCTGATTGCAGGCCGAACGAAAAGTTCAAGGCTCTCGGCGGGCACGAACATCGGCTTCTGTATGCCTTCAAGTCGCCGGACGGAATCCACTGGACAATGATGCAGAAAGAGCCCGTCATCCTGGACGGGATGCTCGACTCCCAGAATCTGGCTTTCTGGGATCCCGTCCAGAAATGCTACTATGCCTACTATCGCGACTTCAAGAATAGGAAGGGGGATACCAGAAAGCACAATCCGAGGCAGGACTATTCATGGATGGACCGGGACGTCAGGTTTGCCACTTCGAAAGACTTCGTGCACTGGACGAACGGAGAGTGGATCGATTGGCAGCCCGACCGCATGACGCAACTCTACACCAGCCAGATCCAACTCTACCCTGGCGCTGAACATCTCCGGATCGGGTTCCCGATGCGATACGTCATCGACCGTGGGCTGTACTCCGAATTCAACGAACGGATCGCGAAGTCAGACGGGTACTACGCATCGATCTATACCGACACGGGGTTGATCACCAGCCGTGATGGGCGAAGCTTCAGGATCTGGCCGGAAGCGATGTTGCGTCCCGGACCGACGAACGAGAACTGGTCGTACAGTTTTGGGGGAACGGCACTCAACCTGTTCGAGACGGTCTCTCCGTACCCGGGTGGGCCGAACGAATGGTCGTTTTATGTCCTGGACCATGGCGCATGGTTCGGCAAGGGCGTCAGCTTCAACCGGTATTCGATCCGCAAAGATGGATTTGTTTCGGCATCGTCACCCATGGCCGGCGGCTCGTTTGTTACGAAGCCGATCGTCTATACCGGCAATGCGCTGCTGATCAATTTCGAGACTTCCGCGAACGGCTCCGTGCGGATAGAACTCCAGAGCGCAGACGGCAAACCCTTGCCGGGTTTCGGGCTGGACGACTCTCCCTCGCTATTCGGTAACAGCACCGCCAAAACCGTCCACTGGAACGGCGACGCCGAACTTTCCAACTACGCCGGCAAACCAGTCCGCATCCGTTTCGAACTCAAGGACGCCGACCTGTACGCATTTCGATTTGAAAAGAATTAAGGCCTGGTCCAGGTGCCGGGGGTGGCGGGGGTGGCGGGGGTGGCGGGGTGTGCGGCTCTGCTTGGCGATCATTCTCATGATTGGCGTGACGCTTGGCTGGATCGAAGTCGCGGGTCGTCTCCAAGCGGAAAGTAGGACCCCCGCACCGTCAATTTTGGAAAAGGCATGATTCGTGATGCAACGTAAAGGGGACGGGAGTCTTTGGCGGCGACATGCTTTTCCGATGGTATGCTGATTGGCGCCAAAGACTCCCGACCCCTGGTCTCGCGCTCGACAGTCCCTGCGACGTGGAATGTGAGTAGCCAGGCAAAAGATGTTATGATGTTGTTGTGGAAAGGAACTCAGCCGTGATTGAAATCAAGTATACCGGCATCGCACTTTGGGACAGGATCGAACGCGCCGTGGAAAAAGTGAAGGATCGACTGCGCCGAGTTACTCGTGCCGCTGCATTTCGATGTCGATCTGAGCCAGCAACTCCGGCTTCAGCCCCGCCTTCACCGCATCGGGATGCGACCGCGGCTTGAAGTTTTCCGCCGGAGGCAACGGAGCACCTTCGGAGACACCGAGTCCCTTCCAATGGGCAGCTTTGCCAGCAGATTGAGCGAAACCCCGACAGGATGTCGAACCTAGCGGCCGTATTGTTTCGCTCCCTTGCTGAATCCCGTGACGCTGTCCGCCGTCTGGCCGGGGAAGATTTCGACCTTGAGATTGCGGTCCGGGAGCAGTTGGGCCAAAACGACGCCGTGCACGCGGGTCGTGTCGATGCCTTCGTAAGGTTGGCCCGCGTTGTCGATGGCGGCGTAGACGAGTTCATACTTCACGATCCCGTTCGGCTCGGCGATCTTGGCGGGATCGGGGGAATTGCCTTTGACCCAGAATTGTCGCGGACGGCCATCGAAGTTGCCGAGCGACACCATGATCTTCGACGGATCAATGTGGTGGTACGCAAACGTCACATGCCCGACCCAGTAGTCGAGGCGACGGTTTTGGCCCGCATAACCGCCGGTGCCGACTTCGTACCAGTTGCCGACCAGATGGCCGTCGATGTCGTAGTCGATCTTGCCGCCGCGCGGTTTGGCCTTGCGGGGGTTGAGCTTCAGCAGCCGCTGCTGAGTCGGCTCGTCGAAGTAATCGAACGGATCAACGACGTGCGGCTTCCAAGGGTCGCGTTCGCGAAAGCGTGTCGGATCGACAAAGCCGCGCAGCGCCTTGGTCGTGTCGATCAGCGTGTAATCGACACCGTGACTGCCGCCGCTGCGCGCGATCGTCTGACCCGCCTTGACCGGCACGCGGACCCCGACCGGCTGTCCCGCCCGCGGCGCGCCGCCGATCGCGTCGAGCACGCTGCGGTCGAGTTCATCGACCAGCCCGAACCACGAGTAGCACGTCGCCGAATGCTCGATGACTATCCGGTATTCGCCCGAGTACGCCCGGATCCCCGGATCGGGATTGCCGTGCGTCGGCCGGTGCAAATCGACGACGAATCCATCAGCCGGCGCGACGATCGGGTAGTGCGCCTTCGCAGCGTTGCGGTCCTTCGGCTGAATGCTCAGGTGGTCGCTCGGCGTGACGTGCGCATGAATCATCATGCCCAACGGAGCAATCGAACCGATGTCCTCTTCGCGCAGCGGAAAGTGCTTTAACGTCACCGGCCCGCTGCCTTCCGCTTTCCCTCGACTCCAGAATTGATTGAGCACGTCGGACCCACGACGCGTCTCGGTGTTCTGAGCCATCGCGGCCGTCGTGCAACAGAGGCCGATCAGACCGATCAAGAGCTTACCGTTCATAGTGTCTGGCTTCCTTGCTGAATCCCGTGACGCTCGCCGCCGTCTGGCCGGGAAAAACTTCGATCTTGAGTTTGCGGGCCTCGACGAGTTGGGCCAACAGCACGCCCTGCGTGCCGCGCATCTGCTGCGGGAGTTCGATCCGGTCGCCGTTGCTATTGAGCGACGCATAGAGCAATTCGTACTTGATGACGCCGTCCGTCGCCGAGACTTTCGCCGGGTCGGGGCCGTTGCCGCGAACCGCGAATTGGCGCGGCTTTCCGTCGAAGTCCCCGACCGACACGAGCACGACCGACGGATCGATGTGGTGATAAGCAAACGCGAGATGGCCCATCCAGTAACCTCGCGGGTCGCGCCGGTCGCCTGCATAGCCCCCGGTTCCCTCGCGGAACCAATTGCCGACGAGCCGGCCGTCGATGTCGTAGTCGATCTTGCCGAACGGCGGCTTGTCCTTTCGCGAGGCCAGCTTCAGCAACTGGCTCTTGAGCGGCTCGGCGAAGTAGTCGAACGGATCGACGACGTGAACGCGCCAGGCGTAGTGCCCATACAGCCGCGGCGTGAGGAATCCCTTGAGCGTGACGGTCGAGTCAATGACAGCCAGATCGAGCGATCGGCCACCGACCTTTCCCACGACCTGCCCCGCCTTGACCGGAATCCGCACATGGACCGGCGGCCCCATCTGCTTGCGGGCGAATCGGTCGCGGGTTGCCTCGTCGAGTTGCTTAAGGATCGTCGCGTCGAGCTGCGTCAGCAGGTCGTAAAACGTGTAGACGGAAGCGGAGTGTTCGATGTGCAGTGCGTAATCGTCGTACTCGCGACGTTGCTCGGTCGAACCCGCGAGCTGCGTGCGATGGCCAACCATCACGATGAACCCGTCCGCTGGTGAGAACACATCAAAGTGCGGCTGCCCCGGCTTCAGCGGCTTGGGATAGAAGTAGCCGTGGTCAATCGGGCAGACGTGCCCGCCAATCATGAGTCCCATCGGCGTGATCCGTTCGATCTCCTCCAGCCGCATCGGCGAGTGCGTGAATCGCACTGGCCCTGTTCCCTCCGCGCGGCCGCGACTCCAGAGTTGGTTCAGTTCGAGCGTGCCGTCTGGCCGAGCGATTGAGTCATCGCGGCGCGGCGGCTGCCCGGGCACAGAAGCGGCCATCACGAAGCACACACTCAGCAGCACCGCAATCATCATCTTCATGATCAAACCTCCAGGTCAAAGTGAATTTCGTAGATTGCTCCTCAAGCGAAAATCCCGTCGTGGACACGTCCCTTCACGTCCGTCAGCCGCATGTCGCGGCCAGCGTGGCGGAAGGTGAGGCGTTCGTGGTCGAGGCCGAGCAGCTGCAGGATCGTGGCGTGCCAGTCGTGGATGTGGCACTTGTCGATCACCGCTTCGTAGCCGAAGTCGTCGGTGGCGCCGTAGCGGAAGCCACCCTTCACGCCGCCGCCGGCCATCCAGGTGGTGAAGCCGGTGTGGTTGTGGTCGCGGCCATCGGCGATCTGGGCATACGGCGTGCGACCGAACTCGCCGCCCCACAGAACCAGCGTATCTTTCAGGAGGCCGCGTTCGGCAAGGTCGTGCAGCAATCCCGCGATCGGCTTGTCGGTCGCGCCAGCATGCTTGCCGTGGTCTTCCTTCAGGTTACGGTGCTGGTCCCAGCCGCCGTGGCAGACCTCCACGAAACGCACGCCCGCTTCGAGCAAGCGCCGGGCCATCAGGCATTGTCGGCCGAAGTCGTCGGTCTCGGTCGTGCCGATCCCGTACAGCGACTGTGTCTCGGAGGACTCGCGGCTCAGGTCGATGACCGGCGGGAGTTCCCCCTGCATGCGGTAGGCGAGTGCGTGCGCCTCGGTCAGACCTTCCACGAACGGGTTGTTCCGGTCGCGTTCCTGGGCCGACGCGTTCAGCGTCCGAATGAAGGCCAACTGCTCTTCTTGTGTTGCTTTGGATCGCGGACTTTTCAGATTGGCGACCTGGGCGCGGGCAACCGACTGCCGGCTCGTGCCGATCTTGGTCCCCTGATACGACGCCGGAAGAAACGCACTCCCGTAGTTCGCCGACCCGCCGACATTCGCCGGGGCGCTGATCGTGACGAAGCCGGGAAGATTTGCGTTTTCGGTGCCGAGGCCATACAGCACCCACGCACCCATCGACGGGCGGGGCGACGTCGAGATACCGGTGTGCATCTGGATGAACGCCGGCGGGTGCGCAGGGATGTCGGTCTGCATGCTGTTGAGCAGGCAGAGCTTGTCGGCGTGCTTGCGAACTTCGGGATAGAGGTCCGAGATCCACAACCCCGACTCGCCGGCCTGGCGGAACTCCCAGGGCGATGGCATCAGCTTGCCGCTGGGGACTTTCCCCTTGCCGATGGCCTTCCCTTCGCGTTTGGCCAGTTCCGGCCTGTAATCGAACGAGTCGACGTGCGAGGGACCACCTTCCATCGTGAGCATCAGGATGCGCTTGGCCCGTGGCTCGAAATGCGGAGCCTTGACCGCGAGGGGCGATTCCGCCGCGCCCGAGATTTGCCGCGTCAGCGCTGCAAAAGCGACGGCACCAAAGCCGCAGCTCACACTGCGGAGGAACGAGCGGCGGTCGGTAAAGGAGTATTCGAGTGGTGACATGATCGTGGTTCCTATTTCCGGACCAGGAATTCGCCGCTGGCCCACAGGCTTTGACAGAACGCGGTCCACGCCGAGACTTTGGGGCCGCCCGCCGCGCGGCCATCGCTCCTGGCCTTGTCCCGGTAACGGTCGATGAACGCGAGAGCCGCGTTGCGCTCGGTGTCCGTTGGAGTCCGGCCAAACCAGCGTTGATAAGCCAGGTCGATGCAAGCACCGGGATCGCCTTCGTCTTTGAGCAGTCGCTGAGCTGCGCTGTTGGCCAACCCCAGCACATACGGGCTGTTAAGCAGATACAGCGATTGCGATGGGACGGTCGTCTCGGACCGCTGGCCAGTGACCACACTGCCATCGACGCCGTCGAACTCGGCGAGTGATTCGAAAACTCGTCCACGAATCGCAGGCAGGTACACCGAGCGGCAGTTGAAGCGTTGCTCGGCGAGCTGGCCGCCGCGTTCGATTCCGCCCGTGTAGCCTTCGCCCCCTTTGGCAACGGTCGAGCCGACCGGAGGCGTCAATTCAAGTCTGCCCGCCGTCGCCAGCATCGCGTCCCGGATCGCTTCGGCGTCGAGTCGGCGCGGCGACATCCGCCACAGCCAGACATTTTCCGGGTCCTGCTCGAAGTTCGCGTCTACGAACGTCGAATCCAGCCGGTAGACACGGCTGAGGGCGATTCGGCGGATCAGCTTCTTGATCGACCAGCCGTCCTCGACGAACGTGACCGCGAGATGATCGAGCAATTCGGGATGGCTGGGAGTCTGTCCCGAAACACCGAAGTTATCCGGCGTCGGCACCAGGCCACGTCCAAACAAGTTGAGCCAGACCCGATTGATGAACACGCGGGCCGTCAGCGGGTTGTCCGCCGACGCGATCCAATCGGCCAGTTCCAGCCGACCGCTGCCCGAGGAGGATATCGTGGGGGCAGTTCCGCAGAGCACCTGAACAAACCCGCGAGGCACAGTCGGTCCGGGCTTCTCGACCTCGCCGCGCACGTATAGTTCCGAATCCTTTACGGCCGCTCGATCCCGGACACCCATCGCCAGCACCCTGGGCGTTCCATCGGTTTCATACGCCTTGAGCTTGGCTTCCAGAGTGTTGAGGAGGATGCCGCTCTGCACGAAGTCCAGCGACGCGAATTGCCTGTTCCTGGCCAGTTCGGTCCGCTTCGCCCGCACATCGGCGATCTGCTTTTCCAAGCGCTCTCGCTCGGCCGAGGTCAGCGGAGGCACACCCGCCGTCATCCCGGTTCCCTGCGGCAACGTCAACAGGTCGGACGGGTTGTTGTTCTGAATGACAGGGATCGTGCCGTAAAGCGTCTCCGTGCTGCGGAAGATGCCGGCGAGCGCGTAATAGTCCGTCTGCGGGATCGGGTCGAACTTGTGATCGTGACACCGGGCACACGCCACGGTCAGACCGAGAAACGCCTGACTGACCGCGTCAATCTGCTCGTCGACGAGGTCCATTTCGAATTGCTTCTTGTTGCGTTCGATGTGCGATTTCGGGCCGAGGGCGAGGAACCCCGTGGCCACGATCAGTTCGGCCCGCTGGATGTCGTCCTTCGCGGGAATCAGATCGCCCGCGATCTGTTCGCGGATGAACCGGTCAAAGGGAACATCGGCGTTGAACGAGTCGATGACGTAGTCGCGATACCGCCACGCCTGCGGGTAGCTGAAGCTCGTCTCCTTGCCGCTCGATTCGGCGTAGCGGGCGACGTCAAGCCAGTGACGGCCCCAGCGTTCGCCGAAGTGGGACGAGTCGAGCAACCGATCGACCGTCGCTTCCAAAGTGCGCTGCGGATCGGACGGCCAGTCGCGGACGAACTCCCGCACCTGGTCCGGTGTCGGCGGCAAACCGATCAGGTCGAAATACAACCGCCGGACCAATGTCTGCGGGTCAGCGTCGTCGACGACCGTGACGCCGTTCTTCTCCTGCGCGGCCCGGACGAAGCGATCGATCTCCGTGAGTGGCCACGACTGATTATTCACCGTGGGCAGTGCGGGTTGAACAGGTCGCTGAAAGGCCCAGAACTCGCGGCCCTTTTCGATGTCGATAGCCGATGTGGTCTTCGCGGCTGCGCCGTCGCGGGGATCAACCGCGCCGGCTTCGATCCACTTCACGAAGTCGGCGATCTGGCCTTCAGTGAGTTTCTGCTTCGGCGGCATTTCCAGTCCGTCCTCGTGACGGATGGCGGCGATCAACAAACTCGCCTTCGCATTTCCTGGGACCACCGCTGGTCCGGAATCGCCCCCTTTGCGGATACCGGCCCGCGTATCGAGGGCCAAACCGCCTTTGATCTCCTTCGAGTCCGCCGCATGACAGGAGTAACACTGAGCGACGAGAACCGGTCGAATCTTTTTCTCGAAGTGGCCCAGGTTTGCCGCCGCAGTCGGAGCAGGTCTTGACGCTCCCTCCGGTCCATTCGGCTTCTCGGAGGGTGTTTCCGTCTCCGGACGTCGCGGTGTCTCCGACGGCGTCTTCCTCGGTTGTTGACGTCGCAGCGTTCCAAACTTCCGGTACTCTTCCAGCGTCAGCTTGCCATCGCCGTCAGTGTCCAGGCGCTTGAAGAACTGCGCGAGCGCCTGCGGGTTTTCACGAAACGCTGGCACCGATTCCTTAAATTTGCCGACCTCGGCTTCGGTCAGCAGGCCGTCTTTGTCCGCGTCCAGGAACTTGAAGGCTGCTTCGGGATCAGTCCGGCGAGCTGCGCCCGCGACGGGTTGCGGTGACTCGGTCGGCGGATTGACCTTGGCAGGTGGTTCCGATTTCGGCTTTTCCGAGGAGCTCTCTGAAGCCGCAGACGGAACGTCTGTCTTCCCTTTGAAATGAAATTGGAAGAACGCCAATTCCAACTTCGTCGCCTCCTCAAAACCCTCGCGATAAATGCCGTAATGCGTGATCCCCTTGATGACGTGGTAGGCCGAAGGCACGCCGCGACCGAGCAGTCCCTTGTGGACCGCCTCGACGTTGTCGTTGTTGCTCAGCTCTTCGTTCTCGGCGACGATGAAGATGATGGGTGACGTAATCCGCTCCGCCGATTCAACCGCGCTGAAACCGATGCTCTTGGCCGGATTCACCCGCATGTTCGAGTAGCGTTCCATCTTGCCGGTCATCTTGCCAGTTTCGATGGGGACCGGTTCAATCTCGCCGCGGGCCTGCTTGCTGTGCAGATCGAGCGCGGCTGTGACGGCTTTCGGCGAACGCCCCCCCATGCCGGGCACCTGCGCCGCCACGCACTTCACGCGGGAGTCGAGCGCCGCCATCGTCGTGACCAGACCGCCGCCATAGCTGCTCCCCCACAGCGCAATCCGATCCTTGTCCACACTGGGTTCGCCCGCGACGAAGCTGATCGCGGCGCGGATGTCCTCGGTCTGATCGGTGTAGTTCATCTGCCACCGCAGCGCCTTGACCTTGATGGTCATCTCATTGTTTTCGTCGGGTTTCGGCTGCGGATCGACCGCCATCAATTGGCTCTCGCTCTCGCCCCAGCCGCGATAGTCGAAAGCCAGCACTACGAAACCGTTTCGCGCGAAGATCGGCGCGATGCGCGCCTGCGTGCCTCCCTTCGTCCCGCCCGTGCCGGCGCAGAGGACGATGGCCGGAAACTTTTCGTCGGTCTTGCGATTCTTGGGCAGGTAGAGGTCACCGGCCATCCGCGTGCCGTCGCTGAAGATGATGACCGGGCGCTTCTCGACATCTTCCGGCACTGCCGCTGTTGCCTTCGGTTCCGCCGCGGTAGGATTGGCAGCCGCTGACTTGTCGGCCTTTTTTGCGGGCGGCTGAGTCGTATCCTGCGCACTAGCGACATCGACGCCCAGCAGCATGAGGCAAACCAGTCCGCGTCCAAGTGAAGTCATTCCCATCGTGATGATCTCCGTGTCTTGTGCTCAGGTCCGACGCGCGTGTGTCGTTGTTAACGACTGAGCAGCTTCGTCAGCGCCTCAAATTCGGCTTTGTCGAGTTTGCCATTTCCGTCACGATCGAGCTGGTCGAATACTCTGCCCGCGGCGTTGGGCTCGAACGCGAACCACGGCGGCATGATGCCTCGCTCGACGACCTGCGTGACCATCCCGGCATGGGCGACGAGGTCATCGTAGGTGTCCAGGGCGAATGGTCCGACGCCGCCCTCGCGATGACATTCGACACAGTGCCGCTGCACGATCCGCGAAATCCGATTGTGATAGGTCACATCCGCGGCTCTCACGTCTTTGGCGGGTTGCTCCAGCGTGCAGCCCGGCGCTTCCGTGGCGGAAACGAGGGGCTGTTTGCCCACTTTGATCGCCGCGAGCGCATCGGCCAGATAGCGATAGCGCGGAGCATCAATCGAGTAACCGAATCCGTATTGATCGTCGATGGCTCCGTGATAGGCGACCGTTCTGGCTGCATCGAGCACGATCACATCCGTCGTGGTCAGCGCACCGAGTGTCGCCGCCAGTTGACCCTCCTGGTCGTGAACATAGATCGCGCGCCCGTGGAACTGACCGGCCGCAGACTGCATGTCGGCCAGTTTGTCGGTGGCCTGAGGATTGACAAGCACCCAGATGACTTCTGGCCCGGAACTCTTTACCAATTCGACCAGCGTCGGCAGATACTTCAAGCTGAGCGGGCAACTGGTGCTCGTCATCGCGAAAACGGTCACAGGCGCCTTCGAAAACTCGCTGAGCTTGTGAGTCATGCCCGATAGGTCCACAAACTCGACCTCGGGAACGAAACGGCCAATGCCATGATCGCCGGGGCGAACTGGCTGCGGTCCCTGGCGAACCGGAGCCTCGGAAGGTGTCGGACCTGATGGAGCCGGAGTCGCGGTCCTGGGCTTGAGCAGGTCGTTCATTGCGCCGCGGGACAGTGCCTTCGCCGCCTCGGGCTTCGTGATCTCGCCATTGCCATCCAGATCGAGCCGTTTGAAGAACTCGGCGGCGGGCAATTCGTCCGGCGTGATCTTGCCGTCGCTGTTCTTGTCGAGCTGGTCGAACCGTTTCTCAACGGCCCCTTGCGCCCAGACGCGCCGCCCGACAGCAACAACAGTCAGCAGCAAGATCACAGCGCCGACAACAATCAATATCTGACGTTTCACCATTGTTCTGGTCCTCATTTGCCAGCCATGTTCAATTCGCAGTTCAACCTGCCCGTGACCGTTTCTCTCATTTCCCATCCCGAGACACCGATGCGCTGAGCATCTTGATCCAGTGCTCTGCATAAGAACCGAACCAGTTCGCCAGCAGTTCGCGCCGACTGTCCGGCTGCGTGTCGTGGGTGAGCAAGCGGAACGGCTCCGTAAGATGGCCTTCCGGGCGATACTTCGATTCATCAGCCGGGCGAGTGTTCACGAGGGTGAACGTCACTGTTGACGGCCCTTGCTGCGGCAGTTCGCGATCGATCACGAGTCGTCGCACCGCTTTCGTTTCACGATCGACTTCGATGGTGGCCCGACGGACCCATCCGCCGCGCCAGCGATACCTCGGCGTGGCCGTGATGACGTGCGTTGATTCCGACACGTCGCTGCGATCCAGGCGACAATGCTTCAGGAAGTTGTTGAGCAGCGTTTCCAGATTGAGTGTGTACAAATCGCTCATGTACTGAAGCGGCACGCCCAGCTCGTCCTGCGCGACGACGATTGCCCGGCGTGGTCCCGCCGTCAGCCAAATCGCTCCGGATGCATCCCGTCCCCAATACCACTGCCGCTGACCTCGATTCATCTCGACGTAGAAGCGGTCTCCCTGCGTCGCGACTCGAACTTCGCGTGCCGGCGTGAGTTCAGCCGGCAGTTCGGAGGTTCGTTCCACCTCCACCAAATAGACCCGCTCAATGGGCGCGGCGTGTGTCTCCGCGGCGGCACGGACGATCGTCGCCGCATTAGCGAACGCGGAGTTCTCCCAACGCCCCATGCTGAAGGCGAGCAAGGCAATCAACGCAGCCACCGACAGCCAGCCCAGCAGCTTCCAACGCGGCTGAGACTTCCTCGACTGCGCGCGCGCTGGCGACTTCGAGGTGACTTTGGCACCGGACGTGGTGACCGGTACAACGGGCATGGCGCCGGAATCGGAAACCAGGTCCACCAGGGCGGTGACCGACTCGGCGCCGATTTCTTCAGCCAACAGCGAGTCGAGCAACAGCAGGTTGACAAGGCGGTCTCGACGCGCGGCATCTTCGCTCAGGAACGCCTGCAGCTTGGAAAACTCATCAGCCGACAATGCGCCATCGACGAACTGCGACAGCAGCTCCTCGAACCGCTCCAGAGACGGCGGTGATTCACTCATGGTCACTCACCTCCCAGGGCCAATCGCCCTTCGATACACGCCTGGAGTGCCCCGCGAATGCGGTACAGCGTCTGCCGGATCGAGCCTGCCGGACGACCGATCGATTCGGCGATGGACTCGACACTTTGCCCACTGGCATATCGCAAGTCGATTAGCTGCCGCTGCGGCGGGGGCAGCTCTTTCAGGCAGTGATCCAAGGCCTCGCGACGTCGATCGAAATCCTGCACCCGCAGGGAGGCCACGTCGGCCAGTTGATTCAGTAGTTCGGCGTCAAACACCAGCCGGTCGCGCTCGAACTTCCGGACGTGATTGAGCACTTTGTACCGGGCGATCTGGCACGCCCAGGACCAGAAATCGGTCCCCGGCTGAAACTCGCTCGCTTTTTCCCACAGGACCGAATTGATCTCCTGCAGGATGTCATCCACATCGGCCGCGCGGACCAGCAGACACCGCACGAATCCCCGCAGCCGCGACTGATTCCGGGCGATTTCCTGCACAACCAGTTTGTGGTCGGACGTGCTCATCAAACTTCCTCACACTGGCTTATGTCGCCAAATGGCGGGGCGTCAACACGAGAATCTTGAAAACCCGCATTTCTCCGTAAATAGTCGGCGGAGTGGCACGGTGGCACTGCGAACAGAACTCTACTAGAGACGCCGTACTTCCATCAGAGGGGTGCCACTGGGTTCGGTATTCCCGAGCCCGTTGCACCCCTCTACGGGTCATATCTCCCTTCTATCAGAGCTCGACGGTGTCGACTCGAAGGCCTTTATCGACGCACTTGTGGATGATTCTCCGCGAGTGCGCGGTCAAGCGCTGATCAGCCTCAGCGCTGTTGCGCCATCGACTATAGACGTGACGGTGCTATTTTCCTAAATCCTTGTTCGTTGCGACGTCTGCCTCGGTTCGCCCCAAGTGGATGCGGTCGAACTGCGCGGCACCGCCTGCCGTGCTCAGCGACATGGAGCCGATCGTCATCTCGCGTCCGGTCAGCTTCCACAGGTCGATCGTGACCATCGTCCATTCCTTCGGGGGGCTGCGGCGACCTGGTGCGTGACGAGTATCGGTTCGAACTTGGCCGCTTCGCCGGCATGCAGTGCCACGCCGCCGGCGTGATGTTCGCCGACGCGCAGGGTCATGCCGCGCGAACTCTCGGTCCCCTTCCAGGCGAACGAGAGCCAGCGGTATTCGCCGGGCTTCGTCGGCTGCTCCACGATGCGGAATGACCAGTTGGGAATCAGATGCCCGAAGGGAGGGCGGTAGTAGGCGTTGGCAGTCTTGTCGGCCTCCATCGCCAGGCACTTGCCGCCGCTGAAAGCATCCTTGTAGCGAAATGAAAAGCCGTTGTCGGGGTACTTGAGCGAGTTCAGGTCGCTCTCATTTTCATCGAATAATACGGCCGTCGGTTTGTTCGCGAGAGCGTCGGGATGCGATGGGCCGAGTTCCTCACCGTGCAGCATGATCTCCGCAAGTCGCAAGTTGCCGACGAATCCGCGCGGCAACGAAAGTCGGAACCGTGCCGCTTCGACGGGTCTCGGCAAGACGTGCGTGTGCGTGGCTTGATCGCTCAGCAGTCGCCCTGCTGGTTCCCACGTTTCCTGGCGAGGGTTCCACGATTCAAACCTCGCATCGCGCAGCCACGACTCAGGGTGCGATGGATCTTCGACGATCGTCACGGCGTGGACTCGCAGGTTGGTATTGAAGCGATCGATGATGAGCGTGAAGTTCGAGCCGCCTGAGCCGACGGGATAGACGTCTCGCCAGTTGATCCACGGATTGGCCGGAGCTGTCCCATCGCCGTCGAACAACTTGCCGGGTTGGTCGGTGAGTTCGACCTGTTGGTCGTTGCTTCGCCGCAGCAAGAAC
>Ga0233425_10003648_pt1 | contig 27494 bp, 27 predicted proteins | sample Watercolumn_Towu_2_FD_181712 | JGI IMG/M metagenome (GOLD analysis project Ga0233425, IMG submission 181712) | Freshwater microbial communities from Lake Towuti, South Sulawesi, Indonesia - Watercolumn_Towuti2014_140_MG | ecosystem: Environmental > Aquatic > Freshwater > Lake | place...
TACAAAGACTGGATTGTCCTCACACATGTATAACTTCCTTAAATGTGCCTGCAACAGTTAGGGAACTATTGTGTTATTCCTGCCCTCAACTTACTAGCATGCAATTTGCTGAAGATTCTCAACTACAAGTACTGGATTGTTCTTACACAGGAGGCATAACTTCCTTAAACGTACCCGCAACAGTTACAGAATTACACTGTAATGGTTGCCCTAACCTTACTAACATACAATTTGCTGAAAATTCTCAGCTACAAAAACTGTATTGTGAAGACAATGCCATAACTTCCTTAAACGTACCCACAACAGTTACAGAATTACACTGTAATGGTTGCTCTAACCTTACTAACATACAATTTGCTGCAAATTCTCAGCTACAAAAACTGTATTGTGAAGACAATGCCATAACTTCCTTAAACGTACCAGCAACAGTTACAAATTTATACTGTGAAAGTTGTTCTTGCCTTACCAGTATACACTTTGCTGAAAATTCTCAACTACAAAGACTTAATTGTTCATCTTGTCCAGCCCTTGGCAACATACAATGTGAAGCATTACCACATTGTAATGAGTTGCATCATGCAGATTGCCCTAATTTAAGACAGTTACCTCAATTACCTCTGATAGCACAAGTATTTAGTAGAGCGCGTATCTCTTCTCAGTCTTTTAGTCATATGCAAGTACGTGCTAATGACCTAGATCAAAACGCTCTCAAAGTGCTTTTAGATTTAGGATATAATTATCTTTTGCGAGGCAGATTTTTCCCCAGTATTGTTTTCGTAGACTCTGCAACAGGAGTACCTGCGGGCATAGATCTTGGAGGATTAAGACGTCATGTTGTTGCTACTATTTTTAAAAATTTAATTGATAACGAAGAAATGTTCGCGCGCTATGAGGATACCGGTGAAGCAAGAAAAAGACTACCAAGACTTATGCCCAATGCCGGTGAGAATATGAGAACTGCAATGCGAACTATAGGTCATTTATTTGCTCTTTGCTACTCATCCGACACCATGCGAACAGGGGTTTATTTCGAGCCCAAACTATTTACAACTATTTTATGGCTAATGAATGAGGAGAACTTAAGGAGTTCCAATTTAGATGAAAGAATATTTGCTCAGTTAAAGGGATGGAATTATGATACTCTTGATGATGCAACAAAACAAGCTATTCCTGATTATATCCGCGAATGTGACGTAGTATCTCCGGTAAAATTAATAGCTGCGCAAATGAAAAGCGTTCTACCACCCGGATGGCAAGTCAACGTAACGCCAGAATATTTACAAAGAAAAATTCAAGGTTTGGCTGTTGATGCAAGCACTTTAAGTAGGGCTATTAGATGGGAACGGCGTTCGGCATCACAAGAACAATTAGAGAGAATGCAGGGTTTTCTCAATACCTGGGTAGCTCGTATGCAACAAGAAAATCGTCAAAAACTAGATGATCTCGTTTTCTTCACCACAGGTAATAGATCCATCGGAGATACTAGAATAACAGTATCTTTATTACCAGGAGTAGATCCAGCTAGGTTACCTATAGCACATACCTGTAGTTTACAAATTGAAATGCCGATATACGAAAGCCAAGAAATGTTTAATCAAAAAATTGAATTAGCTTTAAGTTCTATGACGGGATTTCATTTTGGGTAAGGCTTTGAAATTTAAAGCGTTTTTCAGTCTGTTAGCAAAATATTGTTGGGTAACTCTTTCAGTTGGTTAGAAAGAAAGTAATCTACTAGATACAGACGAGTAGCTTGTTAAAAAAATGCTTTGGATTTCAACAGGCTCTATCACAAAACCTTTCTTGGTGTAATCTGAAAAATAAGGGCCCCATTTTGTATTTGGAGCCCTTTTCGAATAAGAAAGAGATTTTATTTATAGTTTAACCTCTCATACTACTAGAAGCTATAATAGCCTGATATCCAGACTCTATTACTCTTATGTTGCTTGCAGAACAATCATTTATTGTTTTCTTATAGTTTTCTACTGCTGACATCGATTGTTGTGATACATTCTTTTTAGTTTCTTCTACGCCCTTCTTTCCGGTATATTCACCCATTTCTGTCTGGTAAACAGAACCACTTATCTGGCCAGCACCGGTACCTATGCTACCAACAGATGTTGATATAGCAACTAATCTGTTACCCCAGTTTTCCCATTTTTTCTGTGTTTCAAGAAATCTTTCTTTTTCTACATTCCTTAATTCAACCCCATCTTGGCCCCTTGGATGCCCATCATCTCTTCCCATAACCTCCATCTCTATCTCTTTAGGCCCATTTCTAGCCCCATTCCTTGCAGAGCTAGACGCAGCGCTTCCTGCTGCGGGATGTTGGGCCGCTTCTCTACCTTGCATTCTTCCTACTCCGCTGGCATTATTCGCACCTGCATTAGCATTTCCTGCTATCTTTGCTTGCGTTCCTGCCTTAGTCGCTCTCGCAGCACAAAACATAGAACCGCCAACTCCGCCAATTGCTAAAGCACCTCCTACAAGTGAACCGATACCCATAGCACGCGTTGAAGAAGCTTGCTTCAATACCTCATTTTTTGCACTATCAGCCATGGCAAAACCATAGATCTCCATGCAATTCAAATACTTCATAAAACCTTCGTTACCCATCTTCAAATCGTTAATATTATCCATCTGAAGCATTTGTAACTTGGCAAATATTTCACCAAGACTGATTGGTTGAGGCTTATCAGTCCCAGTTGCTACATTGTTATGTTTTTGCATATTATATCTTCTCCTTATAAAATTAACTTTTTGATTTGGCTAAAGATTCCATGTGTCTATTTAGCTGAGTCATGCTATGATAAAAACTGTAGAGCATATCATTAAATAACTTACTTACTTCTCCTTTCTGATCCAAATTTTCTGAAGCATGTCCTGAGGTCATGTTATTCATACCGGTAAGATAATCAGCTATCAGGCCATTCGCAGTAGCCTCATATTGAGCAGCAGCCAAATTCTTTTGCGCCTTTTCAAGCGTGAAACTCACAGCAGCTTGTGTTCCACAAGAAATGGCTTCCACGGTTGCCAGTACTACCGTTGCTTGTGGCAGGGCAAATCCTGTTATTAAAGAACCAACACCCACAACAATTGCTACTATTCCCAGTGTTTGGGCAGCTTTTGATAACACTCGAATTTCAAGTAGTGAATTCACCATATCATCAATGTTGTACATCATAATTTTCTGTATGCTGTCTTTACACTTCAGCATAAGTGAAATATTATCGGTTTGCACAAGTACAGCTTCCGACATGACTTGTCTTATCTCATTTAATACCGACAGTAGAACACCAAAACTCAAAAGCTTACGCTTTTCATCAGTATTTTGTGTTGTCTCATTAGAAGGATATTGTATTGATAAAACATTATTACTCATTTTTTATCCCCTTGTCATATATTGTGAAAACATTCCTAATAACGATGATAGTAAGTTCATGGCAGCTTGATTGTTCGACAATTTTGTTTGTATTGACATCTGATTCACATTATTTATCGATTGTAAATCGATCTGAATATCCTGCATTAATTTAGCACATTCTTGTACTGTTTTTTGAGCTTTAGTCTTTTCATCATCATTACCCTTTAATTGAGTTTCCAGAGTGCTCAAAGCAGTGCTTAATTGTTGCTCCAAATTTTGTTTGTGCCCATTTAGTACCTCAATATCTTTTAAATCAGTTTCCAAACCGAATGCTTCCTCTTCTTTTGACCTGCGTTGCAATTGCGCAAGCAATAACATTAACGTCAACTTTGGATTAATTCTTATTAACTCTGGGATACCATCAGAGGTCATCACAGGAGAAGGTTCAACATTATTAACACACATGTTTTTATCCTTTTTTTTAATTTTTTATAATTTTTAAATACCCAGTTTCTATGACACTACCCTCATTTATAGTAGCTTCAATCTGTTGCAGTTTCGTCGATACTACTGTATGCGCAAAAATCGAAAATTTCGATTTTAATATTGAAATATCTGAACTCGTTTGCATTAGTTGATTTTTATAACCTGATATTGCTTTTCTTTTTTCATCTAGTTCTTTTTCTGCTTTATTTATACTTTCTTCTAAAGCTCCAATATCTTCATGTTCATGATGATCAGGTTTACAATCCAATTCTTTAGCTATCTTTAGTCTGTCTTTTAAGTTAATTAATCTTGCTACGAGATCCCGTAGGTCACTATCAAGAGTATTTATTTTACCATTTATGTCTCTGGTAACATCAACAAGATCTTGAATTTGTTTTCTAAATTCTCTGACAATTTGATGATCATAAACTGCCTGTTCATCCAAAGCATCAGCACCACTAGCCAATGCAGCAATCAAAATAGCTAAGCTATTAATCTCTTTTTCTCTTGGAGGATCGCGTAATGACAAATCATTATTACTGACATTATTAATCTTCATAATTTCCTAAACCTCCCAATTTTTCTAATGAACTATAGTATCTTTCTAAAAAGTTTTTACCTTGCTTAGTTATAATATCCATAGAACTCGTGTAATCAATAAATTTACCATTCATACTTGTCAATTTACACCAAGCATCTGAAAGCCAACTTTTACTTGCTGTTTCACAATAATTTTGTATATCTCTATCGATGCCACCCTCTAAGCCACTACGATATCTAAGCCCATAATTCACCTGAAAGAAAGACTCAAACATTTTTTGCATTGTGCTCATGAGATACTGTTCTTCGGAAGAGACCGCAGCATCACCCGTGATCTTAATATCATATTTTAAAGAATATTTACTTCCTTCCGTTCCCGGTTCCCAACGCACATTACTGATGCAAATATCATAGCCCATTTCTTTAAAAATACCCCTGATGGCCTGCATGATAGAACTGGCCTTATTCTCATTCGAAGCAGCACCAGCATATTCTTCAAGCATTTTGCTCAAAGATTTATAATACGCCTTCTTTCTTGAATCCTCCGCATTATGCTTTGCTATTTCCTGGGCAATGTTATCTGTATTAGCCTCAGCTGCTACAAGTAAAAAGAGAACATTTTTTATTCCTTGCAAATCTGTGCCCTTAAAAACCAAAACATTATTTACGGTCGCATTATCTACATTAGGTATATTAGTCATATTTTTATCCTCTTATGTGCATCATTGATCCGAACATAGCCAATATTTTTGTAACCATATTTTGATTGGCATTAGCATTGTTAAATTCTTGTTTTAACCCTATTGTTTCGATGTTTTGTATCGCCAGCGTTTTCTCTTGTGTTTGGTTCATACGTCTTAATGCTTCTGCGTTATGAGAATCTACTGGCGGTCTTTCCTTCCAGTTATAGTAAACATCCTTGCCGTAAATATCTTTTCCATAATATTGCCAGCTATCAGGAGTAGTGGTTTCATAATGATCTGTGGCATATCCATTGGAATAAGTACCGCGCTTCCAACGTTTCTCTTCACCTGGTTTAACCCATTTACTATCTAAGTCCAACATACGGTTAAATACTCTCCATTCTTGCTCTTTTGATTGTCTGGCTTTGGACGTTATTTCAATCTCGTTCAACATGGTATCCGCGACACTATTTTCTACATCAGCTCCCTTATTACCTAAAAGATCAGCTAACAATAAAAGTAAACTCAACTTTGGTTTTTCTTCTTTTCCCGTAGTGCCACGTAAAGGTGGACTTGCCACCTCAACACTAGGAATTTTAGTAACACTATTTTTACTCATTCTTCCTCCACTTATAAAATATTTACCTAGTTTTTTGGTTATCGACCATTTTTGCTGCGCTAGCCTGAGCAGTGGCATTTTGTCCACCTGTCATTAATAGACTAGTAAGGTGCGCTGTTTGTTGTACCAAGTCCATGCACTCTTGCCCTTGCGTGCTAGATATAGAGTTAAGTTGTGCAGTACCGTAGGGGATAGAACCACCCTCTTTCATTGTTCTTATAAAATTAGGCTTACCCTTACCTTCCTTTTCTTGCTTTAACCAAGATTGTATACGATTCCTTTGCGCTTCAGCATCTCCTGCAATCTCTGCGTCTACTTTATCAAGAAATTTTTCCATTTTTTGACAGTTATTGTCCCACTTCTCAATATCGCTAGGTACTTTTTGTCCTGCTGTTTTATAGTCCTTAATTTGATCTATAGTTTTTCGCAAATCTGCTACTGTTTGCTTTAATCCACCCTTGCCATCTTCCTTCTCTCCGTAAATTAAATGAATCAAAGCATTTCTCTCCTCCATTGATACGGTAATATCAGCTACTGATGTTGCTTTATCTAGTTTAGAAAGTAGAGTATCAAGATTCTTCTGTAAACTTGAAATAGCGACAGTATTATCTTGGAAGTTTTCAGTGACAGGAGCAATAATTTTTCTACATTCGAATTCAACACTAACTGTTTTATCTATAAAACTCTCTAAGATGTACATGTACTTGATGGTATGAGCTTTCTTTATGTCTTTTCCGATATTTTTAATTTCAATGATAAGATCGCTAATCTCTTGCATTACACCACTCATTACTAAATTATTAGATTGATTACTCATAAACACTTTTCTCCTTACCTATATTTTACATTTTTTTTATTAAGAATAGATTAAGAAACTATATAATTATCAACAATGTTGTTCGGCTTGGCCATATTACACACTCCACGCCCCTCTGTCTGCAGTGAAGTAACGATTTGCGTTTCTTTCGTTATTTCGTTATTGTCTTTCTGCGATCTTATGTTCAAAACCTGATTCTGCGTAGAATCATATCCTATATGAAACTGACTAGGATAATTGTTATTAAGTCCCCCGTTTTTCCAAACAAATGTCATATCATCCATTTCTCCCTTACCTGCAACCTGACCAAGACCCATTTTGACCCAATCCGTGAAACCCCACCACATTGCATAGGTATTACCATATTGAACAACTAATCCCACATCCACATCGGGATATTGAACGTTTATTCTCGTTCGCAATACAAAACCTAAGAAATTATCCATCACTCCCTTAGTCTGTTTCCATGAAGCAATCTCAGACTCTAATTTATCTGGATAAGGAATATTATCGAGATGCTCTCCCAATTCCCCGATTCTAGTACGTAATGTATTAATCTTGTCGAAAAACGACTGCATTAACTTTGCATCTTTTATCTCATCATACCCCTTGCTAGGATCAGCCCTATATGTATTTCTAATCTCATCTAAAAGTTTTCTAAGTTTATTCATCGCATCACTAACGTTTTGAAAATCAGTAAAAATCACGGTACATGCAGTGCATATATCCTGCACTTCGGATAACTTTGTAAATACATGCTTTAATACAGCATAATAAGATTTTCCAGTTCTAGAACTTGTATTGTCATATTCAGAAACAACGTTTGGCTTTTCAATAATGTTACTCATAAAAATAACCTTGTTTTTTAATAATTTTTAAGCTGTAATCCATTTCGATCTTTTCGTAGAAGCTCTTTTTTTCTTCTCATTTTTTTTACCGACATGGCCATCAGTACTACCGCCCAAATTTTCCTGAAAGCGCTGTAAACTTTGCCATTCTTCAAGGGAATAATTTTTAGGATTTTTTATATTATCCAAAATATCTTCTCTTGAAAGACCCTGTTCTTTCGCAATTTCTTGCATCTTCTGTTCCGCCATTTCCCCTATTCTTTTAAAATTCTCACGCATTTCTTCTTTCTCTTCTTGAGTACCTTCTCTGAGTTTTCTTAACATATCATCAAAGAATGAGGTCGTCTTAGCAATAACGGTATCTAAATCTTCTGCTTTTTCAGGATGATTAATGAGATCTTCAAGATATTCCATCATGTTTGACATAATGCACACCCCTTCCTATTCTAATAATTATTATAACATTCAAATATTAAGTTTATATTAAGATTGCAAGAAATTATTTTAAAAATGACATTGTTTTGTTAATAACTTGATTATTAACAGTTTGCCTGACGATTATTTATAAGTCACACAAGTTAAATAAGTTATTGCAAGAAGTGGGCCTGTTTACTTAATAGCCAATCCGCTTCTTCTAATAATTTTTTAAAGTCTTTTATCATATTTTGTTCAGCATTTACTACTCTATTAACCTGTGCATCAAATTGCGCTAATGCAGCCTCAGGTATTTGCCCACCACCAGAATTCGCAGCTCCTAGATCTTGAATAGCCCCCGAAACACTATCCGCACCATTACGTGCTTGCCAAGCTGCAATTTTAACATTAATCTGGTCTTTTTGATTATTTACCGCTCCTGTAAAACTATCTCCTAATTGCATATAATTCGATAGAGGATGGGTACTCAGACGCTTTTTATTAGGACAAGATGCCTTTAATCGCGCTGAATCAATATCTAACCAAACAGGATCGTCAGCATCTTTTAACCCTCCTGATCCCCTTCTTTGTTCAATTTTTAACAATAATGCTTCAAGCTCTCTTTGCTTTTGTTGGAGTAATTCTATATATCTATTCTCTGTAGCAGTATCACCACCTAAAACAGCATCTGTCATTTTATCAGACTCTTCATTAATCGCATGAGCAAGAGTAACATCCACAGCTCTTTTCATATTCAAATGTACTCTTACGTCTGTACCATCAAAATTAACTGTAGCAGTAAAGTCATCTTTTTGAGAAAAATCTTCATCATTTTGAGATAAATTTTGCACGAGCGCTAAGAAAGCACGTCTGGCAGCAAGCTCCGTTCGCGCCTCTACGTCAGCCGTAATAACTGAATTCAATGTGCGATCAGCATTAAATAAATGTGCCTTAAAATGATATTCTTTCCTAACAAATTTACCCGTCGCCTCCCCTTGCAGTTCATATGATATGTCAACAGATATACCATTAGGCAAAACACCGAGTTTTGTGAAACCTGTTTCATTAATATTAGACATATAGCTCCTAATAATTTATAATAATAATTGTACACCTGAATTAATTTATTTTCAACATTAATAAAAAAATTTTTACACACAATAAAGCACAGTATTTGAATGTAAAACATTTATAATATCATCTGATCATAACCCACAATAATTCAAATATTTAGACGCTAATCACTAACAATTAACACCTTACGTTTTTGCTTCACACAAATACTTAAAATAGACAAAATGCAAAATAGGAAAACTATGTTAAAACAATTACTGACCTCTTTGCAAAAAGAAATTGATGTCAATATAACTCAAAAAGGAGAAAATTCCTTTCAGCTCATCGTTAATAATGATCTCACTATATATATATTAGATCAGAAAATTAACATCTCCATATATTGCAATTTAATAGAATGTAAATCACTACTTAAAGAACAGTTAATCAATCAGTTAATGAAAGCTAATTTACTAAAAAAAATAACTTTTGGATTAACTAATGATGAGAAATACTTGACACTCTCTACCCTTATGCCTTATGAAGTATCTTATAAGGAACTGAAGGAGTTTTTAGAGGAATTTGTAAGCACTGCTATTGTATGGAGAGAAAAAATTGATAAATTTTTAAAACAAACATAGAAATATTATGCCAAAACATCTGTTCGCCGAAGAAGGTCCCTTAAGAGGTACAATACTAAACCTAGAAGAAGGTAATGATTGGATCATCGGTAGAAGTTCAGATGCTAATTTCATACTAGATGATACTAACGTGTCAAGGAAACATGCCCATATCTTCAAAGATCAAAATAATGTTCACATCAAAAACTTAAGCAGTACCAACCCTTTATCCATAAATGGCCAAATTACACAGGAAGATACCATATTGCAAGAAGGTGATAAAATCACTATTGGCAATACTACTTTTGTCTTCTCAGAAGAAAATTTGCCTAACCTCTTCTCTACAAAAAAAGAAATACCCATACCACCTCCACCTGTAGCAAAAGAAGAAAGATTTAATACCTTATTCGAAGAAGAAATCGAAGAAATTCCGATACCCATAACTTCAGATAAACGCTTCCTTCTAAAAGTAATATCAGGACCTAATGCAGGTGCAGAATTTGGTATGGACATAAATAAATCTTATACCATCGGTAAGGATGTAAAAAATTCAGATATTATTTTTACCGATCTTAGCGTATCCAAAAAACATGCTCAAATAACAATCGATACTAAAGGCACATTATACATAGAAGATTTGGGATCAAAAAATAAAACACTACTCAATTCTATTCCTATAGAAGAAAAAAAATTAATCACTCCACAAGACCTAATAACATTAGGTACAAGCTCCTTCTTTATAATAGATAAAGAAAAAAGTGCAGATACAATATATGCACCAAAAATTATAAAACATGAGCCTGTAAAAGAAGAATTAATACCACAAAAAGAAGAATCGGATTGGAAGAAAAAACCCATACCTTTTCACTTTGTTGCATTAATATCAGCGGGCATCTTTACTCTCTTCATCGTTTTCTTGAGTTTCTTTTCTCTGTTTAAAACAGAAGAAGTTCCTACAATAAGAGAAGATAACACAAAAGAAATTGAACAAATTATTAAACGTTATCCTGCCGTACAGTTCGCCTTCAACCCCACAAGTAACAGCCTTTTTCTAACAGGTAATATCCTTACCACGGTAGATCATAAAGAACTGCGCTACGCTTTAAATACTCTCTACTTCATAGAAAAAGTGGAAGATAATATCATCGTCGACGAATTGGTTTCCAAAAATGCCAATGATAACATCAAAGCTACGGAAAAATTTAAAAATGTCTTTATCAACTCCACAACGCCAGGACAATATGTATTAAACGGATATCTACCCTCTTCCAAAGAAGAAGAGGAGTTAATCTCTTACCTCAACACCAACTTCCCCTATATGGATAGATTGAATAATCAAATAATTGTCGAAAGCATCCTCCAAGAACAAATAACTGGTCTACTCTTCAAAGGAGGATTCAATAATCTCCAATTCCAATTATCCAATGGAGAAGTGATTTTATCTGGTCTCTACCCTAAAGATATGGAGAAAAAATTTAATGAGCTATTAAGTTCCATCAATAAAACAAAGGGCGTACGCCTCGTAAAAAACCTGGCAATAAAAACCGGAGAAGATGAAGCACGTATCGACCTTTCTAAAAAATATACCATCTCAGGTCAAGCCTCTTCTAACGGACAAAATTTTAGCATTATTATCAACAACCAAATATATCTACTTGGCGATATTGTCGACGGAATGAAAATAACAGAGATTAAAGAAAATATAATATTACTTGAAAAAGATGGGATAAAATACAAAATTAATTATAATCAATAAAAAAGGAGAAAAAATAATTTATGTACGGTTTAGAATCAGGGAAAAAACAACTTTTCCAATTTGATTTGGAGGTTGATATTAAAAAGAACCCGAAAAAAGCTAAAGAGCTTTTGGAAAAAACAAATAGCCGCTGCCAGGAAATGAAAAAATTAATGAAAGCAGGCGGAAGTAAAAAAGAGCTGGAAAATTGGGGTACGCTTCTTCATGGTTATACCTCTTTAAGTAAAGTACTTTCAAAAATAGCAAAACAATAAAGAGGATATTATGCAGGATAAAAATACAGCTAGACTTACCTTTACAACTTTAATAAAGAAGTATGTAAACCTTCAATCAGATACAGTAAAAAAAATACAGTCTTTGGCAAGCAGCATCAGTTCAGCTTCTCCAGGGAAATTCTTACTTGCACAGTTTGCAATGAGCCAGGTAACACAAATCGGTGACTCTATATCAAACTTAATAGCACAGGTAAATACCGTTATTAATAAAGCTGTACAAAACCAAAGAACTCAATAATTTTTTTAAAAAAAAAGGAAAAAACTTATGGAAAAATACAAAGAAGATTTTCTGCTCCTTCTAGAGGCAGGATTCATCGCTATAAATCAAGCTGATGAGGATTCCGCTATTAAATTATTCAAAGCAGCAGAATTATTAAATCCCACCAGTACCTTTCCAAAAATAGGATATGGTTATTTACACCTTCATAAATTGGAATTACAAAAATCAATAAAATGTTTCCAAGAAGTTGTAAAAAAAGAACCAGAAAATGAAATGGCACAAACACTTTTAGGTATTGCTTTGAGCATGACTCCTAATCAGCTCTTCGAGGGAGAAAAATTGTTAAATACCACTTTAAAATCAAAAGATAAATTAATAAAAACCCTGTCCAATACAGCTTTGGATTTTGTGGATAATTTTATTAAAAAAAGTCCATCTCCTGCACATGTACAAAAAAGTAAAAAATAACTATGCCAGATAATACAAAACCACTAGAAGATGTAACCTCGGCAAAGGGTAAACCTCCAATCAAGGGAGAAATACCCAATCCCGATGAGTCTACTTTTAAGTCTTACATGGCAGAAGAAGAACAAGCAGGAAAAGTATCATCCCCCTTCGAAACAAAAAACTACCCCTTCCAGGTGGGCAATCCCACCTATGAATCACTCGTAGGACAAATGGATAATGCTAAAGACTTAATGACAACTATCAATCAACAATTAAATACCCCAAACTTAAAATTAAAGAGATCAGAACAATCCCTTTTAAACACAAAAATATCGGATGCTAATGAACATATAAGAACATCAGCAAAAAAACTGGGATATAACCCTCCAGAATTACAAGTACCCGCAAAAGCTCCTCCTATCACGAAATTTATCTCGTACATCACCGATGGACAAAAACAATTAGAAGAAGCAGAAACACAGCTCACAGAACTGAGTAAAACAAATCAATTAAAACCAGAACAAATGTTACTTTTACAAGTAAAACTATCACAAGCTCAACAGGAATTAGAATATTCATCGATGCTTCTTGCCAAAAGTATCGACTTTTTAAAACAAACTATGAATATCCCAATATAGTATGGATAAAAAAAGCTCTCTGGATAATATCTTAAGCCATCTAGAAGATGTCGAGCTTACTACTGTCCACGGGAGAATAACAGAAGTCGTCGGTATGTTAATAAAGGCGGTTGTCCCCTATGTAAAAATGGGAGAAATATGCCTAATAAAAAGAGAACCCGTGCCACTTGTTGCCGAAGTTGTCGGATTTACAAAAGATGAGGTTTTACTTTCTCCCTTAGCGGAGATGTCAGGTATTGGGCCCTCTTCCGAGGTCATACCTCTTCGCATGCCCATGAGAGTAAAGGTAGGAAAAAATCTTTTAGGTCGCATATTAAATGGCATGGGAGAACCTCTAGATGTAGATGTAAAAGGTCCTCTTGAGCTCGAAGAGACCTACCCAGTAGTACAATCGCCACCAGATCCACTTAAAAGAAAAATAATCAATGACCCCATGTGCGTAGGGATAAGATGCCTAGATGGGGTTTTAACATGTGGAAAAGGACAAAGAGTAGGGATATTTTCAGGAGCAGGTGTTGGTAAGTCTACCCTTTTGGGTATGATAGCAAGATATTCCCAATCCGATGTCAACGTCATATCTCTAATAGGAGAAAGAGGAAGAGAGGTAAGAGAATTTATCCAAAATGATCTTGGAGAAGATGGATTAAAACGTTCTATTGTTATTGTTTCCACCTCGGATCAAGCAGCACAGGTTAGAATAAACGCCGCCTTAGTGGGTACAGCTATTGCTGAATATTTCCGTGATCAAGGTAAATCCGTCATACTAATGATGGATTCAATAACAAGATATGCCAGAGCAATAAGAGAAATTGGTCTCGCTGCGGGAGAACCACCAGCAAGAGCAGGGTATACTCCTTCAGTATTTGCAACTCTGCCCAGACTTTTAGAAAGATCTGGCAACTCTGATAAAGGATCAATTACTGCTTTTTATACTATCCTTGTTGCTGGTGATGATATAAATGAACCTATCGCTGATGAAACTAAATCCATATTAGATGGCCATATCGTTCTATCTAATGAACTTGCCCAACAACACCACTATCCGGCTGTTGATGTTTTAGCTTCCATAAGCCGTGTTCTTCCCAATATCGTAGATAAAGCCCATTTAGAATTAATTAGCAAGGTTAGAGAAGTGCTCTCTAATTATAAGAAAAATGAACTTCTAATACGTATAGGTGAATATAAACCAGGATCAGACAAAGCCGCTGATTTTGCCATTAAGTATTATGATAGAGTAAATGCTTTTTTAAAACAAAAAGTAGAAGAAAAATCAACTTTAGAACAAACATTATTAGGATTAAAAAATATTTTTAAATAATGGAAACAAAATATCCACTAGAACAACTCAAAGCGATTAAAAACAAACGATTTGAACAAGCAATGATCATAGTAGAAAAAAAGACAGAAGCCCTAAAAAAAGAAGAAGAAAAAATGAAAACCTTAGAAAAAGAACGCGATGAGGTGTTAACACATAAAAAAGAAAAATTACAACAACTAAGACAAGCACTAGATGAAGGGACAACGTCAGATAAACTGCAACAGAAAAAAGTATATCTTAAAATAGTAGAAGAAAAACTATTAGAAAAAATAAAAAAAGTAGAAATACAAAAACAAGAAGTAGAAAAAGCAAAAAAAGCTTTGCAAGAAGCAAAAAAAGATATGCTCAATAAAAAGAAAGATTTAGAAAAATTACAAATGCATAAAAAAATTTGGGAAAAAGAGCTCGATTACTACATAAAACGAGAAGAAGAAAAATTTGAAGATGAAATTGGCTCAGTAAAAGCTGCCATAAAACAACAAAAAAAAGAGAGATAAAAATATGAACGTAAGTAAAGTTGGTGGCATTTCCTCAAATGATCCATCTAAAAAGAAGGAGAAAATTGCTCCAGATGGCAGCGAATTTAACAAAATCATGAAGATAAAAAAAACTGGAGAAGTAGATCCTGAAGAAAAGAGTAAAAGGCGCAAAGAAAAATTTGAATTACCGGAAAAAGAGAAAAAAGAAGTGACGCCTTCTCCTTATAAAACGGAATTTTATCAACAAAATATCCCTACAACAACAAGTAAAAATAAAGTTTTGCCTCTTTCTTCTAATGAGGATCTTCAATCCACATCTCAGGTAGAGCAAGAACAATTTGAGTCAAAACAACCTGGAGTATCACAGTCTGGCTCGTTACAATCGAGGGTGGAACAACAAGGTTTGCCACAAACTGATCAATCTAAAACAACGCAACAACAAGCAAATCGTAAACAACAAGAAAACAAATCATCAACCCAAAAAAAAGCACAAGAGAAAGAAAAAACACCGGAAGAAAAGGAAAAAGAACAAAAGAAAGAAGAAATAATAGAAAAAGGATCTACAATTAAGAAAAAAGAAGAAAAACCAAAATCTGTCTTCTGGCAAAAAAAAGAAAACGATAAATCTCTATCAAAACATAAAAAAATAGAAGAAAAAGCAAAAATCACCCCCTACAGCGCAGAAAAAACCAAAGAAAATTTGCTTTCTACTACAAGTCGTAAAGGTAAACCTACACATGAAGTTTTATCTTCCTCAGAAAAATTAAAAGAACAAGTAGAAACAAAAAATAAAAAACAAACAAAAGAAACGCCAAAACATACCTATCTTAGTACCACAAAAACAGAGAAGGAAACATCATTAAAAGTAAAAGAAGAAAAAGAAGAAGAAAAAACAACGAAAACTAAAGAACGACCACCTCAACTAATATCAATAAATCAAATACCGCAGACTATTATGCAAACAGCAACCTCAGTTACTCCTTCCTATCTTCCAGCGCAAATTACTCCTCTATTTACCCACATAGTGGGCACCATAGTGTATATAACTCAAAAAGGCATATCGCATACAACAGTAACTTTAAATTCCCCTTCTTTAATAAAATCAGTATTCTATGATTGCAAAATAGTAATAACTCAATATTCTACAGCCCCAAATTCCTTTAATATCACTCTTGTTGGTAACCCTAAAGCAGTCAATATCTTCCAAACACATTTACCATCACTTGCTAAAGCGTTTAAGGAAAGCGACTTGGATTTTCAGGTAGGTAAACTAGATGTGGAATACGAAACCACTTCTCATCTAATAAGACGAAAACAGTCAATAAGTGGTCAAAAAGAAGGAGAGGAAGAAAATCCTAAATAATTATGCAAAACAAAATGCAAACGTTAGATTTTTGGCTGAGAAAAATCAGTAGTGATCTACCAGTGAAAGAACAAATTCCCTATTTTCCGATAGATCTTAATGCTATTTCAAAAACATTAATGAACAAATGGAATTTACCAATAAATATCGTCTTAAGAAATAGCGAATGGAAAAACAAAGAAAATCTATTAGATGGATTCAATCAAAATGTTAATAAATGTGCCATGTTACTATCTCCAGTTAGTTCTGTATTATTTTTAATCACTAACGATGATATTGCTATTCTCAATCAAATATTTCAAAAGGAATTAGATCTACCTTCGCTACAACATAGTTTATACAATTTCTTTCTTCTAGAAATATTAAATGCCACTCAACCCTTCATTCCTAATTTCTCATTAAAACTAGAGGAAACGGAAAAATTTACAGATGAAGAAGCATTATGTTTTGATCTTGAAATTTCTATCAATGATAAACCTTCGATTTTTAGATTAATAACTCCCCTTTCCTTCCATCGAGAACTAAAAAAATTATCACCTCAAACTTTTCTTCCTCCTGCTGCCTCTTATGAAGTGCCAATACATTTCGAGATAGGCAATGTAGTTTTAGACAAAAACAGTATTGACACTATGCAAATCGATGATTTCTTGTTATTAGATCGCATAACTTATGATCTAAATAACCAAAAAGGAAGAGCTATTTTAAAATTACAAAAATATCCCTTCTTTCATGTAAAAATAAGCCAAAATAAAATACAAATTTTAGATCACGCTCTTTACCATGAGGAAAATAATATTATGGAAAACAAAGAAGAAGAGCTGCCTATAGAAGGTCAGCCACAAGAAACTTTAAACGTGGAACAAGAAGAAATAACGCCATTCAAAGATGTTAATTTCGACATCAAAGTAGAACTGGCAAAATGTTCCATTTCCATGGAAAAACTCATCCAATTACAACCTGGTAATGTACTAGAACTAAATATAACCACTCCAGATAAGGTAGATCTAACATTAAATGAAAAGACCATAGCTAAAGGAGAGCTTCTCTATTTAGGAGATGCTTTAGGAGTAAAAATAATTGAAACCTTCAAATGATCAAAAAACAGAACCTATACTCGTTGATCAACAAGAAGTTGTTTGCCCATCAATTATTGGTCCATATCAAATAGAAGCACTCTTCGCTAAGGGCGGAATGAGCTTACTGTTTTTAGCAAAAAATCCCAAAAATAATCAACCTCTATTGATAAAAGTTTTATCTCCCAACTTTGTAAAGAATTCTGATGCCACTGAAAGATTTTTAAAAGAAGCCCATATAATACACATAACGCATCATCCCAACATCGTAAAATTATACGATGAAGGTAAATGGGATGGTGGCATCTATATTGCCATGGAATTCATCAGAGGAATTTCTTTAAGACAATTTATTGCTAATAAATCTCTATCGACAAAAAGAGCTCTAGAAATCATCACACAAGTAGCTTATGCTCTATGTCATCTCCACGCTAATAACGTTATTCACCGTGATTTAAAGCCGGAAAATATTCTTTTAACAGAAGAAGGAGGAGTCAAAGTTATTGATTTTGGCGTATCACAACTTTGCGATAATATTCCACAACCAGAAAAAGAAAAAATAATCGGAACTCCTTCTTATATGAGTCCAGAACAAAAAGAAAACCCTAATAATGCTTCTTTTACCTCCGATATCTTCTCACTTGGCATTATCACCTATGAGCTCATCGTTGGAAAATTCAGTTTCGGTAAAATTGACCTTAATATCATTCCTCCACAATTAAAAAAAATAATAGAAAAAGCCATTCAAGCAAATCCTAAAGAACGATATCAAGATGTTGTTGATTTCATAACAGATCTCTCTAATTATCTACGTACCTATTGTGAAGACACTCCTGCTGAAATGTCTCTTCTTGAACACAAGTTTTTTCTACCTCAGAATCCACATTGGCCACAAATCATTATAAACGTAAATTTCAATGAAAACTTCAGCACTTCTAGTGTATATGCTGATTTCTTTAAAATGTCCGATCATTATGTGATTATAACAGTTGAGAACAGAAAATCCTCTAGTTCCATGTTGCCGCTTGCTTTCTTAAAAGGATTAATAAAAATGGGCATTGAAGAACAACGCAAAGATTTTTCACCAACAGCTTTTTTAAATTGGTTAAATACAGCATTAATAAATGATACGCTAAGTAATGAATTTGCACTCACACTTTTATGTCTACATCCTGAGAAAAACCAATTATCTTTTATCTCATGTGGTAATGGTACGATATGGCATAAGGCCACAAATTTAAAAGAATTAACAGCTCCCAATCCTTTTTTGGGAACAAACAATATTTCTTTCGATGTTACTAGTGACTTATGGAATATGGACGATATTATTATTATAAGTTCCCCACTTATAAATATGCCAGCCGAGGATATTAATATGGCATTAAGAGTACCATTTGATCAAATGGCACCCCTACTTGCACCAAAAACATCAATTTTACTTATTTTACAACGTCTATTTTAATTATTTTTTTTCTAAAAGGCCCATTTTTTCTGACTTGTGTCAATTAGTGCAGTTTTAAAATGTTTAGGAAAGATTTTTTAAAATCGCCAGCCTAGACCACCACCAACTTGCAGTCCACCAAAATAGACATCAAAAATATCACCACTATTTTCTATCTGCTTTTTATTATATAAATAGTTAGCAAAAATTTCGATAAAAAGTCCCTTTATCACATAGAACTTAGTGCCTAAAGCAAAGCTACCACCAAAAGAATTTGTTTTCGCAATTTTTGCAAGCCCAGGAATCTCTGCATATGTTTTTGTGTAAATCAAGTTAGGGCCTATTTTCGCATAAAAATCCCAAAACTTCATAATATTAAAAGCATATCCCAAGTAACATGACATGGGTACATTCGTGACAGACGTAGGTGATGTAATATTCACACTAGTAATATAGGTGCTTTTATGAAAACATCCAGCTTCTACACTAATAAAAGCATTGGAAGAAAGATAGATAGAAAACTCTCCTAATGGTAAAAAACCACCACTGTAGATATCACGAAAAACACTATCCTGTGGGTAAAAATAAGCAGGTTTAAAAGTAATGGTTGCAATAGATTTACATTCTACCACACTAAACAATGCGCAAAATGCAAACACACCAAACAATACTTTTTTCATAATATATATATAATGATACTTTTTTTTCACAAAACCTTCAACAATATTGTGATCATTTTTTGATAAAAAAACCAAATACTATGAAAAACGCAATAGTTCAAGGATAAGATATCGGTATAGGAAGACTTTCATTACCTAAAGCATCCACCCAAGTAATGGTGTAGTTCTGATTATCCGCTATTTGTGCATGTAGGTCAGCAGAGAGTGTATTATCGGAAAATAACAAGTTCCCACTGCCACTATAAACATTATACCTTGTGGCATAGTCGATTTTAGTTCCTTGTAATTTTGTTACATTATCTCTTTGTAGTAACAATTTTGTTTGTTGGCTATTTACATCAATAGAAAACAGACTGGCGGTTGCTGTTGTTACAGCATCTCGTAGAGCAGAAGCCGTAGAATTAACGACAGCCATAACAATGTTTCCATCATTATTTAAAGCCAAATCTCCATTTACATTTACATTAGAAGCCATTGCTGCTGGTCGTGCATAGGTCATCCCTGCATTAAGAGTATAACTAGCCATAACAGAGCCTGAGGCCACACAACAGAAACTAACAACCCCCAAAGCATTGCCTTGAGCATTGACATTATTCAAATCAACACAAAGATTATTTATAGCAGTTCCTTGGTATAATATTTGAGGTGCAAAAAAACTCATACCACCATCGAGAGAGTTGATACATGCAACACATGCATTACAATATATATAAGCAACTAACACTTGATTTTGATGATTCATATACGCCATAAATTGATCTACAGTTTCATCTGGATTTGATATAATATTGACACTTTGCCATGCGCCATTAATATATGCACTGGACGCCACAGCAGTCAATGGTCCGTTTGCTCGGGTAAATATAAGTGCGACAGCATCATTGTTATTCATCATGATTAGCGGACAAGCGGCAACACCTTCTAAAGATATGGCAGTAGGAGAGCCCCAAGATTGTCCGGCGTCGATGGATTTCATGGAATATAGGCAGTTATCCTGAATGAATGCTACAAATGCTAAATCATTATTGTTTAAAGCACATTGTGCACTGCCGATATTTCCAGAGAGTATCTCTTGCTTATCTTCCCATACCCAACGATACCTTCTTGGCAGGATTTCTTGCATATGCCCACAGCTACGATAAAGCGTGGAAGTATCATTTTCTGTTAATATCCAGCTAACTATTGCCTTTTGAGAATCGTCCGACATTGACACATATAAAGAAGAAAAAGTGCCATCACTTGTTCTATCTATTTCCACAAAACTACCGCCGCCACTAGCTTCCATAGTAGATATACATAAGCTTGTCTCTTCGTACAAACAGCTTGTATAAGCTATTATTCCGTTACCTTGGTTATTAATAGCTACGGGAGATGATATTATTGGTGTAACAGAATATCCAAGTTCATGAAAAGCAGTCCAACTAGCCGCTCCGTTAGAACTTTTGAGCACTTGTGCTGAATATGGATATATATCAGTTCCCACAAGATTAGCTACTAAAAATGCTTGATTGTTATCATTAAGATTCATATTAAGGCTATATATTGTTCGAGAATTTGGCGTTGTTTGTGTGTTAGTATTAGGAGTTGCTGTTACAACATTATAAGTTTTTGTCCATCCCAACACGCTTACAATTAAAAAAAGAAAAATTCTTGAATAAAACATACAAAACCTCCTAAAAATTGTAGAAATGTTACACCAATTATTTTTTTTAAAAAAGATTTTTTTAGAATATCGTAAATTTTGGCAAAGTTAGGGTTTAAATTCTTGCAATAATTTGCTCAGTAATTTAGGATTCAAATAGATGGTGGGAACATATAAAAATCCCCCATAGGCTTACTGTATATGAAAAAAATGTTGTTTTTCATCCTCGCTCTTTTATCTACTTTTATGTTTCTATCATCAATAAATGCGGAAGAAAAAAAACCTACCTACAAAATAAATTTTCCACAAGTCGTACTATCGGAATATGTGCGTTTCGTCGGTAAAATATGCAATGCCAATTTCCTCTTTGATGATAAGGAATTAAACATACCGGTCAGCATAGTCTCCCAAGAGGCAACAAGTACCGATAATATCATGGCCATCTTAATCCAAATCTTACGCGTTCATGGATTCTCTATCATAGAAGAAAATCATATGCTCGTCATACACAAAAATGATGATGTTAAAAGCTTATCTCAAATTGTCACTCCAGATATGCTAGATAAAAATTCTATCCCCATTATCACCTGTGTCTTCACCATAAAAACTGCCAATATCAACACAATTGCTAACATAATAAAAGGATTAATTTCAAAAAATGCGGCTCTAGAAATAGCTGCTGAAAGTAATCAGATCATAATTACTGATTTCTCAATGAATATCAAAAAAATCAAAGATCTTATCGATAAAATAGAAGCACCTGATGCTGGATTAAAAATACAAGCTTACGTAGTAAAAAACGGCGCCGCTGAAAATATCGCAACATTAGCTAGCAAAATATTAGCACCTCTTGCTAATGGTACAACCTTAATATTAACACCACAATTAGATAGTAATATCATCTACATTACTGCCTATCCTAAAATCATTGATAAAACTATCCAAACATTACAAACATTAGATGTTACACAACAAAAACAACTAAATCCGGATAATATCTTTACCTATAAACCAAAATATCAAAATGCTCAATTCATCATTCACGCCATAAATGATGTTGCTACACACTTGTCTTCAGCTGGCTATGCAGAAAGCGGATTAATAAAATGTTTAAACTCCGCAAAAATATTGGCTGACAACTATTCCGTTATGTTTACTGGTACCAAAGAAGATATCAGCACCACTCAAACCATCTTGGTTACTATAGATATTGCTGATAGTTTAAAACGACCAGACAATAATTTTTATCTATACAAAACAAAAAACATATCTCCTAAACAATTATTATCAACAACTGAAAACCTTGCAGAAACTCTAAAAAAATCAGAGAGCACAGATAAAGATCTTATCTACACATTGAATAATGCACAGTACATAAAAGATCTAAATGCTGTTTTATTTACCGGTACTACCAAAACTTTAAATTCACTAAAAACACTACTTGCTAATTCTATAGATATAGCTCAACAAAATTTGCAAACCAACATCTTCATCTATCAACCTAAAAATATTTCTTCTCAGCGCTTAATGATAACCCTACAAGAAATGGCACCAAATTTAAAAACAGAAAACAATGAAGAATTGATGTCATTAATAAATGATATAAAAATTGTAAAAGAATCTGATTCCTTACTATTTAGAGGGTCACAAAAAACTATAGAAGACATCAAATTACTAATCAATTCCATCGATACTACTGCCGCCCAAACAACTAACAAACAAACCTTTTATTTATACAAAATACAAAATTCCTCTGATCAACAAATAATTGCGGCTCTCAATGAAATGGAAAAACACCTTTCAAAATCTTCCTCTTCTAATATTGATTTAATTGAAACTCTACATAATGTTAAAACGCTCTTTGCCTTCCACTCTCTTCTCTTCACAGGACCTTCCGCTACCTTAAAAGAAATTGAAAATATACTGAAAAAAATAGATGTAAAATCGAAAATACCAGAAACTCAAAATTTCCTCCTATATGAACCTAAAAAAGTAACACCACAAAAACTAGAAAAATATTTAAAGGAAATAGCGGTAAATTTAAATATTCAAAATCCTCAAGAAGTAGCACTGAAAAACTCTATTCTTTCAATGAAGTGGCTAAATGAATCCAACAGTTTTATGTTCAATGGTAGTGATAGTAGTCTCACAAAGTTGAAAAACATCTTAAATGATTTTGATACTACAGCGAAAGTGCCCAGCAAAAATACCTATTTCTTATACAAATTACAAAATATCTCCGGACAAACAATCGAAGCTTATCTCGATAATTTTGCAAAAAATATTAAAGAAAAAAAATTGGGAAAAGAAGATTTGGTCAACGCCATTAATGATATAAAATGGGTGAAAGAAACAAATTCTATACTTATCACTGGTGATCCAACTACCATCGAAGAGGTTAAAAAATTAATTCAAGAATTTGATCTACCACAAAAGGGTAAAATAACAACTGGCAAAGCCGATTTTTTCATTTACAAACCGGAACATACGCCCAAAGATATCTTTGAACAAAAAATGAAAGATGTTGTTGATAACTTGCAAAAAGCAGAACTCACTGACGAGGGATTAATCAGCTCATTAAATAGCATGAAATATATCGAATCTAATACCTCTTTTGTCTTCACCGGTAATGCTGAATCCTTAAAAAAAGTACAATCCTTGATTAAAACTATAGATACTCCTTCTATAACAACAACCATACAACATGTCGGAAAACAAACATTCTTATTATATAAACTTAAAAATGCATCCTTTTTACAAATTAAAACCTCAATAAAATCCTTAATTGATGATCTCAAAAAAGTCAAAACCGTAGATAAACCCTTTCTAGAAACCTTAAATTCTATGCGATATGTGAAAGAGTCAAATTCTATACTCTTTACCGGTAGTGATGAAACTCTAGAAAAAGCTCAAAAATTAGTAGAAAATTTCGACATAAGAACCTCGGTAGAATCAAAGGCTGGTCCCGGCAGTTTCTACTTATATAAACCCCTTCATCTTTCCGGTCCCGCTTTAGAAACCATCCTACAAGATTTTGCCAATCACCTAAAGGCCAATGGTTTTGAAAATGAAGAGCTCTATAGCACAATTAACTCCATGAAATGGATTGAAAACACCAAATCTTTAGTCTTCACTGGCTCTGCTAAATCCATAGAAGAGGTGAAAAACTTACTTGCCAGTTTCGATGTCTCTTCCGGAAAAATGGAACCGCTAACTACACAAGCACCAATTCAACCAATAAATAACGTCAGTTTCTTGGTATATAAATTACAGTATCATAAGGGTGATGAAATACAGGTAGCCTTAAAACAAATAGCTAAAAACATGGAACAACAAGGAACAAAAGTAGACCCAGGACTTCTCTCTGCAGTACAATCAGTGCAATGGATAGAAATCACCAATTCTCTTCTATGTTCAGGACCACAAGATACCATTGAAAAATTAAAAGAATTAATAAAAAATCTCGATGTCCCCCTAAAACAGGTGTTCATCGAAATGTTGGTTATTAAAACTGAAATGTCCAACCTCTTGAGTTTCGGATTAGACTGGGGCGGCAAATTTAAATATAAAAATAAGGTGGGAGCAAGCACAGGAAACTTCCCTGCATTACAAGGTGGTCAAACTAATCTATTCAATCAAGATCCTTTTGCTAAAGGATTAAATTCAGTAAACGGAACAACAATCACACCCGATCCCAACAGCATGATACCCTTCCAATCGGGCTTTGACTTTGGCGTTATCGGCGATATCATTATGCATAAAGGTAAATCTTTCTTATCCATGGGATCATTAATCAATGCTCTACAAAATGACAATCAAGTAACAACAATAATGACACCCAAAATTATCGCCCAAGATGGGAAAACATCAAAAATATTCAGCGGAGAAAACATACCATACGTCGGTTCATGGGTTACTACCACAGGTGCTAATGGAGCCAATACCGTACAATCTCAAAACTTGGAGTATCGCGATATTGGTGTTGGACTTACTATCACTCCTGTACTAGGTAATGCTGATACCGTAACCTTAGATATTCAATTAGACCAGAGCACAGAACTTGCTAATGTTCCTCTTGGTACCTCTAATCAAATTTCAGGGATCACCACAGCAAAAACAAATATGAGCACAACAGTACACATCCCCGACAAAAAATTCTTAATTCTCTCCGGTATGGTATTAGAGTCAAAAACACGAACAAAAACAGGTATTCCCTGTCTAGGTGGACTTCCTCTAATTGGAGCTGCCTTTTCTACCAACAACGATAGTACTTCAAGAGATAATATCGTCATCTTCATCCGTCCTCATATCATTAATTCTTATAAAGACATGAATACCATAACAAACAATCAAGAAGACTACTTCCGAGATTATACTGGTACGCCAACATTAGAACAGGAATTTGATGAAAGCATAGACAATTTAAAAAGCTATTCGGAAGAAGATTTCGATGAAGAAGCAGAATAAAATTTATCTTTTTTTACTTCTTCTTGTCTTTTGCAGCTGTTATCGTGTGCAAGATAAAATAGAACCACAATTAACATGTGATGTATCAGCGCAATACTTAAATTCTCTTCCTTCTGCTTTCCCTCCTCTAACTGCAACTGAAAAAAATAAGGACTGGGGAAAAGAACTGCTTATTGCCACATCTTTTGCCAAAGAAATGGATTTTTATAGGGCCATTACTTTCTTTAAACGCGCATTAATATTACTCGCCGATGAAGATCTTTTCCGCAAACAACAAATAGAATATGGCATCATTCTTTGCTACTATCTAGGCCATAAAATAGATAGTGTTATTGACACTTTTGAAAAGAGTAGTCTGCAAACAGTCGACAAATCCTTTCCCACCTTTCAGGATCTTTTAATCATTTTGCAAGATAGCTACCGTCATGTTAAAGACACCAAAAAAACAGCAGAATTAAAACAAGCGATGGAAAAATTCTTTCCCGATTCTGCCAAAAAATTTGCCTTGAATGATCTTGTTGTTCAAGCCGACTTTAAACACTTAAGTTCATACAAAATAGCAGAAAACACAATAAAATCTTACACGCAAGAAAAAAAATCAGTATTAAAAGCCCAAACATTAAATGCTCTCTTGCCAGGAGCAGGATATTTATACATAGGACAAAGAGCCTCGGCGACAACATCTTTTTTATTAAATGCTCTTTTTATCTTCTCAACCTATGAGTTTTTTCATAAGGGATACACAGCAGCAGGGATAATTACCGCCGGCTTTGAGGCCGGGTGGTATTTTGGTGGCATTTACGGTGCCGGAGAAGAGGCAAAATATTACAATGAACATTTATATGAAAAACAGGCAGATCCTTTCATGAGAAAAGAGAAAATTTTTCCAATATTTATGTTACAATATGCTTTTTAATTTTCTTTGTTGTTTTATGCTTTTTATTCATCCCTCTGAACCCTGGGGAAAAGATGCTGATCTTGTAAAAAAACCACAAACGCAAAATGAAGATTCTCAATCTCTTCTCTCCAAGGTGGCGAATAATGTCATCTTATTTCATCAAAATGTTCTTTCCAAGGCTGATGGCCCAAGGAGCAACTTTCGCCCTACAAGTTCACGTTATATGCAACTAGCAATTAAACGATATGGTTTCTTTAAGGGATACATCATGGGATGCGATCGTTTACTTAGGGAAAATGATGAAAAGTGGGTATATAAAAAAATCATAATTAATGACGTAGAATATAAGTACGATCCGGCCTTTCTAGATAAGCATTACCGTTGAGCGTGAAAGAATCAACGCCATCTAGCGTAAAAAGCCTTGATTAGTAATAGCAAATTTTTCTCTATATTGTGTTTGTCTACGATTTCTCTATTTAACCGCTGATAAAGTTCTTTTGTTTGCGGTTGCTTAAGCTGGCTAATTAACCTCACATCTCCCTCTGTATGCTGTATATCAAAAGGTAAATATGTTTCTTGTAATAAGTTTGCAAATTCTTGTCCTCCCACTAATCTACTAATGCCCAAAAACTCATGGAAAAAAATTCCTTTATGTCTAAGTCCTTCATACATAACCATTTTACCCATGCTAATCCCTTCAGAAAAACTTTGGTCTCCGGTTAGTAAGCAAAATTCTTTGGAAGCTTTTATTAATGTGATCATGTGTTCGTGAGGAATACATTCATCGCCAATGAGTGTAATGTTTAATGTTTTACCACTGCCACGACAGATAACCTCTCCGTTCACGTATACTGTGCCAATATTTTGCCCAGCAAACTCTAATTCAATTGCACTTCTCAAGTTTTTTTTAGTTGCACCCATTAAGGATAACGTCATTGCCAATCTTGGAGGTGTGGTACATTTAATAACAACATTAAGCGGTTCTGGATTACCCTCGTCATAAAGGATGACATTTCTCAAAAATTTTAGTACGGGGTTTTGAAAAGTTGCATAACCAAAATAAAATTGCCCCCTTTGAAGCTTATAAGATTGCAAAATTTTCTCTTGCGCTTCATTCATAGCGATCTCTTCCTGAACGTAAACACCTATAGAACCAAGACCAAAACCGGAAAGATATTCTCCATGTACGCAATCTTGCTTCGCATCATATTCTGCAACACAAAACCAAGGAGAGGCATTCTCGCTGTAGCTGATTTTTAAAATTGTTCATAACTCATGTATTTTTAAACAGACAATACACTTCCATGAGGTCATGTAAAAATGCCTCTCAATCTATTGTTTACACTTAGAAATAAA
>Ga0233425_10003649_pt1 | contig 27490 bp, 21 predicted proteins | sample Watercolumn_Towu_2_FD_181712 | JGI IMG/M metagenome (GOLD analysis project Ga0233425, IMG submission 181712) | Freshwater microbial communities from Lake Towuti, South Sulawesi, Indonesia - Watercolumn_Towuti2014_140_MG | ecosystem: Environmental > Aquatic > Freshwater > Lake | place...
GGCAGTGTACTCAGGTGTTCCAGCAGGTTGACGGTCGACATCAGACGGTTTCCTTCAAGGCGAAAAAGCCATCAGCAGATCTCTTCAAGAGCCAGTTGTCAAGCGGATTTTCGAGATCTTGCCCTGCGGGTCGCGGGTTTGCCGAGCCTGGGCTCTGGAAAGCGTGATATATTCGCGGGCTACGTGAGTGCTTGGAGCCGTAGCGCCGGCTCCTGCCTGGGATGGGCAGCCCTTGGGGTGTGCCCATGGTCGACCTAAACGCATACGCCAACGAGAAAATCGATGAACCAACCGGTTTGGAACAAGGATGCGGTCGCCGCGGCGATCGATGGGCTGAAGGACAAGCCGGGTGCCTTGCTGCCGATTCTGCACGCGATCCAGGAGGCCGTGGGCTATATTCCGCCCGACAGCGTGCCGATGATCGCCAAGGCCTTGAACCTGTCCCGCGCGGAGGTCCATGGCGTCATCAGCTTCTACCACTATTTTCGCGAGACCCCGCCGGGCCAGCACACCATCCATCTGTGCCGGGCCGAGTCCTGCCAGTCCATGAATGCCGCCGGACTGGAAGCCCACGCCAAGGCCAAGCTGGGCATCGATTTTCACCAGACCACCGCCGACGGTGCCTTTTCCCTGGAGCCCGTCTATTGCCTCGGCAACTGCGCCTGCTCGCCGGCCCTGGCGATCGACGGGGAGATCTACGGGCGGGTCAGCCCGGAACGCTTCGATGAGATCGTCACTGAGGTGAGGGCCCAGGCATGAGCACCAAGGTCTACGTTCCCTGCGATTCCAGCGCCCTGTCCCTGGGCGCCGAAAAGGTCGCGCAGGCCATTGCCCGCGAAGCATCGAGCCGCAACATCGACATCCGGCTGGTGCGCAACGGTTCTCGCGGCCTGTACTGGCTGGAGCCCCTGGTGGAGGTGGAGACCGCCAATGGCCGGGTGGCGTATGGCCCGGTCCAGGCCAGCGATGTTCCCGCGCTGTTCGATGCGGGTTTCCTCGATGGCCAGCAGCACGCCCTGGCCCTTGGGCCCACCGAGGAGATCGCCTATCTCAAGAATCAGGAGCGACTGACCAATGCCCGCGTGGGCATCACCGATCCCGTCAGCCTGGACGATTACCTGGCCCACGACGGCTACAAGGGCCTGAAGAACGCCCTGACCATGGCGCCCGCCGACATCGTCAAGCAGGTCACCGATTCCGGTTTGAGGGGAAGAGGCGGCGCGGCCTTCCCCACCGGTATCAAGTGGAACACCGTGCTCAACGCGCCGGCCGAGCAGAAATACATCGTCTGCAACGCCGACGAGGGCGATTCCGGCACTTTTTCGGACCGGATGATCATGGAAGGCGATCCCTTCGTGCTGATCGAGGGCATGACCATCGCCGGTCTCGCGGTGGGTGCCAACCAGGGCTACATCTATTTGCGGGTGGAATATCCCCATGCCCATCGGAACCTCAACGCCGCCATCGCCGCCGCCTATGCGGCAGGCTATCTGGGCAAGAACCTCTGCGGCAGCGGCAAGGTTTTCGACCTTGAAGTCCGGCTCGGTGCCGGCGCTTACGTGTGCGGCGAGGAAACCGCCCTGCTGGAGAGCCTGGAGGGCAAGCGCGGCATGGTGCGGTTTAAGCCCCCACTGCCGGCCATCAAGGGCCTGTTCGGCCAGCCCACCGTCATCAACAACGTGATCTCCCTGGCCTCGGTGCCCATCATCCTGGACAAGGGCGGCGCCCATTACCGGGATTTCGGCATGGGCCGCTCCCGCGGCACCCTGCCGATTCAGCTGGCCGGCAACATCAAGCGGCCGGGCCTGGTGGAAAAGGCCTTCGGCATCACCCTGCGGGAACTGCTGTACGACTACGGCGGCGGCTCGGCATCAGGCCGGCCGATCCGGGCGGTGCAGGTGGGCGGGCCGTTGGGGGCCTTTGTGCCGGAATCCCAATTCGACACGCCCCTGGACTACGAGGCCTTCGCCGCCAACTGGGCGGTGCTGGGCCACGGCGGCGTGGTGGTGTTCGACGACACCGTCGACATGGCCAGGATGGCCCGCTACGCCATGGAGTTCTGCGCCATCGAATCCTGCGGCAAGTGCACGCCCTGCCGCATCGGCTCGACCCGCGGCGTCGAGGTCATGGACAAGATCATCCATAACGACAACCGAGCACAGAACATCCAGCTGCTGCGTGATCTGGGAGACACCATGCTGGCCGGTTCGCTGTGCGCCCTGGGGGGCATGACACCGTATCCGGTGCTCAGTGCGCTGAACCATTTCCCGGAGGATTTCGGCGTCCCCAAGGCGTCGGAAGCGGCTTGAGTTCCTGCGAGGTAACCCTTATGTCACTGCAACGCGATAAAGACTACGGCACCCCGGCCAGCCCGGCGGACAAGTCCGTCACCCTGGAGATCGACGGCTTTCAGGTCACCGTGCCGGAGGGAACCTCGGTGATGCGTGCCGCCTCCAGCATCGGCATCGAGATCCCCAAGCTGTGCGCCACCGACAGCCTGGAGCCTTTCGGTTCCTGCCGGCTGTGCCTGGTGCAGGTGGAGGGCGCCAAGGGGTATCCGGCTTCCTGTACTACCCCGGTGGCTGCCGGCATGAAGGTCAAGACCCAGACCGACAAGCTGGCCGACATCCGCCGCGGCGTGATGGAGCTGTACATCTCCGATCATCCGCTGGATTGCCTCACCTGTTCGGCCAACGGCAACTGCGAACTGCAGGATATGGCCGGTACCGTGGGCCTTCGAGAAGTGCGCTACGGCTACGACGGCAAGAACCACCTGAAGTCGGAGAAGGATGGCTCCAACCCCTATTTCAGCTTCGATCCCAGCAAGTGCATCGTCTGTTCCCGCTGCGTGCGCGCCTGCGAGGAGACCCAGGGCACCTTCGCCCTGACCATCGACGGCCGCGGCTTCGATTCGGTGATTTCGCCGGGCCAGCACCAGGCCTTCATGGAGTCGGAATGCGTGTCCTGCGGCGCCTGCGTGCAGGCCTGCCCGACCGCCACCCTGATGGAGAAGTCGGTGATCGACAAGGGCCAGGCCGACCACAGCATCGTCACCACCTGCGCTTACTGTGGCGTGGGCTGCTCCTTCAAGGCCGAGATGAAGGGCACCGAAGTGGTGCGCATGGTGCCGGACAAGGACGGCAAGGCCAACCACGGCCATTCCTGCGTCAAGGGCCGTTTCGCCTTCGGTTATGCAACCCATCCGGACCGCATCACCTCGCCGATGATCCGCAAGTCCATTCACGAGCCCTGGCAGAAGGTCGGCTGGGAGGAGGCCATCCACTACGCGGCGTCCGAGTTCAAGCGGATCCAGGCCCAGCACGGCCGCCATTCGGTGGGCGCGCTGACCTCCAGCCGCTGCACCAACGAAGAGGCCTACCTGGTGCAGAAGCTGGTTCGCGCCGCCTTCGGCAACAACAACGTGGATACCTGCGCCCGCGTGTGCCATTCGCCCACCGGGTACGGCCTCAAGCAGACCCTGGGCGAATCCGCCGGCACCCAGACCTTCGATTCGGTGATGCAGGCCGACGTCATCATGGTGATCGGCGCCAATCCCACCGATGGCCATCCGGTGTTCGGCTCGCTCATGAAGAAGCGCATCCGCCAGGGCGCCAGGCTGATCGTGGTGGACCCCCGCGGGATCGATCTGGTCAAGTCCGCCCATGTTCAGGCCGACTATCACTTGAAGCTCAAGCCAGGTACCAATGTCGCGGTGGTGACCGCCCTGGCCCATGTCATCGTCACCGAAGGACTGGTGAAGGAGGACTATGTCGCCGAGCGCTGCGACACCGAGTCCTACCGCAAGTGGAAGGAATTCGTGGCGCTGCCCCACCATGCTCCGGAGGCGACGGAAGCCGCCACCGGAGTTCCCGCGGCCACCGTCCGCGAGGCTGCGCGGCTCTATGCGAAGGCCCGCAACGGCGCGATCTATTACGGCCTGGGCGTCACCGAGCACAGCCAGGGTTCCACCACGGTCATCGGCATCGCCAACCTGGCCATGGCCACCGGCAACGTCGGGCGGGAGGGCGTGGGCGTCAACCCGCTGCGCGGTCAGAACAACGTGCAGGGTTCCTGCGACATGGGCTCCTTCCCCCATGAGCTGCCCGGTTACCGGCATGTTTCCGATACGGTGGTCCGCAGCGAGTTCGAAGACGCTTGGGGCGTGACCCTGGAAGCCGAGCCGGGACTGCGCATCCCCAACATGTTCGCCGCCGCCCTGGACGGCAGCTTCAAGGGCCTTTACTGCGAAGGCGAGGACATCGCCCAGTCCGATCCCGACACCCAGCATGTCCATGCGGCGCTGCAGGCCATGGAATGCGTGGTGGTGCAAGACCTGTTCCTCAACGAAACCGCCAAGTTCGCCCACGTGTTCCTGCCGGGGGCTTCGTTCCTAGAGAAGACCGGCACCTTCACCAACGCCGAGCGCCGCATCTCGCCGGTGCGCCGGGTGATGCCGCCCCTGGCCGGCTACGAGGACTGGCAGGTGACCCAGATGCTGTCCAATGCCCTGGGCTATCCCATGAACTACACCAGCGGACCGGAGATCCTCGATGAGATCGCCCGGCTGGTGCCCACCTTCCACGGGGTCAGCTTCCACAAGCTGGACGAACTGGGCAGCGTCCAGTGGCCGTGCAACGAGGCGGCGCCGGAGGGCACCCCCACCATGCACATCGGCCACTTCGTGCGGGGCAAGGGCCGCTTCATGCTGACCGAGTACGTGCCCACCCAGGAACGCACCAGCAGCCGCTTCCCGCTGATCCTCACCACCGGCCGCATCCTGTCCCAGTACAACGTCGGCGCCCAGACCCGGCGGACCGACAACACCGCCTGGCACGCCGAGGACCGCCTGGAGATCCATCCCCATGACGCCGAACAGCGCGGCATCAAGGACGGCGATTGGGTCGGCATCAAGAGCCGCCAGGGCGAGACGGTGCTGCGGGCGACGGTGTCGGAACGGATGCAGCCGGGGGTGGTTTACACCACCTTCCACTTCCCGGAATCCGGTGCCAACGTCATCACCACCGACAATTCCGACTGGGCCACCAACTGTCCGGAGTACAAGGTGACGGCCGTTCAGGTGAGCCCAGTCAGCCAGATCTCGGAATGGCAGCAGCAGTTCCAGGCCTTCACCGAGCAGCAGCTGTCCCATCTGGAAAAGGCCGGCGCCGGCTGATGGCCGGGGGCGACGAGGGCGACAGCCCCCCCGCCCGGACTTGCACCGCGCCCGATTTCGAAGCGGCCCCCGGCCGCTTCGGCTTGTCCGGCGAACTGGGCTGGCCGGCCCACACCGAGCACCAGGTGCGGCGCTGGCGTGAGGGCGGCGAATCGGTGGTGCCCGACCGGGTCGCCGAGGAGGCGCCGGTGGCCCTGATGTACAACGGCGAGCCGCACGTGGTGATGCTGACCACGCCGCTGGACCTGGAGGATTTCGCGGTCGGATTCAGCTTGACCGAGGGCCTGGTCACATCGGTGGACGAAGTACAATCGGTCCGGGTGCATTACCGGGCCGAGGGTATCGAGGTGCGCATCCGGGTGCCGGAAGCTCGTTTCCAGGCCATGGCGGGTCGCGAGCGCAACCTCACCGGGCGTACCGGCTGCGGCCTGTGTGGTTCCGCCACCCTCAAGCAGGCGGTGCGGCATCCGCCGCCGGTAACCGCCGCCATTCGGGTCCGCGCAGCCGATCTCAGCGAGGCGCTGGCTGCCATGGCGGAACGCCAGGGGCTGAACCGACTCACCGGGGCGGTGCACGCCGCCGGCTGGTTCGTACCCGGAGCGGGACTGAAAGCCGTGCGGGAAGACGTGGGCCGCCACAATGCCCTGGACAAGCTGCTGGGCCTGCTGGCCCGCACCCGCTTCGATCGGCACGCCGGATTTGCCGTGGTCACCAGCCGCGCCAGCTACGAGATGGTGCAGAAATGCGCCATGCTGGGCATCGGCTTCATGGCGGCGATCTCGGCGCCGACCGGCTTGGCGATCCGTCTGGCGGAAGACACCGGCCTCACCCTGGTGGGCTTCGCCCGCGGCGGCAACTGCGTGGTCTACGCCAACCCGCAGCGCTTCATCGGCCGTTGAATTCGTAACCTATTGACAACAAATCGAAACATTCCGTGACCTATGCATAGCGAAAACCTCGTTAAGATGGCCAACGACATCGGCAACTTCTTCCAGGCCGACCCCGACAAGAACCAGGCGGTCCATAACATGGTGGACCACCTCAAGAAGTTCTGGGACCCCCGCATGCGCCGGGCCATCATCGCCCATCTGCGGGAGGGAGGCGCGGGGCTGAGCGAGTTGGCGCGTGACGCGGTGCGGCAGCTGGACGAGGAAAGCTCCTCGCTGGCATCCAGCGGCTAGAGGCATCATCCCGGAGAGGTTCGGACGTAGCCGAACCTCCCGCTGGTTTCCTCGTTCTCCGGGTCGACACGGCCGGGCTCAGTGCTTTTTCTTGTGAGTCCGGGGGATCGCGGTGACGATCTCTGCAGGTCGCGGTGGCGGCGGGGGCTGGTGGGTCGGCTTCGGCGGCGGCTCCGGGTCATGACGGGGTTTCACGGGTGCCTCGGTCCGCGAATCCGTAGGGTAATACCAGGGCATCGGCGTCGTCGGGACGGGGGCAGGTTCCGGATAGGGAGGATCCCAGATCGGCGTGGGTAACGGCTCTTGCACCACGCGCCCAGGCTTCTCCGCCTTCACATCGTCACACCCGGGCCACAACCAGCTGCACCCCGATATCGGCGCCAGCAAGGCCAGCCTCAGCAGCAGTGCCGGCAATCCCCTGGAACTCCGCTTCCGCGTTTCCATCCCGGTATTCGTCAAGTTTTTCTCGATCATCTCGATCCCCCGTTTGTCGTTGCCGGAGAACGATAGAAAATGCGCGCTTAACCGGCTCTTAACCCTTGGTCGGGCGATCGCTTCGGCGGTCTCCGCAGGTGGTTGATTTGGCCGCGCGGTGGTGGTTTCCCACCAGCCCAACACGCCCCAGAGCGCCAAATTGCCGGCGCTGAAGTTCTCGCAAGTTCCGGCGATCGATGAGCCATCCCGGTTCGGTCAGTTAATTCCTTGAATTCTAGAGGGGTATGGGAGGCCGGCCGATGGTGCCGGATGTTTTGCGGCGGGGCCTTTGATTTCGGCACGGCTTCTGCCTTCGGTTTTCGAGCGCCGGGCAAGATCGGAAGGTTTCGCCATTCCCTTTGCCGGATGAGCCGGGCGCTCGCCCGGTCCGCTCATGCCTCGAACAGCCATCCCATGAAACTTGAATTTTCCCTGCCTGGAATGCTCCACCTGCGGGCCATTCCCGATTATGTCTGGATCTGGCTGGTGCTGGTTGCGGCCGGACTGTCGTGCCGTCCCCTGACGCCCATCGACGAGACCCGGGTGCTCGCGGTGGCCTGGGAGATGTGGGATCGCGGCGATTTCCTGGTGCCTCACGTCAACGGCGAGCCATACAGCCACAAGCCGCCGCTGTTGCAGTGGTGCATCCACCTGGGTTGGCTGGTGTTCGGCATCCACGAATGGGTCGCCCGCCTCATTCCGCCGCTGTTCGGACTGGCCAACCTCGCCCTCACCACGCGCCTCGCGCAGCGGCTCTGGCCGGAGTCGGGTACGGCCGCTCGGCTCGCTCCCTGGATTCTGCTCGGCTTCATGCTGTGGGGGTTCTGGACGACCCTGACCATGTACGACATGCTGCTGATCTTCTTCATGCTGCTCGGGATGCTCGGCATCATGGGGGTGGCTCGGGGTGCCGCGGCAACCGGCTGGCTGCTCACCGGATGTGCCATCGGCGGGGGCATCCTGGCCAAGGGACCCGTCATCCTGTTGCTGATCCTGCCGGCTGCTCTGCTGGCACCCTGGTGGATGGATGCCAGCCCCCAGCGCGGCTGGACCGGCTGGTATCTGGGACTGGTCGGGGCGGTGCTGGTGGGCGCCGCGATCGGCCTGGCGTGGGCGATCCCGGCGGGATGGGCCGGCGGAGAGGACTACCGCGACGCGATTTTCTGGGGCCAGTCGGCGGGGCGCATCGCCCATTCCTTCGCCCATCGCCGCCCGCTTTGGTGGTATGTGCTGTGGGCGCCGCTGGTGTTCTTTCCGTGGCTGCTGTGGCCGCCGGCTTGGCGTAGCTTCAAGCAGGCCACCCTGGATGAGGGCTTGCGTTTCTGCCTCGCTCACGCGGTGGCTGTATTCGCGTTGTTTTCCCTGATCAGCGGCAAACAGGCCTATTACCTGCTGCCCGTGTTTCCCGCCTTGGCACTGGCGCTGGCCCGGCTTCTGGCGGGGGGCGGCGTGTCTGCCAGCCAGGACGACCAAGGCCTGATCGCTTTCCCGCTGTTTTTGGCGGGCGTCGTCTTTACCCTGCTGCCGTGGTTTCAGTACCTGTTCGGCCTGCCGGACGTCGGCAACGAAGCGGCCCGCATCGCCGAACGGGCGCCTTGGGCCGCCAAGCTTGGCGCGGTCGCGGTGGGGGCCTTGCTGCTGGCTTGGGCGCCGGGGAATGTGGTTCAGGCGGCGCGGGGCGTGTCGCTGGTTTCCTTCGGCGCCCTGCTGGCGGCCCACCTCGTTTTCGCCGAGGTCGATCCGCCTTATTACGACATGCAGCCCATGGCCGATCATCTGGCGGCACTGGAGCGGCAGGGAGCGGCCATCGCCCACTTTCAAAAGTACAACGGCGACTTCCAATTCCTCGGACGGCTGCATCCCATCACCGTTCTGGAAGGCAGGCAGGCGCTCGCATCCTGGCTGTCCGCGCATCCGGACGGCCATTTACTGCTGCTGGAACGGGCCGGTGACCCGGCGGTGGAGGAGGGTGCCGAATTCGCCCAGTACTACCGGGGAACCCGGCGGATCACGCTGTGGCGGGTTTCGACGCTGCTGACCGATCCCGGCCGGTTGCGCCGGCTGCTCGGATAGGGCGGCAGCCGGCGTCGTGCTGGGTTCCTGGAGTGCCGGACTTATGTTCGGACAGCTGCTGTCCGATCGGGACGGATCAAGGTGCCGGCGGTGATGCCGGGGACGTTGCAGGCGGTGCGGCCGGCGGCTGTGGGGCGGGAGGCGGAGCGGTCAGTTGGGGCGCCGGTTGGGCCGGGGGAGGCAGGGCGGCCGGCTTGCGTTCGACCTTGGCCGCCTGTTTCAACTGTTCGATGTGCTGCTGGAACCGTTCCATCTTGAGCCCGTTGCGAAGCCGCTCCTTTTCGCTGTCGAAGGTCGGGGGTTTTTTGTCCCTGGAATCCTCCCGCAGGATCACGTGCCAGCCGAATTTGGAATGGACCGGCTGGCTGCCGGTCTCGCCATTCTTGAGGGCGGCCACCCCGGCGGCGAAGGCCGGGTCCATGCGCTGCGGCTCGAACCAGCCGAGGTCGCCACCCTTGTTCTTGCTGCCGGGGTCCTTGGAGAGCTTGCGGGCCAGTTCGTCGAACTTGGCGCCTCCCTGCAGTTGCGCGATCGCATCCTTAGCCTCCGCCTCTTCCGCCAGCAGGATGTGGCGCGCCTTGTATTCGCCCGAATGATTGGGCGGATACTTGTCCTCATAGGCCTTCTTCAACTCCTCGTCGGTGATCTGCACCGACTTCATGTAGCGCTCCGCCGCCAGTTGGGAGTAGGTGACCCGCAGCACGTTGTCGATGCGCTCCACCGCTTCCGGGTCCTGGGCGAGATGCTGCTGCTCGAATTCCTGGCGGATGACTTCCCGCGCGATCAAATCGTCCAGGAGCTTGTTCTGCATGGCGGACGGAACCGGGCCGCGCTGCTGGGACGATAGGGCGGACTTGGCGATGGGGTGGCCGTTGACGGTGGCGATGGTGGCTTCCGGCCTGATGGCGGGGGCCGCCGCAACGGCTGCCGGCGCCGGGCCGCGGTCGCAGCCGGCAAGCTGCAGGGCGGCTGCCAGGCCGGCGGCGAGACCGAGACGGGGGAATGGCGCAAACGGGCATGGGAGGTTGCGGAATGCTGTCTTCGTCATGGTTGGGTGGTGTGGTTGCCAAGGGATACGGGTCGCCGTCGGGGAGCCTCCCTGCCACGAATCCGGCGGGCGACTGTTGCCGAATCCGTGCCGTGTCTGTGTCAGCGGGTCAGCAATCGGACGATCTCTCCCGTTCCGCCATCACCGCCCGAATGGTGCGGCCGACGACGTCCACCAACACCCGGGTCTGGTGTTCCACCTCGATGTTGAGGCGATCGCCGATTCGGTAGCGGCCCATGCAGGTGGTGCGGATAGTCTCGGGGATCAGGTTGATGCGATAAATCCCTTGGGCCTCGTCGATGCGCGCCACCGTCAGGCTGGCGCCGTCCACCGCCAGGAAGCCCCGCAGGAAGATGTACTGGGACCACTCCGGCGGCACCCGGAATTCGATATGGGCATCTTCGCCTTCCAACAGCAGTCCGGTAAGTTCCGCCGTGGTCGACACATGGCCGGACACCACGTGGCCGCCGATCTCCGCCCCGTAGGCCGCGGAGCGCTCCAGGTTCACGGCGTCGCCCACCCGGCGGTCGCCCAGAGCGGTGACGTCGAGGGTGCCGCGCACCGCGTCGAAATCCACATCGGTCCCGCTGAACCGGACGACGGTCAGGCAGACCCCGTCGACCGCCACGCTGGCGCCGGTTTCCAGGCCGTCCAGCAGGGTCTCGGGAAAACGGATGCGGAAACGGGTGCCTGCGCTTTGCGTGTCGACGGCGACGAGGGTGCCGCGGCCGCGGACGATGCCGGTGAACATGGATAGACTCCCTGGGATGCAGTGATTGATGAATTCTGGCGGACCGATCGTAGCGAATTTCGGCTCAATCGTCCGCTGGTGTCGACAATTGTGCCGTCAGCCTTTCCCGGTCCAACTGGCCTTCCCAATGGGCGATCACCACCGTGGCCAGGCCGTTGCCGATGAGGTTGGTCAAGGCGCGGGCCTCCGACATGAAGCGGTCGATGCCCAGGATCAGCGCCAGCCCGGCGACCGGTATCGTCGGCACTGCCGACAGGGTGGCGGCCAGGGTGATGAAGCCGCTGCCGGTGACGCCGGACGCGCCCTTCGAGGTGAGCAGCAGCACCCCCAGCACGGTGGCCTCCTGCTGCCACGTCAGCGGGGTGTTGGTGGCCTGTGCCACGAACAGGGCGGCCATGGTGAGATAAATGGAGGTGCCGTCCAGATTGAAGGAATAACCGGTGGGGATCACCAGCCCCACCACCGGCCGGGCGCAGCCCAGCCGCTCCAGCTTGAGCATCATGCGCGGCAGCACCGATTCGGAAGACGAGGTGCCCAGCACGATCAGCAGCTCCTCCTTGAGGTAGCCGATGAACCGCAGGATGCCGAAGCCGGCGTAGCGGGCGATGGCGCCCAGCACCAGCAGGATGAACAGCACACAGGTCAGGTAGAAGCCGGCCATCAGCTTGGCCAAGGGCGCCAGCGAGGCGATGCCGTACTTGCCGATGGTGAAGGCCATGGCGCCGAAGGCCCCGATGGGGGCCAGCCGCATGATGACGGCGACGATGCCGAACAGGGCATGGGACACGGTGTCGATGAAGCGGGTCACGCTCGCCGCGTGCTCCCCCATGGCAGCCAGGGCATAGCCGAACAGCACGGCAAATAGCAGTACCTGGAGGATGTCGCCCTTGGCGAAGGCGTCCACCACGCTGGCCGGGATGATGTTCAGCAGAAAATCCGCCACGCTCTGGGACTTGGCGGCCGCGGTGTAGCTGGTCAGCCCGCTGGTGTCGAGGCTGGCGACGTCGGCGTTCATGCCGGCACCGGGTTGCAGGACATGCACCACCACCAAGCCGATAGCCAGCGCCAGCGAGCTGACCACCTCGAAATAGATCAGCGCCTTGGCGCCGACCCGGCCCACGGTCCGCATGTCGCGCATGCCGGCGATGCCGGTGACCACGGTGCAGAAGATGATGGGCGCGATGATCATCTTGATCAGCTTGATGAAGCCGTCACCCAAAGGCTTCATCGCCGCTCCGGTTTCCGGCAGGAAGTGGCCAAGGGCGATGCCGGCCGCCACGGCGCAGAGCACCTGGAAGTACAGATGGCGGTAGAGCGGGGACGGCTGGGGGGCGGACTGCATCCTGGCTGATTCGGGGATATTGTTCGACGGGGCTGAGCGCCCAGCGCGCCATTCTACCGGGTCTGCGGCCGAATGTTCGGCATTCGCGCCGCGGGCGCGCTCACTCCAGGTTGTCGCCCCGTTCGCCGGAACAGATGCGGCCGCTTTCGGCGACGTCGATGACATAGACCTTGCCGGCGCCGTGCTGATGGGTGTTGGCGACGGTCATGACGGTGTCGAAGATGGTCTCCGCCAGTTCGTCGGGGGCGAAGATCTCGATGCGCTTCATGGGGAGAAAAGGGCTGTAGTCCTGACCGGCGATGACTTTCTCCCTGCCGAAGCCTTCGCAGCCGGACACGCTCATGCCGGGAAAATCCGGAATCTCCAGCAGCGCCTGGGTCAGCTTGGGCAGCATGAAGGGTTGGATGTAGGCACGGATTTCTTTCATGGCGGCTCCTAGCTTTCGTGACTGGCGGCGAACTGGCGGTAGAGGGCGGGCAGCATGGTCAGGGTCAGCAAGGTGGCGGTGATCAGGCCACCGATGATGACCACAGCGAAGGGCTTGGCGGTTTCCGAACCGACCCCGGTGGAGACGGCAGCCGGCATCAGGCCCAGCATGGCCATCAGGGCGGTCATCACCACCGGTCGCAGTCTGCTCACCGATCCCTGAAAAATCGCATCACCCAGGCTTGCGCCCTCACGCCGCAGCTGGTTGATCTGGGACAGCAGGATCACCCCGTTTTGCACCGCGATGCCGAACAGGGCGATGAAGCCCACCGCCGCCGACACGCTCAGATGGATGCCGGTCACCAGCAGGGCCACCAGGCCTCCGATCAGAGCGAACGGCACGTTGAGCACGATCAGGGTGGCATCTTTCAGGGAGTGAAACGCCCAGAACAGCAGCACGAAGATCAGCGCCAGGCTCACCGGCACGATGACGTAGAGCCGTTTCATGGCGCGCTGCTGGTTTTCGAACTGGCCGCTCCAGACGATGCGGTAGCCCGGCGGCAGTTTCACCTGCTCGGCCACCGCCTGCTGGGCTTCCGCCACGAAGCTGCCCTGGTCGCGGCCGATCAGGTTGCACTTGATGGCGATGCGGCGCATGTTGTCTTCCCGGCCGATGCGGGAGGCGCCCTGGTCCACCTTGATGTCGGCCAGTTCGGCCAGGGGGATGCGGCTGCCGGAGGGCGTCGGCACGGTTAGATCCTGGATCGCTCCCACCGAATCGCGGGCGTTTTCCGCCAGCCGCACGCTCACGTCGAAGCGGCGTTCCCCCTCCAGCATCTGGGTGGCTGCCTTGCCGCCCACCGCCATTTCGATGACCTGTTCCACGTCGGTCACGTTGACCCCGTAACGGGCGATGCGGGCGCGGTCGATGGCCACCACCAGCTGGGCCAGGCCGGACTGCTGCTCGGCCGCTACGTCGGTGGCGCCGGCGGTGGCGCGCAGGATGCGGGTCACCTGGTCGGCCTTGTCTTGCAGGATGTTGAGATCGTCGCCGAAGATCTTCACGGCGATCTCGCCTTTCACCCCCGAGATGGCCTCCTCCACGTTGTCCTGGATCACCTGGGAGAAGTTGAACTGGAGGCCGGGGAATACCGACAGCTTCTGCTGCATGGCCCCGATCAGGCGGTCCTTGCCGGCGTAGCGCCAGCTGTCCTTGGGTTTGAGGTCGATGAGGATCTCCAGGTTGTTGAAGCCCTTGGGATCGGTGCCGTCTTCCGGGCGGCCCAACTGGGTCAGCACGAAGTTGGCCTCGCGGAAATCCTCCAGGCGCGCCCGGATGTCCCGTTCCAGGGTCTTGGCCTTGCTGAGGGACACCGGAGTCGGCAGGGTGATGGTCAGCCAGATGTTGCCTTCGTCCAGTTTGGGCATGAATTCGGTGCCGATCAGATGGGTGCTGGCCAGCGCCAGGGCCAGCGCCAGCCCGGCACCGGCGTAAAGCTTGCGCGGGTGATTCAGGGCCGCTTGCAGGACGGTTCGGTAGCCCGCTTCCATTTTTTGCACCAGCGGGTTGTGATGGGCCTCCGCCAGTTGCGGGCCTAGCAGGTAGCTGAGCAGCACCGGGATCAGGGTCAGGCTGATGATGAGGGAGCCCAGCAGGGCAAAGCTGAGGGTGAAGGCCATGGGCGAAAAGATCTTGGCCTCCACCCGCTGGAAGGTGAAGATGGGGAGGAAGGCGGTGATGATGATGGCCTTGGCGAACAGGATGGGCCGGCCCATGTCGGAGGCGGTCATCAGCATGGACTGGCGCATGTGGGCCACGCTGGCCTGCCGGCCCATCTCCCAGGTCACCTTCACCATGATGGCTTCCACCAGCACCACGGCGCTGTCGACGATGATGCCGAAGTCGATGGCGCCGAGCGAGATCAGGTTGGCGGAGATGTGGTTGAGGTCGATCAGGATGAAGGCAAACAGCAGCGACAGGGGGATGACCAGGATCACCGTCAGCGAGGCCAGCGCCCGGCGCAGGAACAGCACCAGGATCGCCAGGATCAGCAGGGCGCCCTCCACCATGTTGTGTTCCACCGTGTGCACGGTGTGGCGGACCAGGTCGGTGCGGTCGTAGACCGGTTCGATATTGACGCCGTCCGGCAGCCCGTGGTCGTTGAGCTCGGCGACCTTCTCCTTGACTCCGCTCAAAACCGCGACGGCGTCCTGGCCCTTGATCAATAGCACCACCCCCTCCACCACGTCGTCGTCCCGGTCGACGGCCACGATGCCGCTGCGGGGTTGCGGCCCCACGGTGACCGTGGCGAGATTCTTGACGAACACCGGCACCCCGTCGCGGCTGGTGACCACGATGTCGCCGATCTCGGTGGCCGACTTCAACAACCCGGTGCCGCGCACCACCAGCGCTTCGTAGCCGTGCTCGATGTAGCCGCCGCCGGAGTTGGCGTTATTGGCCTCCACCGCCTGGTAGACGTCGCCGATGCTCAGCTTGTAATCCTTGAGCTTGTCCGGGTCGACTTCCACCTGGTACTGCTTGACTCCGCCGCCGAAGGCGACCACGTCGGCTACGCCGGGGACGGTGCGCAATCGCCGTTCGATCACCCAGTCCTGAATGGCGCGCTGTTCCACCAGGGGCAGGTTCGGCGCGATGATGCGGTAGCGGTAGATTTCCCCGACTCCGGTGCTCAATGGTGCCAGGCTGGTATGGGAGGCGGCGGGCAGGTCTGCATTCTGCAGACGTTCCAGCACCTGCTGGCGGGAGAAATAGTCTTCGGCACTGTCGTCGAAGGTCAGGGTCACCACCGACAGGCCGTAGATCGATACCGACCGCAGGTTGATGAGGTGGGGCAGGCCGTTCATCTCCCTTTCGATGGGCAGGGTCAGCAGCTTTTCCACTTCCTCCGGAGCCTGGCCGGGAAACTGGGTGACCACCTGCACGAACACGTTCTGCACGTCGGGAAAGGCCTGCACCGGCAGCTTCTCGAACGACAGCGCACCGGCCACGGCTAACAGCAGCGAGGCGCCGATGACCAGGATGCGTTGTTGCAGGCAGAAGGCGATGAGACGATGGATCACGGCGTTTGTCCCGGATCCTGCTCGGTGTCTTCCTCGCTGCGCAGCAGCAGGGCGCCGTCCGCCACCAGCCATTCACCGGCCGACAACCCATCGCTGATGACGGCGCGGTTCTTGAGGCGCAGCCCCACCTTGACCGGACGCTTCTGATAGCGGCCCTCGCCGAGGGCGACGAACAGCCAGTCCGACTCGCCTTCGGTGAACAACGCGTCGAGAGGTACGATGATGGCGGTATCACCGGGGTCGCTCAGCACCTCCACCGAGGCATACATGGCGGGCAGCAGCTTGTGCTCCGGGTTGGCCAGCACGCAGCGGACCTTGACGGTGCGGGTGGTATCGTCCACCACCTGGCTCAGGTAATCCACCGTTCCCGCGAAACCCTGGTCCGGGAAGGCCTGGACGTGGACGGCCACCTGTTGACCCACGTGGATCAACCCGATGTCCTTCTCGAACACGTCCATCAAGACCCAGACCCGATCCAGATCCGAGATCACGAACAGCGGATCGCTGCGGTCGCTGCGGATTTCCATGCCGGGATTGATGTTGCGCTCGGTGATGACTCCGGCGATGGGCGCCTTCAGCGTGAAACGGTCGTCGGTACGGTTGCCGTGGATCCCCAGATTGGCCAGCTTCAGCCGGGCCCGCTCCGCTTCGCTGCGGGCGCGGGCGAGATCGTCCTCGGCCTGCTCGAAGTCCTTGCGGGGTGCCACCCCTCCTTCGAACAGTTCCTTGCTGCGGTGGAAGGCCCGCTCGGCCAGTCCCAGGTCGGCCTGGGCCTTGGCGTAATCGGCCTGGGCCTGGCCCAGTTCCGGGCTGTCCAGCGTCAGCAGCGTCGCACCGGCTTGCACGTGGGCGCCGAGCGCGGCGATGTCGCCGCTCACCCGGCCCGAGATCGGAGAAAAGATCCGGGAGCTGCGGGATTCGTCGTAGGCCACGGTGCCGGTCAATGGGTCCATGAGGCTGCGTCGGGCGGGTTCGACTACAGCTTCCTTGATGAAGCCGCGCTTGGGAGAGCCGGGGCTCAGGTAGACCTCGTTCCTGGGTGTCGCCGGCACCGTGCGCTTCGGGGACTCACCTTCCGAATGGCAGGCGGCGAGGCTGAGTGCGGCACAGATCGCCAGCAGCTGGGTTCGAGCGGGGAATGCCATGGGCCGGTTTTTCCGGAGGAAAGAGGATTGCCATCAAGCTTACGCCGGTCTGGGCGTGATGGTCACCGCATAGACCAGTACCCCGCACACCAGCACGATCAGGGTGAGGGCGATCAGGAACAGCGCGTCTGCGACTTTTTCGAGGCGTAAAGCCCAACGCAGATGATCGGTGCGCAAGGCCCAGAACGAGAAGAAGCAGGCCAGCAGGAACAACAGCGCGTCGGCCGCCAGCATTTCGTCTCCGAACAGGCTGACCCGGCCGAGCGCATCCATGATGTGGAACAGGCCGAGCCCTGCCATGCACACGCCCACCATGGAGGCGGAGCCTGAAAATATGCGCATCAGGAGTTCGGTTCTCAGTGATCGGTTCATGGTCATGGCGGTTTCGATGGAGATGTGGGGATCGGATGCTCGGATGGGAGCGGCGCTTTCCTCGGGACACATCCCAAGAAGCAAATGGTGAGCCAAGGGAAGACGGTTTCAGGGCAAGCGCTTGATGGCGGTGCAGTGGTGGAAGGACAACGGATATGGTTGATTTCAACCAGAGGCGAAGCTAAAGACTGCCGGGGGGCATGGTGGCGGCCGTGATCCGCCCGAGTCCCAAGTCCAGCACGAGACCCTGTCACGGCTGGCGGGTCATCGGGGCTTCGAAGCGGGTTGGACGGGGTGGGACGGCTTCGGGAAGTCTTGTCCGTGAGCTGCCCGCAGAACAGCGTGGAGCGGCTGCCAGAAGACGACCGGAAGCAGTGAAAGACCGTGTCGCGGGAACGGTGCCGTTATTCGCTTCCGCACTATTGGCAGGGAAACGGCTCGGGAATCGCCGACTTGTTCGGCGATTCCCTTGGTGCGCAGGCTTGCGCGGTCAGGCAGAAAGGCGGCTCGGTCAGTCGTAGCCGCGGCCGTAGTCCTCATCGTCGTAATCCGGCTGGTGGGCGAGCACCGTGGAGCGGTCCTCGTCCGGGTCGGACTCGGCGAGCAATGCCGCCTGAAAATTCCGCTCTTCGGGCTTAAGAACGGGGTTGGACAACAGACTCTGGAGGAGCGCTGCCCGCTTGCGGCCGAAGGCGCGGCGCGGCGACTTGGGGCCGATCGCGGATGCTGGAGCTGAGTGTTCTGTATTCATGGCGTGCCTCGTGGATGGCTCGGGTTCCCGATGTCTTTAGCATAGTGCTTCGGGATAAACGCGGTGCATTGTTCCGCCGCTTCCCTTAAACCAGGTTTAAGCCGATCCGCCCCGCGCGAGTTCGGCGATGCGCCGTGCCGCAACGGCGGCACCGCCGTTGGCCAGGCTTTCGGTCGGAGCCGGCTGCCCGGCCAGTTGCGCCAGCGCCTCGGCCAGATCGCCGCCATAGAGCCGTTCGGAAGGAATATGGACCTGGCGCAGATGGCGCCGGATCGCTTCCACCAGCACCGGGTACTCGCGGAAGTCCGCACGATCGGCGTAGATCAGCGGCTTGGCGTTGGCGATGCACTCCGACACGATGCCGAAGCCGGGCTTGGACACCACCACATCCACCGAGGCGAGGACGTCGGCGAAGAGAACCCGTTTCGGATCGATCACCCGGAAGCCGTCGCCCGGCCAGTCGAAAGGTTCCACCACGAAGAACTCGTGGCCCGGCAACCGCTGCATCCGCTCGATGGCACCTTCCTCCCATTGCAGGGACACGAAGGACAGCAGCACCCAGGTGCGGTCGCTCGCAGCGCCGGTGCGCTCCGCCAGTTCGAGGCGGCGGCCGGTGCCCGGCGTGGCCAGCAGGGGAATGGTCTCGATGCGCCGGAAGGCCGGCATGTCGCAAGGGAAGGGCAGTTGCAGCAGGAGGTCGGCTTGGGCGTAACAGTCGCGGAAATGCTCCACTGCCGGCAGCCAGCGGGGGTCCTGTTCCAGGAAGGGCGCGTAAATCCAGTCCCAGGAGAAGTTGCCCACGGCGATGGCGGGGATGCCCGCCCGCTTCGCCGCCGCCAGGGGGATCCCGGGGATGTCGGCCACCACGGCGGCGATGCCGTTCCGCTCCAGATTGGCCTGCTCTGATGCAATCAGTTTTTCGGCTTCGCCGCACAGCGCCAGGACCCGTTCACGGGTAGCCTCGACGTCGGTGCGGATGGCGTCGGGCTGCACCATGCCCACGTCGAAGGCCGCCTGACGGATCGTGTCGGCCGGACCGAGCGCGGAACCCAGCCGGGTCCGGAAGAAGTTTTCGCCGAGTCCGCTGACGATGTGGATGGGCCGCTCCGGACAGGCGAGCCTGAGGGCGCGGAGGATGTCGCAGGAGCGCACCCCGTGGCCGTAGCCGTGGGCGGAGACGTAGTATGCAATGGATTTGTCGAGGTGCATGGAGGGTCTTGGGAAGCAATGCTTTCGAGCCGACATTCGATCACGATCGGCGCGGATTTTCCTGCCTGGGCCGGGCTTGCGTCATTGCGTGATCGCTGGTCGTTCCGGATAACTCCAGGAGAGGCCGATGTGGGTCAGTGGCAGGGTCGAGACCTTGGGGGCCAGCGGGTAGGCGCGGTCGCCGGGGTATACCACCCACAGATGTTGCAGTTCCAGGTCCTGCAGGGCGCTTTTCATGGACGGCGTCAGCCGTGGCGCATCGGCGTATTTCACCTCGATGGCCCAGTTACTGCCGTGCTCCTGCCAGAGCAAGTCAACTTCGGCGCCGGCATGGGTGGACCAGAAGGCGAATATTTCCGGGCGTTTGTCCAATGCCCTCGCGGCCGTTTCCAGAGCATAGCCCTCCCAGGATGCGCCGAGTTTGTTGTGGGTGGCAAGATCGCGCTCGTTGCGGATCGCCAGCAGGGAATGCAGCAGTCCGCTGTCGCGCAGATAGAGCTTGGGCCGTTTGACCAGGCGCTTGCCCGCGTTGACATGCCAGGGTTGCAGCAATCGGATCATGAAGGTGCCTTCGAGGATGTCCAGATAGCGGCGTACCGTCATGTCGGAGATTCCGAAGGCCCGGCTCAGTTCCGAGTAGTTGAGAACCTGCCCATGGTAGTGGCACAGCATCGTCCAGAAACGGCGCAGGGTCGCTGCGGGGATGGTGATGCCCAGTTGCGGGATGTCCCGCTCCAGGAACGTGGCGATGTAGTGCTCGCGCCACAGGACGCTGGCGTCGTCGCTGGCGGCGGTATAAGAGGGTGGCAGTCCACCCCGCATCCACAGCTTGCGCCAGTATTCGCCGCCCACGTCAGATAAGCGGAACCCCGCCAGTTCGTGATAGGCGATACGGCCGGCAAGGGATTCCGACGACTGGCGGATCAGGTCTCGCGAGGCGCTGCCCAGAATCAGGTAGCGCTGGTCACGGCGGGTGTCGACCAGGTGCCGCAGCAGCGGAAACAGGTTGGGTGCCCGCTGGATCTCGTCGATGACGATGAGCCCCTCCAGCGGCTCCAGAGCCAGTTGCGGCTGCTCCAGCAAGGCCAAGTCCCGCGGATTCTCCAGGTCGAACACATGGGGTGCCACGAATTCACGGGCGAGGGTGGACTTGCCCGACTGGCGGGGGCCCAGGATGGCAGTGACCGGAAAAGCGCTCATCAGTCTCGACAGCGCGGATTTGTCGGAAGGTCGGGCCAGCATGCTCGCCAATTTACGGTATTATCCTAGAAACTTCAATTATAACCTATGAAATTTCAATGGATAGATTGCCCTGGGCTGGATGTTCCAGCGCTGCGAGTCTGCTCGTGCCAGGGGAGCGGAGGTTCAATGCCGTTGAATTGAGCCCCTCTCCCGCGGGAGAAGTTCCTTATTCCAACAGTATTGAGCATTGCCGTTGGAGGGACGCCTGCCGTGGCCTGTCCCACCAGTCCGGGATTACCCCTTATGGCCCATCGGACATGGCCAGGCCGCGAACACTGTAGCCGGCATCGGCCTCGATGATCGAGCCCGTCAAAAGCCGGGCCGCATCCGAGGCCAGCCAGGCCACCAGACCGCCGATGTCGCCGGGCTGTCCCGAGGTTTCCTCCATGGCCTGGTAACCCTGAAAAAAGGCGAAGCTCCGGTCCGCCTCTTCCTGTGACAGGCCCAGTTCGGCGAACAGCTCGGTGCGGATGAAGCCTGGATTGACGGCATTTACCCGGATGCCGTCCCTGGCCCACTCCGCGGCGAGGACTTTGGTCATCTGCAGCAGGGCGCCCTTGGCGATGGCGTAGATGGGCAATCCCAGCAAATGGCGGTTGACGACCACGGAACCGATGTTGATCACCTGGCCGCGACTGGCCTTCAGATGGGGATAAGCGGCCAGGGTCAGGAGAAAGACGTTGTCGATGTTGGCGGAGAACGCCGCGCGCATCTGCTGGGTGGAGAGCGCCTCCAGCGGCAGCACGGAAGTGACGGAGCGGGCGTTGTTGACCAGGATGTCCAAGCGGCCGAAGGTTTCCACGGTACGCTGAATCAGCCGCTCCAAGCTTTCGTCGTCTTCGAGGTCGAAGGCGAAACCCGCCGCCCGTCCACCCTGAGCCTCGATTTCCGAGGCGACCTGCCGGGCCCTGGCCTCCTGCCTGCCGGTAATGACCACCGCAGCGCCCCGTGCGGCCAGCTGTTCGGCGATGTTGCGTCCGATGCCGGCCGTGCTGCCGGTGACGATGGCGACCTGGTCTTTCATCTTTGGAGATATTCCCGAGGTTGAAAAGCGTGGCTAAAAATTGACGCGTATCTCCCCGAAAACGGTTCGCCCCGCCAGTGGCAAGTCGTGGGGGATGGCCGCCGGTGCGCCGGGCAGGCTCGGCTCCCGAGCGTCCACGTCGAACAGGTTGCGCACGGAAAATGCCATCTCCACATGGTCGAGGATGTTCTTGCGGCGCAGCGTCAGGTCCACCCAGGTGTAATCGCTGATCCTCGCTCGGGTATCGCCGGGCGTGCGGTCGCGGCCAATGATCCACTTGGCCTGGGGCACGAACTGCCAGTCGGGCAAAAACTCCCAGTTGGCCCGCAGATAGACCTGATGGTGTGGCGCGTTGCCGGCGTCGCTATCCAGGTATTCGTCGGTGGAGTACTGGAGGGAGTAATTGCCGATCAGCTTGAGGCTGTCGGTGGCTTTCCACTCGGCTTCCAACTCGGTACCGGTGCCTTCCTGCCGCCCGGTATTCTGGGCGGTGAAACTGCCGCCGCCGGGGTCCGCCACATAGCGGATGAGGTCCTTCCACCAGTAGTGGAACACGTTCCAACCCAGCCGCAGGTCGTCGCGGGGCCGGTAGTCGAAGGCCAATTCCACGGTATCCATGGTCTCCGGCTTCAGACTGGGATTGCCCAGGGTGACCGGGTTGTTGACGGCGTGCATCTCCTGAAAGGAGGGTGCGCGGAAGGCGCTGCCGTACATGAGTTTGGCGGTCAGGTCGTAGCGCATGTCCCACACCAGGGCACCGCGCGGATTGAGCGTCTCGCCGAAGTCGGAATAGTAGTCGTACCGCGCCCCGGCGGTCAGTTGCCAGTCGCGGGCGAACTTCCACTCGTCCTGGAGGTAAAGGAAAAAATTCTGGCGGTCCGGGTTCCCGATGTAAGCAGCGGGAGTGCCGGTGACATCGACTACAGCCAGGTTGCCGGAAAACGGAATGGGCTGGCCGCTGTAGGGGTTGATGCCGAAATTTTTCTTTTCCGTCGCCCACAGCGCACTGTAGTTGTAACCGGTACCCAGGCGGATTTGGTGATCCTTGAAGCCGCTATAGATGCCGGAGACATTCACCCGTGCATGGTTCTCGAAAGCGGAGGGATTGCCGATATACCCATTGGGAAACCGAACCAGGCCGATGGGAGCGCCGCTGATGTTGCCGTCGGCTCCGATGGGCAGCACGGTGCCGGGCGGCAGCAGCCGGTTGTCGCGGGTGTTCGCGGCGTTCGTGTGGAAATAGCTGGCCTGGGCCTGCACGTCCCAGTTTTCGGCGAACTCCGGGTTGTGGTAGGTCAGGTCGGTGTTCCAGCGGTCCGATTGGTTGCGGGAATTGGGATCCAATGCTTGGGCCAGACCGGCACCCTGACCGAAGTTGCCGCGGTGCTGCAAGCCGCCGCGCCAGCGCCAGTGGTCGCGAGAGATGTCCAGTCGCACGTCCAGGTTGTCCCGCATCAGGTTCACCGGGCCCGGTGCCAAAGACGCCTTGGTTCCCAGCGCCTGGTCGAACACAGTCTGCAAGTCGGAATCGATGATGCTGTCCGGCCCGTGGGTCTTGTGGTATTCCACCATGGCGGCCACGTCGAAACCGGCCCAGGTGCCGCCGTGCAGGCCCCAGCCGTCGTAGCTGTCGTAACTGCCCACCCGGCCGCCGATCTCGGTACCGTCGATGTCGTCCCTGGTCTTGGTGATGATGTTGATGACGCCCGCGGAAGCATCGGCGCCGTAGACCGCCGAGCCGGGGCCCCGTACCACCTCGATGCGGGAGATGGCCTGCACCGGCATGCCGCTCCACATGGTGCTCCGGTCTCCGGCGTAGACGTTGGTGATGGGGATGCCGTTGATCAGCACGAGCACCTGCTGGTTGTAGGTGGAATAGATGCCGCGGAAGGTGTAAATGGGATCGTAGCCTCTGTTGTTTCGCGCCACATGCAGCCCCGGCACGGTCTCCAGTACCTCGTCGATGTCGGTGGCGCCCATGGCCTTGATGTCCTTGGCCGTGATGACCGAGGCGACCGAAGGCGCCAGCCGCCTGGGTTGCTGGATGCCGGTGGCGATGCTGATCATGTCTTCGGCGCCATAGGTCTGCAGCAAGGCTTTTTCGTCTTCGGAGAGCTCGGCGGCCAGGGCAGCGCCCAATGGAGCCAAAAAGGCCAAGGCGGCGATACGGATCACGTTTGACATGAGGCCCCCTATTGTGGGTACGAGTTATTGCCGGCTCCGTGACCTAAGTATCCTTCCACTTCCGACGGGCGGGACCCTGATAGGCGATGCGTTCGCAACGCAGCGGAAACAGCGTGCCTTCCGGTTTGTTCATGGCGTCGATATGACAGGGAAACATGCCGGCGGAAAAGCTCAGGACCATGAAGTGGTAATACTCCCGGCACGAAAAGCCTTGATCGGCAGCGAGGGCCGCCAATAGCACGGCGATGTTCATGTTCATGCGCCAGCGGCCGCGCCGCAGGCTCTCTTCGATGGCGAATGCCAGCCGTACGTAAGTCCCGTCGGCATAGCCCAGCTCTTTGGCCAAGGCCAGCATGGGCGGGATGCGCTCGTCATTTTTGTGGATGGGGCGGCCGAAACCGGTCACGCCGTGGCGGGCCTTCAGTTCTTCCCGGACCAGTTGGTCCAGGTCGGCGCCTTGCTCCAGCTGACGCTGCAGCCGGTAGAGCAGATCGACCGCTTTGATGTCCGGCCTGCGGCCGTAGATGGTGGCCTCGGATACTGCGATGGCCGCGCCGAGTCCTAAGGTGGCGGTGCTCCGCGCCGTTCCCGCCAGGGCCGCTACCCGGTTGTTCCACAAACGGGGGTCGGGAAAGCTGGTGCAGATACTCCACATGCCTTCGAACAAACGGATTTGCTTGTCGTCGGGGATGCGTCCGGTGATGCCGTACAGCAGTAGCCCCATCCAGGGCAGGCCTTGGAAATCCCGGAACAGGTCCTTGCCGCGCAGCACCACCGTCCGGCCGGGAAACCAGGCGCCCATGGCGGTGATCCAGCGGTCTTCGCTGTCGATGAGACGTTGTGGGCCGTGCATGTCGCGGTCCTCTTCTGGTCAGGACGGCTGCAGGTCTGACTGGTCCACCAGCTGCAGGCCATCGCCGAAAAACGGAAAACGCCGCCATCCGTACTCCCGTTGCTCCAATGCATGGACTGCGGCACCAGGCAAGCATAGCAGCAAATGGAGCATTTCGGCCTGGTCGGCATCCAGGCCCAGCTCGAAAAAAGCAGCCGCGGCCACGCCGGTCATGCCCAGGGGATGGCCCGCCGCGGCTTCCAGATCCGGGCGCTGCCGCTCCAGCCAGGCCAAAATGCCGGAATGCTCCTTCAGCACCGCCAGAGTCTGGCGTACCGGCGTGGCGCAGCTGGCGCCGTGGGGATCGAAGCCGGGCGGATGCTCCATGGCCGGCCATACGTCGATCGCATCGTCCCCCGGCGGATTCTGCAGCCGCTCTCGCCAGGCCGTCAGGTCCGTGCCGCAGGTCTGCCAGCAGGCCACCGCCAGAGCCACTTCGTGGGCGCCACCCAACTGGCCGGCGCCCACCGCCAAGGCCGCCATCAGGCAGGAGGCGTGGGTGGAGCCGCCGGTGCCGCCGCTCATGGCGGCGTGCACGCTGGCCTCCCGCGGTCCCGGATTGGCCAGGGCGACCGCGAGGTTTTCCAGCAGCCTGGCTTGAGCCGGGGCGGGCTTCTCACCTTTGAACAGCAGGTACAGATATTCGGCCCAGCCCGCCTGGCCCAGCAGCTCGCCGTAAACGTCGTAGCCGGCGCAGAAGCAGCCGGCGGCGGCGAAGGGGTTGTCCGGCTCCGGGGTTTCCTCCCAGATGCGGCTGTGGATGACTTCCTGCTTCTGGCTCATGCGGATGCTCCCAGGACTTTGATGCGGGTGGCGATGGGCGGGGTTTCATCCCGGTCGATGCGCACGTCCAGCAGGGTGGGGCCGGGGCGGGCGCAGATGGCGGCGATGTCCAGGTCCTTCAGGTTCTGCGGGGAATGGATGACATGACCCTCGGCGCCCATGGCCCTGGCGCAGGCGGCGTAGTCCACCTCGGGTAGCTCGTAGGCGATGCGTTCGGCTCCCCCCAGGATCTGGCCGTGCTTGACCATCCCCAGGGCGGCGTCGTTGAGCACCACGAAGATGACCGTAAGTTTTTCCTGCACCGCCACCGTCAGTTCCTGGCCGCTCATGAGCAGGCTGCCGTCGCCGGTGATGCAGACCACCGGGGCCTTGCAGCCCAGGGCGGTGCCGATGGCGGCGCCGATCGCCCAGCCCATGGAGACGAATTCCAGGCAGGCCCTGAAATTTCCCCGGCCCAGGGTCCGCCGGCCGGGGCCGTGGCGGCCCTCCACCCGCCGCTCGGCGACCCTCCGGTCCACCACGCGCCGGCCGGGGGTATGGAGATAGTGGATGGCCCAGGCCTGACCGCTGCCGGTGTCGGCCAGAAAGCGGGTGTTGAGGGGAAACAGATTGGCCAGTTCCTGCATCAGCCGCTGCGGCTTGATGGGGACCGCGTCGGAGTGGTACTTGTCCTCCTCGTCCAGGGGAAACGCCAAGGCCAGTTCGCGCCGGCTGGCCGGTTCGGGAATTCGCAGTTTGTGGGAAGAGCCCGATTCGAGGCGCTCCAGCAGGCGCTGGACGGTGGAGGCGATATGACCCTGCACGTGCATCTTTGCCATGGGGGAATGGCGCAGGTGTTCCTCGTTGTCGTCCAGATGGACCAGTCGGCTGTTGAGCAGGGCGTCGGAGTCCCAGCCGTTGGTGGCCCACTCGCCCAGGTTGGTGCCGATGGCGAGGATGACGTCCACGTCCGGGCCGGTCAGCGCCTCGCGGGCACTGGCATGGCCGCCGAAGCCGATGACGCCGCGGTAGAGCGGGTGGTAGGCGTCGATCAGCCCCTTGCCGTGCGGGCTGGCGACGATGACGGCGGGCAGCAGACAGGCCAGCTGCTGGATGCCGGCGATCGCCTGATAGCCGCCGGCGCCGACCATGATCACGACCTTGCGCGCCTGGCCGAGCAATGCGGACAGGCGGGATATGGCGCCGAGGTCCACCTGGGGGGGGCTCGCCAGCATCTTGGTGAGGTCGAAACGGAGGCCTTCCGGCGGCGCCGGGCTGTCCAGCACGTCCTTGGGGATGCTGAGGTGCACGGGGCCTGCGGGAGGGCGGAACGCCGCCATGACCGCGGCGGCCAGCTTGTGTTCGAACTGGGCCGGGTGGGACACCAGGGTGTTGTAGCGGGTGCAGTGCTGGAACATGCCCACCGTGTTGATGCCGGTGCAGGAAGACTCCTGGAAGGCGTCCTTGCCGAAGTGGGTCAGGGCGGTCTGGGCGGTGATGACCAGCATGGGAATCTGGTTTTCGTAGGCGTTGGCGACCCCGGTGATGAGATTGGTGGCGCCGGGGCCGGTGGTGGTGCAACACACGCCCAGCCGGCCGGTCTCCCGGAAATAGCCTTCCGCCATGAAGGCGGCGCCGGTTTCGTGGCGGGCCACGACGGAATGGAGCCCACCCCGGCGTTGGCTGCGGGCCAGGGCGTTGTACAGCCCTTCGATGGCGCCTCCCGGTATGCCGAAGACAAAATCCACCGACAGTTGTTCGAGGTAGCCGACCAGAAGATCGGCCAGCCGCGGCGCGGGTTCGGGGGAGGCTTTCCGGCGGCTGGCAGCCTTGCCTGTTATAGCTTTCGAGGTTCGTTGCTTGGTCATCGATAATGCTCCCGGCAGTTTGCCAACCCAGGGTGATTCGGTCGATTACGGGGGCGGTACGCCAGCCCACCCAGCTTGCCCCGGCCAGTGGCGAGTCGGTTTTTTCCTGTCCGGATGCGAGAGGAGGCTGTCGGTTGCGGAATGGCTCGGCGCCCGCCGCTACCCAGTCAGGACCGGTTTCGGTCCACGCTCCGCCCCGGCCCGGCGCAAGCCGGGTCCATCCATGGCAGGGAATCGCCATGAGCGACGGGATGATCATTCCTGAAGTGGCCGAGGGAAGGCTCCGGCGTCCCGATCGATGCCGGCGGGGCGAACAACGGCAGCAAGTGTGGCTGCATTTGCCGTTTCTGCAAGTCGCGCCGGTGGTCAGGGCAAGATCTCGAAAATCCGCTTGACAACTGGCTCTTGAAGAGATCTGCTGATGGCTTTTTCGCCTTGAAGGAAACCGTCTGATGTCGACCGTCAACCTGCTGGAACACCTGAGTACACTGC
>Ga0233425_10003650_pt1 | contig 27484 bp, 25 predicted proteins | sample Watercolumn_Towu_2_FD_181712 | JGI IMG/M metagenome (GOLD analysis project Ga0233425, IMG submission 181712) | Freshwater microbial communities from Lake Towuti, South Sulawesi, Indonesia - Watercolumn_Towuti2014_140_MG | ecosystem: Environmental > Aquatic > Freshwater > Lake | place...
AATCCTCGAAGTACGACATGACCAGCTCACGCAGGCCGCGGTAGACCGGCTCGCGGTAGCGCAGCCCGGTGAAATTGGACTGGGCCAGCGCGCCCCAGCAGCCGTCCACCCGGAAGGGCGCCAGCAGATGATCGTCGTCGCGCTGGTTGGGGAGCAGTTCAAGCAGCAGGGCGGGGAAGCCGATGCGCCGCAGCGCCAGGGCGGCGAAGAGCGCTCCGTCGAAACAGTGGGCCCTGCGCTCGCGCAGCACGCGCAGCGGACAGCGGTAGAAAGGATCCTCGCTGTACGGGATCGTGTCCAGGAAGGCCTGGATCTGGGCCGGGGTCTGCAGGCCTTCGACCAGGCTTGCTTCGGCAGGTGTCAGCGCCCGCAGGAAGGCGTGCATGCGCGGATCGTTCATCGGAGCGGCTGCCAGCCTCCGGCGCGGAAAAGCGTTTCTAGGAATTCGCTGCGTTCGTCCGGGGTCATCAGCCGTGACTGGGCGAAGTCGATGAACTTGATGGTGATCAATTCAGTGGAAATGTAGCGGCCGTCGTATATGATGTGGCGGTCGATGAAGGCCCGGTCGAGAGGCCGCTGGTCGCCGCCGGGGGTGATGACCTGGTCGAAGAACAGGTTGCCGGTCCCGTAGTGAATGAAATCGCCGGCGTAGAATTCCATGTTCTGGGGCTGGTGCCCCTGGCTGCCCAGGACGACATCCGCCCCGGCATCGACCATGGCGGTGAAATCCGTCCGGTACTGGGGCAGGACGGTGTACTGGTAATACTCCTGGTGCTGGAAGCTGGCAAAGACCACGGTGCCCTGCTGCTTCAACTGCCGGATCTGCTCGTGGATGGATTCATACCCGCCGTTGGCGCAGGCTGCCGCCCCGGGGGAGGTGGCGGAGGCGGTCGCGTACCCACCGCCTTTCGCGTTGCAGCCGAGGAACGCGATCCAGTTCCCATTGTGCGTAAAGAGGGCCGGTTCCAGCCCATCCTGCAGGGTCTCCCCGCCGCCGTAAACCTGCCAGCCGCGGTCGCGATACATCTGGATCGTCAGCCGCATGGCCTCCGGGCCGTAATTGGCGAAGTGGTCCCCGGTCAGCTCGACGACGTCCGTGCCGATGAACTCGAGCAGCTCGATGTACTCGGACGGGCTGCAGAAGATCAGCGAGTCGGTTCCCAGGACCGGGGCAGGACAGCCGGCGAAAAAGGGGATCTCGTTGCTGATGTGCAGGATATCCGCAGACTGCAGGAGCGGCGCGATCTGTTCGGCCGGATATCGTATTCCGTTCATCTCCATCAACACCGCCGTGCCGCGCACCATGGCGGTCGTCCCGGTGGTGACGACGGTGGTCAATTTCTGCGGGTCCCGGTTGCTTTCCGGCAGGGAAAGTTCGCCGCTGCCCTCCAGGCGGATCGGCACGGACAGGCCGTAGCCTTCCAGGTCGAAGTCCGCCTGCAGCGGGGAGGTCCCGTCGACGGCGAGCACCTTCCAGCGCGGTTCGAGCTGCTCGAAGGGCAGGATCGCCCAGGCGCTCATTGCCTGCCAGGCGGCATTCACGAGTTCGCCAGCCGGCAGGACCCGCACCGCGGCAGCCCCCGGCTGTCCCCACCAGGCGGAGAACAGGTCGAGCGTGTCCTGATCCATCAGCAGTTGGGAGGCGAAGACCGGGTCCGGCAGACCCTGCCAGGCATCCCGCACCTGCTGCAGCGTGACGCTGTCGGTCAGCGTGGGGAAGGGCGCCGCCAGGGCGTAGACCCAGCGGCTGCGCACGTCCCCGTCGCCGACCTCCAGGCGCAGGCTGGCGGAGGCGGCATCCGGGGCCGTCAGCCAGCCCTCCGGCAGGATCAGGGATTCTATGAAACCGTCAGGCAGGTACGGCGCGACCCAGACGGAAGGCGCCGGTGTTGGCGAAGGCGTGTCCGTCGGCAGGAGGGTGGGCGTCGGCGTGGGGGAGGGTGTTTCCGGCGTGCAACCGACCATCAGCAAGACGAGAACGGCGCGACGTAACAGGCGGGATAAGTTCATGCGCTGGCGATCCCGCCGCGTTCCTTGAGCGAAGTCGCGACCTTCTTTTCCAGCCCGGCAGCCTTCTTTTCCAGTTCGGCCAGCCCGGCGAGCAGTTCTTCGCCGGCGGTCTTGTCGGACAGGCTGTTGACGTTGATGCGCACGTTCAGGGCGGCGGCGGTCAGGGCGGCGCGCGACAGGGCCGCGGCGGAGGCGCCGTCGCTGATCGCGTTCAGGTTGCCGAGCGCCACGCAGCGTTCGGCCAGCGCCATGACGGCGACGGCCTTGCGGGCGGCCTCGAGCGGCACGCGCGCGGCTTCCAGCGTGGCCGCTTCGATCCCCGCAGCCCGCTTCTCCTGCTGGACGGGGGTCTCCTTGGGCAGCTTGAAGGCTGCCATCACGCCCTCGAAGGCGGCCGAATCCGCATCGACGCCGGCGGTCAGCTCGCGGCGCAGGCGTTCGGCCTGGGCCAGGATCTCGTTCATCTGGGCTTCCACTTCGGCGTATTTCTTCTTGCCGACGGTCAGGCGGGCGACCATGGCGACCAGCGCGGCGGCCATCGCCCCGGCATAGGCGGCGGCGGAGCCTCCGCCCGGGGTGGCGGTGGCGGCGGCCAGGTCGTCCAGGAAGTTGCCGGCGGCTTCCGGGCCGTCTTTAGTCCGCGCTTCGTAGAGCCGGTTCTCAAGCACCTGGTCGGGCTTGAACCCGTCCAGCTGCAGGTACCAGACGGCCGAGTCGACCAGCGCCTCCTGCGGGATCAGCCCGACCAGTTCGCTCGACTGGATGCCGACCCCGTAGCGGGCGGCCTCGCGGCGCACGGCTTCGACGGCGCGCTGCACCGGCGTGCCGCGGAAGTTGGTCAGGTTCATCGAGACCTGGGCGCGCCCGTCGACGAGCATGCCAAGCGCCTTGACGTAGCGGAAGCCGCCCGAGGAGTGGCGCAGGGCCTTGGCGACCGCCTTGGCCACGGCCAGGTCGTCCGTGGTCAGGTAGACGTTGAAGGCCACCAGTGGGTGGCGGGCGCCGATCACCGTCCCGCCGGCCGGACCGACAGCTTCCGGGCCGAAATCCGGCTTGCGTTCGGGCTTGACCCCGATCTCGGCCTTGAGCGCCTCGTACTGCCCGCGGCGGATGTCCTCCAGGTTGACCCGGCCCGGCTGGGTGGCGGCCTCCTCATAAAGGTAGACCGGGATGTTCAGCTCACGCCCGACACGTTCCCCCAGCCGGCGCGCCATCTGGACGCATTCGGCCATTTCGATCCCGGCCAGCGGCACGAAGGGGACCACGTCCGTGGCGCCCAGGCGCGGGTGCGAGCCGCTGTGCGTGTCCAGGTCGATCAACGCGGCCGCCTTCTGGATGCCGCGAAAGGCGGCGTCCTCGACCGCCGCCGGCGCACCGACGTAGGTGACCACCGTGCGGTTGTGATCGCTGTCCGAGTGACGGTCCAGGACGGTCACGCCGGCGGACTGGATGGCGGCGACGATCGCCTCGACGGCCTCGGGGCGGCGGGCTTCGGAAAAGTTGGGAATGCATTCGACCAGCGGAGTGGGCATGCGGACCTCGAAGGAAAGTGATTGTTGGCGGGGATTATACCCGCAGCGGAAACCGATCAGCGTTCGCCCAGCAGGAACTCGAGCGGCAGGGGAACGCGGCTCCGCCAGGCGGCCTCGTTGTGCGCCGCGCCGGGAAACTTGCGCGTCATCCAATCCTGCTCCGGGGTATACCCGGCCCGGCGCAGGTGGGCGTCCATGCGCTTCTGGAACGGTTCGTAGGCGCGGTCCAGGCTGGCGGTGCCGAAATCGAAGTACAGGCGGTGGCTGCCCGAAGGAGGCAGATGCACCCCGAGCCAATCCACCAGCGGCCGGTCCCCGGCCGGCCAGTGGGTCGACAGGCAGCCTGCCCCGCCGAAGACCTGCGGGTATTTTTCCAGGGCGTAGAGCGAGATCAGCCCGCCCATGCTCGAGCCCATCAGGAAGGTGTGCGCAGCCTCCGGACGGGTGGGGTAGGCGGCATCGAGGAACGGTTTGAGCTCCTCGACCAGGAAGGCCAGGTAGGCGTCCGAAAAGGGCGGGTCAAGGCGTTTGTGGAAGCGCCACAGCAGGCGGATCCTGCGGGAGGCCTCGTACGGCGCTTGCGGCATGTACTCCTGCCAGCGGCGGGCGCTGTTCCACGGGCCGACCAGGATGGCCGGCGGGACCTTTCCGGCGTCGATCAGGCCGGCCAGCGCCTCGTCCACGCCCCAGTCCACGCCGCCGTAGGCGCGGCCCGGTTCGAACAGGTTCTGCCCGTCGTGCATGTAGACGACCGGGTAGCGCACGCCGGGCGCGGGATACCCGGGCGGCAGCCAGACGTCCACGTTGCGCGGCGCGACATGTTTGGAGGGGAAATCCGCATGCCGTTCGAGGTTGCCGGGGGAATGGGTGATTTTTTCCATATGTACTCGCCAGTTTGGTCCTCGAACGCCGCTCAGGTCAGCTGCTGCGCGGCCAGGGCCATGCCGCCCAGGATCGCCGAGCGGCGGCCCAGGGCGGGCGGAACGATGAAGGCTTCCATGCCGCCGGCGATGACCGGGGAGGCGACGTAACCCGCCAGCAGCACCCGCACGCGCTCGCGGATGAGCGGGAAGAGAAAGGTCCGCTCCATCACCCCGCCGCCCAGGACGATGCGCTGCGGCGAGAGGGTCAGGATGGTGTTGACCAGCGCGGCAGCAATGTAGCCGGCTTCCAGTTCCCAGGCGGGATGCGCCTCGGGCAGGGACTCGCCCGGCTGGCCCCAGCGTTTCCCGATCGCCGGACCGTTGGCCAGACCCTCGAAGCAGTCCCCGTGGAAGGGACAGGAGCCGGGGAAGGGGTCCAGCTGGCGGTCGTGAGGGAGGAGCACATGCCCGGCTTCCGGGTGGGTCAGCCCGTGGACCAGCTTCCCGCCGGCGATCACCCCGGCGCCGATGCCGGTGCCGATGGTGTAGTAGACCAGCACGTCGAGCTTTTGGTTCTCCGGGACCCAGGCGTATTCGCCGAAGGCGGCCGCGTTGACGTCCAGGTCGATCGCCAGGGGCAGGTCGAAGGCGGCGCGGAAGGCGGCCAGCACGTTCGTCCCGGTCCAGCCGGGCTTGGGGGTGGCGGTGATCGAACCGCATGTAGGAGAAACCGGGTTCAGGTCGAGCGGGCCAAAGGGGGCCAAGCCGATCGCATCAAGATCGGGATATTTTTGGAAGAAGGCGATCGCCCGGCCCAGCGTTTCCTCGGGCGTCGTGGTCGGGAAGCGGATCTCGTCGCGCAGGTCGTCCGGGCCGGTCCCGACGGCGCAGACGAACTTGGTCCCGCCGCCTTCCAGGCTGCCCAGGAGTTGAGCGTTCATCGTGCCTCCTTCGGTCGATGCGCGCACAGGAAGCGTTTCGGGTCATCCCGGAATGCCTCCAGGCAGGTCTCGGTGCAGAAGTAGAGCGTACGGCCGCGGTAAAGGGCCTGCGGGTAATAACGCGGATCGCCGGTCAGCACGCGTCCGCAGACCGTCAGGATGGGAGCCGGGGTTGGTGCAGTCTCAGGTTCGCGGAGCGGATTCATGCGGGGTAACCGACCGTCTGGGCGAGCAGGACCTGGTGCGTCTCCGGCAGGTCCAGCGCCCGGGCGAGCGTCGTCCGGTCCAGCGTCGAGCGGACCACGGCGGCCAGGCCCAGCGCGGCGCAGGCCAGGGACACGTTCTGGGCGATGCAGCCGGCGTGCGTCCAGGGCCAGTGCTCCCGGTCCGCGGCGGCGAAGCCTGCCAGGCGCGCGCCGTCCGAGACGTAGACCAGGTTGAGCGGCGCGCCGGCCACGAAACCCTGCGAGCCGGTCAGGCCGCGCAGGTCGTCCGCCTTCAGGACGAGCAGGGCATGTTCTTGCGCCAGGTAGAGATAGACGCCGCCGGCTGTGGTCAGGTGGATCTGGATATCCTGAATGTCGTAGGCCGAAGGAGCCGTGCGCCCGCCGCTTGCCGGGCGGTTGACCCCGAACCCGGCCCAGAGCAGGTCGGCGATCGCCTGCAGGGGCAGTTCATCGCTGCGAAAGCTGCGGCTGGAACGGCGTTCGAGCAGGGCGGCCATCAAGGGCCAGGCTTCGCCGGTGCGCGCGGGCGGGAGCGGGATGGACTCGCCGGGCGTGACGGTCCCCGGGAGGACATCTGTGTGCAGCGCGAACGGGCTGGCTGTCGACGGGAGGGTCGCGGCGGGCGCAAGGCTCGTCGCCGCCTGCGTGCGGGTCGCGGCATCGGTCGAGGCGGCCTGGCTGGCCGGCAGGGGCACGGGCGTGCAGGCGGCCAGCAGCCAGTTGCCGGTCAGCGCGCCGCCGGTCAGCCCCAGCCATTTCAGAAAACCGCGGCGGGACATGCGTTGGTCCATGGTCCTCCAAATCCATCTTCCCATTGTGACGACTAAAGTCGTCACTACGAAATCATCTTCCCGGGAAATCGAAACAAGCTATCCCTTCAACTCCATGATCCGGACCTCGAACGGTTCCAGGGTCAGGCTGTTCGGATCGAGGGTTTTTTCCCCGCCGGAGCGGAAGAGCAGGCGGGCGCTTTTCATGTCCAACTCGGGCAGGGATACCTGATGCGCAGACGCGCTGTAATTGAGCAGCACCAGGACGGTCTGTTCGGGCGTCGGGCGCAGGAAGGCCAGCAGCTCGGCAGATTCCTCCAGCAGCGGCCGGTAATCGCCCTTGAGCAGCGCCGGGGTTGCCCGGCGGACCTGCAGCAGGCTGCGGTAGAAATTCAACAGGGAGGCCGGGTCGCGGTCCTGGGCTTCGACATTAACGCCCCGGGCATGGTCCGGGTTGACCGGCAGCCAGGGCTTTACATTTTCCGGGCAAAAGCCGGCGTTCGGATCGGCGGTCCACTGCAGCGGGGTGCGGTTCTTGTCGCGCGTCATGGCGGCGGCCTTTTGCAGGGCGTCCTGCGGGTCGACGCCCAGGTCGCTGACGCAGGCGTGGTAGTACCAGCTGCCCATCGTGTCGCGGAAGTCGGCGATGTCACCCAGCATCAGGTCGGACATGCCGATCTCCTCGCCGTTGTACAGGAAGGGCGTGCCGCGCAGGGTCAGGACCAGGGCCAGGTTGAGGCGCGCCAGGGCGAGGTCGTGCCTGCGGTCCCCGTAGCGGGTCAATATTCGCGAGCTGTCATGGTTGCCGAGCGTGTTGCACGGCCAGGCGTCCGGCGAGATCCCGGCCAGCGCGGCCAGGCGTTCCCGCTGGTTGGCCCGCACCCAGGCCGGATTCATGCGCTCGGTGCGCATCAGCGGGAAGTTGAAGACCAGGTCCAGCTCGTCGTGCCCGTTCCCCAGGTAGCGCAGGTCGTCGTCCTCGCCGACCAGCATCCGGTCGCCGGGATATTTGTCCAGGATGCGGCGCAGTTCCTTCATCAACTCATGCGGGCTCGAGAGCTGGTACTGGAACATGTCGCGCCAGTACTCGCCGGCCAGTTTGCGTTCTTCGTCCGTCATTGCCGTATCGGAGAAGCGGCGCAGCTCGGCCAGGGTCATCGGCACGGGATGGTCCGGGCGGTCGGGGTGCTCGAAGATCGTGCCGATGGCGTCCAGGCGGAAGCCGTCCACCCCCAGGTCGAGCCAGAAGCGGACCGCCTTCCACATCGCCGCCCGCACCTCGGGATTGTCCCAGTTCAGGTCGGGCTGCTGCTTCATGAAGTAATGATAGTAGTACTGGCCGCGCTCCGGCGCGTAGGTCCAGGCCGGACCGTCGAAGCAGGACTGCCAGTTGTTCGGGGGCGCGTCCTCCCACACATACCAGTCCGCTTTGGGATTATCGCGGCTGGACTTCGACTCGCGGAACCAGGAATGCTCGTCCGAGGTGTGGTTCAGGACCAGGTCGAGGAGCACACGCAGGCCGCGCCGGTGGGCGCCCTCCAGGAAGGTCTTGAAATCCTCGAGCGTGCCGTATTCGGGGGCGACCGCCTCGTAATCCGAGATGTCGTACCCGCAGTCCCAGTTCGGGGAGGGGAAGTGCGGGGAAAGCCAGAGGCCATCCACGCCCAGGCTTTTCAGGTAATCCAGCTTCTCCGTCATGCCTTTGAAATCGCCGATCCCGTCGCCGTTGCCGTCGGCGAAGGAGCGCGGGTAGATCTGGTAGAAGACCGCTTTCTGCCACCATTTTTGTGCCATGCAACCCTCCACTTTCCTTGGTGGTGCGATTTTAACAGATACTGGTAGAATCCTGCCATGCCTTCGCGCACATCCCGGCCTATGCGCCTGCTCACCGCCGTAGTATTCCTTGCCGCCAGCCAGCAGGCGGGATGCGTGCGCACCGGTCCGGACATGCCTGCGTTCACGGACGATCCCGGCAGCGCCTTCTCCTTCCCGACCGCCACGCTCCCGATCCCCACACCGACCCAATCCTATCAACTTCCGACGCCCCGCCCGGCCGGGGAAACGTTCCAGGCGCCGACGCCCGACGCGCCGCACTACCAGCCCGTGAGCGCCTCCGGACCGCAGACCTACGTGGTCCAGTCCGGCGATTTCCTGTCCGCCATCGCCGAGCGCTACAGCCTGCCGGTCGCGGCCCTGATCGAGGCGAACGGCATCTTCAACCCGGATGCCCTCGAGGTCGGCCAGGTGCTGACCATCCCGGTCCTGCCGCCGCAGCCGACCGGCCCGGCCTACAAGCTGGTCCCGGATTCGGAACTGGTCTACGGGCCCAACAGCCGACTGGACGTGGCCGCCTTCGTCCAGGAGCGCGGCGGCTACCTGGCATCCTTCACCCAGAACGTCAATGGCGAGCAGCTCAGCGGGGCCCAGATCGTCCAGCGCGTAGCCGGGAGCTATTCGGTCAACCCGCGCCTGCTGCTCGCGCTGCTCGAATACCGTTCCGGCTGGGTGACGAATCCCGGCATCGACCCGGCCACGGACGACATGCCGCTCGGCTTCTACGACGGCTGGTACAACGGCCTCTATCGTCAGATGGTCTGGGCCGCCAACGCGCTCAACGGCGGATACTATGCCTGGCGCTACGGCCTGGTCACGAGCTGGGTCCTGTCCGACGGCTCAGTGGTGCCGGTCGAACCGACGATCAACGCCGGCACGGCTGGCATCCAGTACGCTTTCGCCCTGCTCGACGATTACCCCGCCTGGCTGCGGGACGTCTCGCCCGGCGGCTTCTTCGACACCTACTTCATGCTTTTCGGCCAGCCCTTCGACTATAGCGTCGAGCCGCTCGTCCCCTCGCCGCTGGTCCAGCCGGAACTGTGGCTGCCGTTCAACCCGGGCGAGGTGTGGGCCTTCACCGGCGGACCGCACGCCTCCTGGGATTCCGGTTCGCCGTACGGGGCGCTGGATTTCGCCCCCCCGGGTGAGGCGCTCGGCTGCGTCCCGGACGACCACTGGATCACCGCCGTGGCGGACGGGTTGGTGGTGCGCACCGGGGAGGGTGTGGTGGCGCTCGATCTGGATATGGACGGGCTGGAGCAGACCGGCTGGGTGATCGTCTACATGCACATCGAACAGCGCGAGCGCGTCCTGCCGGGCACCCGCCTGCGGGCCGGCGATCCGCTCGGGCATGCCTCCTGCGAGGGCGGCGTCTCGTCCGGCACGCACGTGCACATCACGCGCAAGTTCAACGGGGAATGGATCCCGGTGATGGGCAGCACCCCCTTCACGATGAGCGGCTGGCTGGCGGCGGGCACCGGCGAGGAATACGTCGGCAGCCTGTCACGCGACGGGCGGGTGGTCGAGTCCTTCGAGGGCAACAGCAGCATCAACCAGGTCAGCCGCTGACCCGCCCGGGCGCGGTATAATCCCCGGCGACCTCCTGGATAACCCATGCGCAAAGTCCTGATCCTGTTCCTGCTGACCAACCTCCTGCTGACCTCCTGCGGCTCGACCGAGCTGTGGGGGTCGTACGACGCCTACCTGACCCCCACGGCCACCCGGCCACCTGCCGACCCGGACCCGGTCGCCACGCAGACGGTGACACCGACGGCGGAAGCGGCAGCGACGCTCACGCCCACGCGCACGTCGAGCCCGGCCGCCAGCCCGACCGGACCGACCGCCTCGCCGCGGCCGACCTTCCTGTATGCCGCCCAGTCCGGGGACAGCCTGGAGGCGGTGGCGCTCCACTTTGGCGTGCAGGTCGACGAGATCAGCCTGAACGGGTCCACGCCGGCCATCGGTTACCTGAACCCCGGGACCCTGCTGGAGATCCCCAACCGCCTGGCCGACACGACCATGACCCCCTCCGTCCAATTGCTGCCGGACAGCGAACTGCTCTTCTCGCCCAGTTCGGTCGCCTTCGACATCGAAGGCTACATCAACGACGCCGGCGGCAAGCTGAGCACCTTCCGCGAATGGATGACATTCGGCTGGGTGACCGGCGCCCAGGGCGTCGAACGCATGGCGTACGGCAGTTCGATCAGCCCGCGCCTGCTGCTCGCCATGATCCAGTATTACACCGGCTGGGTGGAAGGCCAGCCGTTCCCGCAGGTGGACGAGACCCTGGTCCTGGGATACCAGGCCCCGCTCTACCCCGGGCTGTACCAGCAGATGCGCCTGGCGGTGCGCGATCTGGAGGCCGGCTACTACGGCTGGCGGGCCGGCACGCTGACCGAGCTGACCTTCCAGGACGGGACCAAGCTGCGCATCGCGCCCGATCAAAATGCCGGGACCGTGGCGCTGTACAATCTGTTCGCCCGCCGCCTGAACCAGGCGGAATGGCAGGAGGCGATCGATGCGAACACCGGCTTTATGGCCCTCTATCGGCGCATGTTCGACGATCCCTGGGAACGCGGCCGGCAGGTCGGCCCGTTGTTCCCGGTCAACCTGATCCAGCCGAACTTCACCCTGCCGTTCGAGCCCAACACCCTGTGGAGCCTGACCGGCGGACCGCATCCCGCCTGGGAGCAGGAGAGCGCCCTGGCGGCGCTGGACTTCGCCCCGGCCATGTCCGATTCGGGCTGCGTCGAATCGAACGCCTGGGTGGTGGCGATCGCTCCCGGTCAGATCGTGCGCTCGGAGGGCGGTTATGTCGTCCTCGACCTGGACGGCGACGGCTTCGAGCAGACCGGCTGGGTGGTGCTGTACATGCACATCGCCACCAAGGACCGCATCCCGAACGGCACCTGGGTCGACGCCGGCGACCGGCTCGGGCACCCCTCCTGCGAGGGCGGCACCGCCACCGGCACCCACCTGCACCTTGCCAGGAAATACAATGGGGAATGGGTGCCGGCCGGCGATCCGTTGCCCTTCGTGCTGAGCGGCTGGACGGCCCATTATGGAGACGCCCCGTACCGGGGCACGCTGACCAAGGGCGATCAGATCGTCTCCGCCAGCCAGAGCGCCACCCACGAATCGAACATCATCCGCTCGCCGGATGAGTAGGCCGTTGTGACTCCCCCCAGACCCATCCTCGTTCTGCTGTTGATCGCCAGCCTGGCCGCCTGTGTGCCGGTTTCGGCCGGGACGCCGACGGACACACCCGTCCCGGCGACGATCACACCCGGACCGAGCCCCACGCCGCTGCCGACCCGCCCGGCGTACGATCCCGGGCAGCTGGTCGACTACACCGCCCGCAGCGGCGACACCCTGCCGGCGCTGGCGCAGCGTTTCAATACCACGGTCGAACGGATCCTGGCAGCCAATCCGCTCGTTCCCGCGGACGCCACCACGATGCCGCCCGGCCTGCCGATGCAGATCCCGATCTATTACCGGCCGTTCTGGGGCACCCCCTATCAACTCCTGCCGGACAGCCTGTTCGTCAACGGTCCGACCGCCATCGGGTTCGATACGATCGCCTTTGTCAACGGTCACAGCGGATGGCTGAAGGACTTTCAAGCCACCACCGCGGTGGATACCCTGAGCGGGGCGGAGATCGTCCACCTGGTGGCGACGAATTACAGCCTCAGCCCGCGCCTGCTGCTGGCCGTGTTGGAATACCAGACCGGCGCATTGTCCCAGCCGGTCCCACCCAGCGGGCGCTACCTGCTGGGAGAGATCGACTACACCCGGGCGGGTTTTTACCTGCAGCTGATCTGGGCGGCCAACGCGCTGAACAACGGCTTTTACGGCTGGCGCACCGGCGAACTGGTCGAATTCGAGCTGCGGAATGGCTCGATCGAACAGCCCGATCCCTGGCAGACGGCCGCCTCGGTGGGCATCCAGTATTATTTCTCGCGCAACTTTTCCATGGATGAGTATCGGCGCGCGGTCGGACCGGACGGGATCGTCCGCGTCTACCGCGAGCTGTTCGGCGATCCCTGGGCGGCCGACCAGCCGATCATCCCGGTCAGCCTGCAGCAGCCGCCGCTGACCTTCCCTTTCCCGGCCGGGGAAAGCTGGACCCTGACCGGCGGTCCGCACACCGGCTGGGGATCGCTCCTGCCCTGGGCAGGGCTCGACTTCGCCCCGCCGGCGGTGGAAGGCGGCTGCGTTCCGACCTCCCATCTGGCGGTGGCCATGGCGGACGGCGTGGTCGTGCGTTCCCAGGCCGGTGTGGTCATGCTCGACCTGGACGGGGACGGCGATGAACGTACCGGCTGGGTGCTGCTGTATCTGCACATCGCCACACCCGGCCGGCCTTCGGTCGGACGGACCCTGCGCCAGGGCGACCCGGTCGGTTATCCCTCCTGCGAGGGCGGTATCGCCACGGGCACGCATGTGCACATCGCCCGAAAGTACAACGGGGAATGGATCGCCGCCGACAGCGCCATCCCCCTAAATCTGGAAGGCTGGATCGCCGAAAAAGGCGCTGCCCCGTATGAGGGCCTGCTGCGCCGGGACAACCAGGTCGTGATCGCCTGCGCCTGTTCGAACGCCGCCAGCCAGGTGACCGCCGGACGGTAGAGATCAAAAAAGCGCTAGGGGCGCTTTTTTGATCCCGGATCAGGCCGGCAGGATGACCGTGCCGCTGGCCGCCGGTGTCAGGCTGCCGTCCGTTCCCTGCTCGTGGATCCGGTAGTCGAGCTGCATGGGGAAGACCCTGGCGAGCATGGCCTGCGCCGGGCAGTACTTGCTGGCGCTCAGCTCGATCGCCCGCCGCACGGCGGCTTCATCGACGGCGCGGCCGCGGACCTCATACGTGATCACCGCCCGGGTGAAGACGTGCGGGTGCCCGTCCGCCTGTTCGGCCTGTACGCGCACCTCGAAAGCGGTCACGTCCTGCTGTTTCTTGCGCAGGATCGAGATCACGTCCATGGCGGTGCATCCCGCCAGGCCTACGGCCATCAGTTCGAGCGGGCGGAAGCCGTCGTTGGCTCCGCCCACGGAAGGGTCGGCCCCGAGCGGGACTTCGAAGCCCGTGTCGGCGCTACCGGTGAAGGTCAGGCCCGCTTTCCAGCTGACTTTTGCCTGCATGTTCGCTCCTAATTCTCCAGCAACGGGGTGACGTACGTTTCCAGCGTTTCCAGGTTCACTTCGCCGGTCCAGGAATAGACCACCGTGCCGGTGCGGTCGATAATGTAGGTGCTGGGCAGGTTCCAGTTCCGGAAGGCTTCCAGCGCGGCGCCCTGCGGGTCGAGCCAGACCGGGAAGGTCAGTCCGTACTGGTCGACAAAGGCCGCCACGTCCGCTGCGGCTTCGCCCGATTCGATCGCCACGACTACCAGACCCTCCCCGGCGTGCAGGCTGAAATAGGATTGCAGGGCGGGCATCTCCGCCTTGCAGGGCGGGCACCAGGTGGCCCAGTTGTTGACCAGGACCACCTGGCCGCGGTGATCCTCCAGACTGACGGAGTTGCCCTGCAAATCGCTCAGGGACAATTCCGGGGCGGCGTAATTGGCCGCGGCCGGCAGCCGGATCGAGGCAGACACGTCGATGGCCGAATCGCGCGCCTGTTCCAGCAGCGGCAGCAGGGCGGCGCCGATCAGGAAGATCCCGCCGGCGATCAGGGTGATGATCACGGAGTTCTTTTTCTTGGGGGCTTGTGTCGTCATGGAGCGATTACCTGTAATGGTCTCCGCCCGACCGGGCGGGAGTTGGGATCATCAGGTGCAGCCGGCGCCGCCGCTGAGCGTGTATCCGCAGCTGGGGCATTCGAGATCGAGCAGGCCGTTGTAATCCAGCCTGCCTTTCCCGCAGCCGGGGCAGGGCGAACCCGACCGGGGTGGTTCAAGGGAGCATCCGTCCCCGCCGGTTCCGGGGAGATCGGACGGCGGAGGCGCTTCCTCCAGCGCGGGGCTGCCGTGCGGTGTCATTTCTCGAGCAATTCGTCCATTTCCAGCGCATGGAAAAGCCGTTTGCGCAGGCCGTCCGGGAGATCGACCGGCAGGCGCGCCTGTTCGTGGACCAGGAAGACGGTCTTCTGCAGCGTATCCACCACGATGCGGCAGTTCTCGCACACCAGGGTGTGTTGCTCGATCGCCTGGCACAGCTCCGCGGCCAGGGTCCCGTCGACGTACTCCGACAGGGAACCCAGGAGAAGTTTGCAGTTGGAGGCTTTGTATGCGCTCATTTCGTTTCCACGTTCCTGTGCATGCGTTCCGAATAGAACTGACTGAGCTGCTCCCGCAGGCGCAGGCGGGCGCGCAGCAGGCGGGTTTTCACAGTGGTCTCGGTCAGGCCCAGCGCCTCACCGGTCTCCTGGATGGACAGCCCCTCGATGTCCCGCAGCAGGAAGACGATGCGCAGGTTCTCCGAAAGGGTCTGGATGCCCTGGTCGAGGGCCAGGCGCGCTTCCGAAGAGACGAACTCCTCTTCGGGCAGGCAGCACCAATCGCTGAACTCCGCCGGTTCGTACTCCGCCGACTGGCCCTCGTCCTCGGGAAGCGCATCGCTGAAGGTGGTCTCGGGGCGCTTGCGGCGCAGCAGCATCAGGGCTTCGTTGGCGGCGATGCGATAGAGCCAGGTGGAGAGACTGGAGCGGGACTCGAAGCCGCGCAGGTGCTGGAAGGCCTTCAGGAAGGTGTTCTGGACGATGTCTTCCGCGTCCTGCTCGTTCCCCAGCATTTTGATGGCCAGCCGGTAGAGTTTCGGCGTGAAAGCGTCCACCATGCGGGCGAACTCGTTCCGGTCCCCGGCCTGTAATGCAGCCACGGAGAACTGCTGAACGTTCTCAGTCATTAGATGCGTCCTCGGAGGAAAAGTGACGGTGTGGTGTCTTCATCCGGGGAGGAAGTATATCCGATATTTCCACCCCTCAGGACGAAACACACGGAAGAATGTCCGTGCAATCAGGATATTTGCCACTAGAATGGCGCAGTCATATTCGTTAATATCCAGCATATTATCGCCATGAACCTGGATCGCTTCAGCCACCTGTCGTTCTTCAGCGGTTTATCCGCGCGAGAGATCGGGCTTCTCTCGCCGTATTTCGCGCCGCAATCCTGGGTGGCGGGGACGACGATCTTCGAACAGGGGGATTTCGCCGAGTACCTGTACCTGGTGGCACGCGGCGAGGTGGTCATCCACTACAAGCCCGAGGATGGCCCGCCGATGACGATCACGCGCGTCCAGCCGGGCGGCCTGTTCGGCTGGTCGGCTGCCATGGGAAATCCTGCCTATACCTCCGGGGCGGTCTGCGCCCTGGACAGCGAGGTGCTGCGCATCCGCGGGGCGGACCTGCGCCTGCTCTGTGAGAAAAACCCCGACCTTGGTAAAATCATCCTGGAGCGCCTTTCGGGGATCATCGCCGAAAGGAAAAGGAACCAGCAGGGGCACGTTTCCTCGATGCTGGCAAATGGAATGCGTCAACAGCCTAAGGATGCGGAAAAACCAGGAGGTGGAGCATGACCGGTACTTCGTTCGATCCGAAAGCTGAAATGCAAATGAAGGCCCTCGTCGAGCAGCTCAGCGCCTACATCGAGACCTACCACGGCGGTTCGGCGGAATATGTCTCCTTCGACGGACAGGTGCTCAAGGTGCATCTGGGCGGGGCCTGCCTCGGCTGCCCTTTGTCCCCGGCAACGCTGCACGGCTGGGTGGAGGGGACGGTGCGCCAGTTCTTCCCGGACATCAAGAAGGTCGAGGCCGTCTGAGCGTCTGGAATCAAAACCGCCTGACAGGATACCCTGTCAGGCGGTTTTGATTTTCCGACACCTATTCGGAGCGCAGGGCGGAGACGATCAGGACCACGCCGGCCAGGAGCAGGATTCCGATCCAGGCATATTCCAGGATGCCGACGAAGGGTGTTCCGACGATGAAGCCGATCAACAGCAGGATGGCTGCCGGGATGAAGGCCCATTTCATGCCGGCCAGGATGGCGACCAGCAGGAAGGTCAGGCCCAGGCCGACCAGGAAGACGCCGCCGGTATCGAAGATATTGTAAACCTCGCTCAGGGCCGAGGTGATCCCCAGGGTGGTCAGCACGCCGGCCGGGATGATCGCCCACCAGCGCTGGCGTCCGGAAAAATAGACCGCCCAGAAGCCCAGTCCCAATCCTCCCAGGAAGGCCAGCCCGCCCCAACCGAGCCGGTCGAGCAGCAGGGAGGAGGCTGCCATGCCGGCCAGGGTGAAGCCGGGGATGGCCGCCCACCAGCGGCTGCGGTCGCCGAAGAAGTTGTACAGGAAGATGGCGGCGGCGATGGCCAGCAGCCCGGCCCAGAAGTACCCGACCGCGCCGGCGAGCACGTCGGTCTGTTCGAGCAGCATCAGGGTGCCGCCCAGGATCAACGCCAGGCCGATCAGGATGCGATAGTCGAACCGTTTCATAGACAACTCTCCTTGGTATTAATGGATCGTGATCGTACCCACGCCGGAATCGATGACGATCTCGGCGCGATTGGTCGCCTGGTCGTAATCCGCCGAGCGGTAGAGCCCGCCGGCGAGCTTCGGGAAGCGCGTTTCGTCCACGTTGATCGTCGACAGGCCGCTCTTGATGGTGATGCTGGCGGCGACCCCTGCCGGGACGTTGATCCGCAGGGTCGAGGCGCCGGTGTCGATGTCCGCGCGCGTCATCCCGGCATCCGCCGGCAGGGTGATCTCGGTGGTGCTGGCGCCCGTGTCCAGGTCCAGCTCGCTTACCTTCAGCTCGCTGAGATCGAGAAAGGAAGTGCTGGCGCCATTATCGATGTCGAGGACGAGCGGGATGTCCTTCTGCAAGCGCAGCTCCCAGTCCAGGCTGTCGCCGGGGAGCCACAACCAGAACTGCGGATCCATCTTGAGCTTGACCTCCAGCCGGCTGCCATTCAGGCGGGAGTCGACCGCGACGGGCTGGTCACTCGTTCCGCTTACCAGCGATCCCGCCTCCGCCCCGGCGCGGATGTCGAGCTTCCCGGCGCCATGATCGAGCTTGAGGCGGGCGCTGGAAGCGCCGTCCACGGGTACGGAGAAGGATTGATCCAGCGCTCCGGGCCTGCCGCGCAGGAAAAAGCCTGCCAGCAGCCAGAAGCCGAGGAGGATCAGGACGACGGGCCAGAACAGGCCAAAAACGCTGCCGGTGAAGAGGCCCAGCTCCTTGAGCAGGAGCAGGCCGGCAAGCAGGATCAGGGCCAGGCCCCAGAAAAGACTGCTGCGTAGACGCATCGTGTCCCTGACCTTATTTCCGGCGCAGAAAGCCGCGCACGACCAGCCAGATGCCGAGCAGGAAGAGCAGGGCGATCGGCACGTAGGCGGAATACCCGCCGAAGATCGCCCAGGCATCGAAGAACGTGCCGAAGATGACGAACATGATCGCGCTGAAGACGAGCTGGTTGAAGCCGTCGCGCAGCGAGCGCTTCAGGTCTTCGCCCAGCAGGCCGGCCAGGAGGGTGCCGATCCCGGCGAAACCGGGGATGAGCGTCCACAGGTAGGTCCAGGCGCCCCAGTTGCCGGTCAGGTCGCAGTAATACAGGATCCCGCCGATGCCGGCGACGATGCAGGCCGGAACGGCCATGCCCGGTGCGCCGACCAGCAGGCCGAGCACGAGCAGGCCGGCCCCGGTCAGCACGACCCACATCGGCCAGTCGAAGGCCGGCAGTTTGATCAGGTCGGCCAGATCGGGCTGCAGGCGCGTGGCGATCAGCCAGGCGGCGACGAGGATCAGCAGGATCCCCAGAACGAGTTGAGTACGACTTTTCTTTTCCATCGATCGCTTGCTCCTTGATTGGTTTGGGTTCTCATCCTTATGTACGCTGCAGGGTAAGGAAAGTTACGCTGCATTTCCCATGCCGGCCATTATAGACCTTTCGGGTCAAATCCGGCTATCCGGCAGCTATAAATCGTCCATCGACTCTTCATCAAGGCGTGCAGGCGCCGCCCGGGAAGGCGTTCTGCGGGCAGGGGGAGACGCAGGTCTTCTGGTTGGAAGCCAGCGACTGCACCCAGCATCCCGGGATGGGCGTGGGCGTGTCGGTCGCCGCCGGGGCGATCGGGATCACGGGGATCTCCGCGAACTCCCCGCCCGGTTCGACCAGGGTATCGGCAACCCAGCAGCGCTGTCCGTCGGGCAGAGCGACCTGCCACCAGGCATCGAAGGCGTCGCGGCCGGTCAGCGGGTAGGTCAGGCCCTGCACCAGGTTGGTCAGCGGATCGTATTCCGTTCCAGGCCCCTTGCGGCAGTAGGCGTTTTCGAACAGGAGAACAAAGGGGAAGGCAGGGGCGGCGGCCTCCATCTCCAGGGCTCCGCGATCGCAGGCCACACCCTGGGGGCGCGCGACCCCGCGCTGATCGATGCTGAGGCAGCGGTCGGGATCGCCGGAATCGACCGCCGGGCTGGACGGGTCGAGCGCATGGCTGAGGTTGCTGCCGCCGTTGGTGTCCAGCCAGAGCAGGAAGGGATCGGTGTCGACCAGGTCGGACGGTTCGGTCAGGCTGCAGGTGTCCCCGTCCTCGAGGTTGTAGCCCTGCGACCCGCCGGGATCTCCGGCGCAGTTCCCCAGGGCATGGTATGCGAGGATACTGCTGCGCAGGCTGAAGCTGCCCCCGTTGTTGAGAACGCCGTCGGCGTTGTTGTAGGCCAGCGTGGCGAACTCCAGGCGCAGGTCGCCGCCGGCATTGTAGATCCCGCTGCCGCCCGGCGCGGCGAAGGGGACGATCATGTTCGAGCTGACGGTCGTATTTTGCACCAGTAATGCAGCCCCGGCGCCCTCGTTGTAGGCGCCCCCGCCGTATCCGCCCAGGGCGGTATTGTTGGTCAGGCTGCTCTGGTACAGGTGGAACAATCCCCGGTTGAACAACCCGCCGCCCAGGGTGCCGTTGTTGTTGGTGAACCAGGCCGAGGTCAGGTAGAGTTCCCCGTTCTCGTCGTTGTAGGCACCGCCACCCTCGGCGCTGGCAAGGTTCTCGTTGAAGACGATCCCGGTCCCCTGCAGGCTGCCGTTGTTGTAGATGCCGGCACCGATGCCGGCGGCGGTGTTGCGCGCCACCTGCACATCCTGCAGCGTGGCGGTGGAGGCCATGTTGTTCCACAGGCCGCCGCCCCAGCCGCTGGCGCTGTTGCCGACCAGGTGGCCGCCGGTCATGCGGAAGGTTGCCGTGGCGAAGTTGTGCACTCCGCCGCCGAAGTCGGCAGAATTTTCCATCACATCCGTGGCGATCAGTGCCGTCGTGCCGGATTCGACGAAGATGCCGCCGCCGGAGGAGCCTCCGGCTCCGCCGGGCGGCACCTCGGCATGGTTGTTGTGGATCGAGCTGGACGAGACGGTCAGCTCCCCGTGGCTGCGGATCGCGCCGCCAAGCTGTTCCAGGCCGTTGATCAGGATGAACTGGTCGATCTCGACCGTAGCGCCCGGGAAGATCTCGAAGATGCGGTCTGCGTTGACGCCGTCGATGGACGGTGCGCCGACGCCCTGCAGGGTCAGGTCGTCGGTGATGTCCAGGTCGCCGGTCGCGGCGGCATCCTCATCCCGTCCGGTCAGGGTCAGGGGATAGTTCCCAGCCGGGACGGTGATGGTCTGGTGCCCGGCGCAGGCATTGGCGGCGCGGATCGCCTCGCGCAGCGAACAGTGTGTCGGGGAGCAGACGCCATCGTTCGAATCGACGGTCGTCGTGACCGTAAACGTGTCCAAACACGGCGCGGGGGTGGGCAGGGTGCAGCCGGCGGCGATCAAGCCGAGCAGGCAGAGCGCTGCGAGCAATATGCGATTGTTGGGGCAGTGCATCGATTCCATCCTTTCTGCGTTACCGGAGCAGGATCACCATCCAGACCGTTCATTCACGAACCCTTCCTGCGGAGCAGGACCATCCCTGCGGTCAGGGTGAGGGGAAACAGGACCAGCAGCGCGCACAGGTTCGGGTCGGAGACCGGCGTGCCCGCATCCGTCCCCGGGTCGCCCTGCTCCAGCAGGGCCAGATCATCCACCCAGACCGTGCCGGCGATCTCCTGCTCCCCGGCGCTGAAACCGAAACCGACCGAGAGGATCTCCTGCGGGCTGGCGAACGCCTGGCCGCCATCCTCTTCCCAGTCCACGCGGTGGAATTCCGACCAGGGGAGTTCGATAACCGCCCAGCCCTGGACAGAATCCTGCGGGATTTCCGCGTAGTCGATGTAACTTTCGAGAGCGTCCGCGGTCCCGGCATACAGGACGATCTCGTAGGGGATGCCGGCGCGTGAGGCGTGCAGCGCATACCGCAGACCCTGTCCCTGCTCCCAGACCGGCGGGAAGGCAGGCTCGAGCACGCAGGTCGACCAGGTGCCGGGCGGGACGGAGAAGTCGATCTTGAGCGCAGTGCTGCCGCTGAAGGCGAAGTCGTCCGCGGGCGCACAGGCGATGCGCGTGGCGGTCTGTTCGTCCCAATACGCGTTCAAAGCCGGAGTGGTCAGATCGAAATCCGCGAATGCCTCCGACCCGGATGGAACGGCGGTCGGTTCGTCCGGCGCGGTCGACGGGCCGGTTGCGGGATCCGCCGTGGCGGCGGGGGCCACCGGTGCGCTGGAAGCCGGATCGGAAGCCCAGCGCTGATAGAAATAGTTAAGTAATGGCAGGAATTCCTCGGTCGCCTTGCGGCTGCCGGCCTCGGATGGGTGATCGTCGCCGGAGGGGTAGAAGAGCGTGTCCCGCCCGGTGGCAATGTGTTCGATCGTGCCTCCCGCCACCCGGTGGTGCGCGTCGCGGGCGGTCAGGACGTTGTAGAAATCGAAGACGGCCACGTTGGGGAGGGTGTAGCCGTTCCCGGCCAGCCAGTCGTCCACCAGCCAGTCGTTGAAGGCGCGTGCATTATCCGCATAGGTTCGATCCGAAAGAGGCGGGGCGGTGATGACGATGAACAGCTTGTCCGGACGGCTGGCGAAATACGTCAGGATCTGGTTGTAGACATACTTTGCGTGACCGACGGTCAGCCAGCCTTCGGGATCGGGCGGGTCGTCGGGGCTGCCTTCCAGCGCCGAGTTGGGAAAACAGGATTTGAACAGGACGATCGTGTTCTCGCCGCCCGGATCGGGGAAAAGCCGGGAGTAGTCGGCATGCCGGTCGCTTTCGGTGTAGACGGCCTGCATGATCCCCGGTGTCCCTTCCGAGGCGAACCATTCCAGCCAGTCGGGGATGTCGGTCCGGTCGCCGATGGCGTCCGGACCCCAGCCGTAGTTGGTGTCGCTGACGAAATAGTTGTTTTCGGCCAGCGCCAGGCCCAGACCGCCGTAGTCGTCGCGCAGCCAGTTCTCCCCGGTCGAATGGTGGATGAAGATGAGCCTGACCGGTTCGGAGGGCGGGCTGGTATCCGGCTGTACGGCCTCCATCGGTCGAAACCCGGATGCCAGCAGGGCAGCCAGCAACAGTCCGGCCCGGACCAGGACCGGGATCGTGTGTTTTCTTTGATCGACGCGCATGCCGCCTCCAATTTTCCTGCCCGAAATGGTCTTGCAATGCTCCTTTCCCATTATAGGGTGGCAAGGTCGATTTACAAGTAGTGCCTTTGGATGAAAAAGGCCGGGCGGCGGGATCGCTTGCGCGCCGCCGGGAATCGCATGCGCACGCCCGGGAACGGCGTGCGCATGGTCGAGGGTTGTCGAATCCGGTTCAGCTCGCCTGAGCCGGTTGCCTTTTAGCTCTCCAGTCTTTGATGATGAACGGCAGGTAGAGCAGCAGGAAGACGACCAGCCCGATCCCTTCCAGGAAGATCAGGTAGACCGGCCACTCGGGAAGGACGTCCATCAGGCTGGCCGTGGCCGGCTTGCCGTTCAGGAACATGTAGTTGCTCCCGATCAGGGCGTTGAGCCCGAAGACGACCGCCATGACGAGGTTCGTGCCCACGATGACGCGCAGCATCGATTTCCAGGTGGGGCGCAGCCCTTCCACCGTGGTCAGATATATGGTGGCGGTGATCAGCAGCCCGTGGGCGATCTGCGTCTGGAAGACGCGGAAGTGCGGGAAGCCGTAGATCCCGGCGTCCGGGGTCAGGAAGGCCTGCAGCGCGCCGCCGATGCCGATGAAATAGGCGAACTCATAGATGCGGTAGTTCTTGAAGAGCAGCATGAAACCGGACAGCCAGATCATGATGCTGCAGACATGCAGCGGCAGCATGGTCTGGATGTTCCAGTGGCCCCAGTACAGGTTCCAGACATGCCAGGCAGCCTCGTTGACCCACAGGATGACCGCCATGACGATGCGCACCGTCCGGCGGGTCTTCTCGGAGGTCTTGCGGAAGCCGAGCAGGGCGAAGTTGAGCAGGACGAAGAAGGCGATCGAGACCAGGTGCCAGGTGCCGAACAGGACGAAGGGGTTTCCGGTGTAATCGTACAGGAAGTATTGGGACATGCAGGTGTGCTCCTTAGATTAGGATCAGAAAGGTCCGTAGTTGATCGCCACCGCCACGGCCAGGAAGGCCACGGTGACGGCGATGATCCACGGCCACAGCCTTAAAACCCATTTCAGCCATTTGTGATACGGCACCACGGTCAGGCTGAGGGTGATCAGCAGCAGGGCATTGGTCGGGTAGACCAGGTTGGAGAAGCCGTCCCCGAAGGTATAGGCGCTGACGGCGATCTGCCGGTTGACGCCCACCAGGTCGGCCAGCGGCATCAGGATCGGGATGACCAGCAGGGCCTTGGCCGAACCCGAGGTGACGAACAGCTCGAGCACCAGCGTCAGGCCGTAGATGATCAGGGCCGAGACGAAGGGGCTGGTCCCGGAGAAGATGCCCGAAGCCCAGTACAGCAGCGTGTCCAGGATGCCGCCGGAGGCGATGATGTGCTTGACGCTGGCGGCCATCATCAGCAGCGGGATGGCCGGGGCGATGCCGAGGAAGCCGTCCCAGGTGGCCTTCCAGGCGTTCCGTCCGACCCCGGCGATCAGCGCCGCGCCGATCCCGCCGATGACGAAGAGCAGTCCGGAGACGGGCATGGCCAGGTCGGAGAGCGACTCGACCACCGAGAAGACCATCGAGGAGACCAGGACCAGGAGGAAGAACACGCCCATGAAGATGGCGGCGCGCTTCATGCGCGGGTTCTTGGCGGCCGCCTCGTCCAGCTGGAAGGCGCCATACTTGACCCGTTCGGCCTGGTCTTCCTTGAAGACGGGGGATTTTTCGGGATTGCGCTCCACGCTTTTGGCATAACGCACCAGGAAGACGGACAGGATGGTGTAGGCAACGAAGAACAGCACCAGGCGCGGTCCCCAGCCGGACCAGAGCGGCAGCCCCGCCAACCGCTGGGCGGTGCCGATGGTGAAGAAGTTGAACACGGCGGTCGAGAAGCCGAGGTTGGTGGCCAGGATCGAAATGCCCAGTCCGGTCAGCGAATCCCAGCCCAGCGAGAAGGCCAGGGCGATGAGGATCGGCACCAGCGGCACGGATTCTTCGAGGATGCCGAAGAAACCGCCTAAAGCCATAAAAAAGAAGATCAGCACCAGCATGAGCATGTATTTCTTCGCCCCGAACTTGCGCACGATACTGTGCACAACGTAGCCGAGGATGCCGCTTTTGTCCATCACGGCGAAGGCGATGCCCACCAGGACGATAAAGGCGATCAGGCCGATCACGGTCGCATTGCCGGTGGCGGCGAAGACCTCGAACGGGGCGGTGAACCAGCGCCAGACCGGGTACTCGGGGCGGTCGCTCAGGGCGAAGGATCCGGCGTCGATGATCTGGCGGCCGTCCAGTTCCAGGCGGGCGTACTGCCCGGCCGGAACGAGGCGGGTCAGGATGCCGGCAACCATCATCAGGAAAAAGATGATCGCCACGGCTTGCAGGAAGGCTTTCTTGCTGATCTGGATGCCGGACTTTTTCTCTGTCATGGGATCTGTCTCCTAGCGCGTGGGGGATGGTCGATCGGCCGGGCCGATCAGCTGCAGGCTGTGATTCCAGAGACGTTCCGCCAGGGCCTGGTCGTACGAGAGCGGGCTCGAACGGGCGGGCCGGCCATCGACGAAGTACTGGCCGGTCACTTCCTCCAGCCCGGGTGCGCTGGCCAGCAGGATGCTGGTCAGGGCGCCCTGTTCGGGGGTCCGGGCGAAAAGCCGGGCAAAGAGCCCGGAAAACAACGAGAACAGGCGGCCATTGTTCCTGGCAAAGCCGGTGTTGACGTATCCCGGGTGCAGGCAGTTGGCGGTCACGCCGCTGCCTTCCAGCCGCCGGGCCAATGCATACGTGAACAGGATATTGCACAGCTTCGACCGGGCATACACCTTGAAACCGGCGTAGGATTTCTCGCCCTGAAGGTTCCCAAGATCCAGGTTCGTTTCGCTCATGTGCGCCCCGGATGCGACGTTGACGATCCGGGCTGGCGCGCTCGCCTTGAGCAGGTCGAGCAACAGGTCGGTGAGCAGGAAGTAACCCAGATGATTGAGCGCAAAGGTCATTTCCAGGCCCTCCGCGGTCAGGCTCCTGCGGTTGAAATAGGCGCCGGCATTATTGACCAGGATATGGAGCCGGGAATGACGGGCCATGAACCCGGCAGCCGCCCTGCGGATCTCGTCCTGCCTTGAAAGATCGGCAGCGATAAACGTGACCGGTTGCCCCGTTTCGGCCTGGATCTGTCGGGCGGCATTCCGGCATTTCGCCTCGTTGCGGCTCAACAGGCTGACCTGGGCCCCCATGCGGGCGAGTTCCCGCGCGGTAATAAAGCCGATGCCGTTGGTCGCGCCGGTCACCAGGGCGGTTTTTCCTTGGAGGGGGGAAGTCAATGATGCCTCATGGCTGGGTGGATTTCCTGAAGTTTAGTGCAGAAAACTGCTTGCGTCAAATGGGATTTCCGGGTACATTGGGTACGGAGGCGGTATGGATTTCTTCAAACTGGTGGACGAACGGCACTCCGTGCGCAAGTATCTGGACCGGCCGGTGGAAGCGGCCAAGCTGCAGACGATCCTGGGGGCGATGAACCGGGCCCCCTCGGCGGGGAATTTGCAGGGCTATGAAGTCTACCTGGTCGAATCGCTGCCGAAGCGCCGCGAACTGGTCCAGGCCGCCCTGGAACAGGAATTCCTGGCGGAGGCGCCGGTCGTGCTGGTCTTCTGCGCCAACGGGCCGCGTTCGGCCCAAAAGTATGCGGAACGGGGGGCTACGCTGTATGCGATCCAGGACGCGACCATCGCCTGCACCTTCGCCATGCTGGCGGCCAAGGCCCTCGACCTGGACACGGTCTGGGTGGGGGCGTTCGACGAAGCGGCCGTCAGCCGCATCCTCGGGCTGCCGTCCGAACACCGCCCGATCGCCATGCTGCCGATCGGCTATGCCGGTGGGGAAGCGCGCCTGCGGCCCCGGCGGGAGCTCAAAGATCTCGTTCATCCCGAGTAGAGCAAGCGCCCACGGATCTGTCCGTGGGCGCTTTTTTATTCGTGGACGACGATCCGGGCATCCGGTTTCCAGTCCCAGTCCCCGGCCAGTTTTTGGATCTCGAGCGATGGCTTTTCGCGGCTGCCGGCGATCCTGAGCCCCAGCCAGCAGAAAGCGCCTCGTTCGTACTCCCGGCTGGTCCCATCGTCATCGTACAGACTGCCTTCGGCGGGCAGCGGACCGTAGGCGTGCAGCTCCAGCTGCTCGAAGCGGTGACCGTCCGGGATGGATTGCAGCACCGGTCCGAGCGGCAGGATGCTCCCGCCTCGGGCCAGCACCGGCAGGCAGTCCGGCGGCGCGGCATATTCGATCCCGCCCGGCCCCTGCCATTTGGCGTCGGACCAGAAATCGTGCCAGGTCCCGGCCGGGAGCAGGATGCGCCGGGAGCGGCTGCCGGCTTCCAGCACCGGGGCGACGAGCAGATCCGAACCGAGCAGGTACTGGTCGGCGCAGTCGGCGAAACGGGGATCGTCAGGATATTCCAGCAGCAGGGGGCGCACGAACGGCATCCCGGTCTGCCTGGCCTCGCAGGCCAGGGCGTAGTAGTAGGGCAGCAGGCGGTAGCGCAGTTCGGTGTATTTGCGGAAATTCGCCTCCGCCTCCGCACCGTGGGACCAGGGGAAGCGGGTGTCGTCGATCTCCGCCGGGCGCCAGAAGTAGCGCGCCAGCGGATTGAGCAGCGCCCACTGGGCATAGCGCATGTGCGTCTCGGGCGTCGTTTTCCCGTCCAGGCCGAAGACGTCCGCGGTCCAGTAGGCGAAGCCGGCCAGGCCGATGTTCAGGCCGGCGCGCAGCGAGGCGCGCATGTGTGCGAAGGTCGGTTTCTGGTCGCCGAGGAAGACAGCCGGGTGGCGCTGCGAACCGGCCCAGACGGAACGGGCGTAGACCAGGCCGCGCCGGTCGCCTTCGGCGGTCATGCCGTTGTGCAGGGCGCGGCCGTAGTAGAAACCGTAGAGGTTGTGATACTCGCTGCCGTCCATGCCGTTGGCGGCGCGCGCTGTTTCGGGCAGGTATTCCCCATCGTCGTTCTTGAAAAAGGACACCCCCTGGGCATACAGCGGGGCTGAGAGCGCGTTCCACCAGGCGGCCGCCTGCGGGTGGGTGAAGTCGAGCATGCCGCCGCTGCCGAACCACCATTTCGCCGCCGGGTGGGCGAAAAAGCCGCGCTCGAGACCGTGCCGGTACTCCGGCAGGGCGCGCTCGTCGTCGCCGGCGGCGGCTGCCAGCGGGGAGTGCGTTGCCAGGCGGAGCAGCTTCTGCTGCACCCAGCGGTTGCGGTTGTTGATGAACGGGGTGGTGATCAGGCCGAGGCGGATGCCGAGCTGCTTCAGACCCGCGATCAGCCCGTCCGGGTCCGGGAACAGGCTCTTCCGCCACTGGAAGTTATGAAAGGCCTGCTCCCAGTGGTAGTCCAGGATGACCGCGTCCAGCGGGATGTTGTCTTGGCGATGCCGGCGGGCATGCTCGAGGACCGTCCGCTGGTGGTCCTGCGGGTAGCTGGTGACCCATAAACCGAAGGCCCATTTCGGGACGAGCGGCGGGCGCCCGGTCAGGGCCGTGTAGATCTCGAGGAGGTGTTTGAACTCCGCGCCGCGGATCAGGATGTAGTCCGCCCCCGGGCCGTCCGCTTCGACGACCAGGCGTGCTTCGTCCAGCTTCCAGCGGGCGGCGTGGCTGTTGAGCAGGAAGAAACCGTAACCGCGGCTGGAAAGGAAAAAGGGGATCGCGGAATAGGATTCACCCCTGCCTTGCAGCGGGGCAATGGCGTCCATCGTCCGGGCCTTGATCGTCCCTGTGTTCCGCTGGAAAGCTTCGAAACGCTCCCCCCAGCCATAATACCATTCGTCCGCATGGCGGGCGAGCGCCAGGCGGATGCCGCCGTCGACCCGGCGGATCCCGGCCCGC
>Ga0233425_10003652_pt1 | contig 27466 bp, 26 predicted proteins | sample Watercolumn_Towu_2_FD_181712 | JGI IMG/M metagenome (GOLD analysis project Ga0233425, IMG submission 181712) | Freshwater microbial communities from Lake Towuti, South Sulawesi, Indonesia - Watercolumn_Towuti2014_140_MG | ecosystem: Environmental > Aquatic > Freshwater > Lake | place...
GCCGTCTTCGCGCGGCGGCGGGAACTTGCCGCCGCGAATGTTCACCTGAATGGACGGCAGCAGCAGCGTTGGCGCGGAAAGCTCCTTGTCGCGCTTCTCGCGCCCGGCGACGAATTCCTCTTCGCTGACGCCGTCCTTGATCTGCACGTTCTTGGCGCGCTCCTCGGCGACTGTCGTCTCCCAGGCGTAAACGTCCCGTCCCGGCGTTTTGTAATCGTGACACATGAAGAGCCGCGTTTGCGGGGGCAGCGCGAGAATGCGGCGAATCGATTGGTAAAGCGCATGGGCGTCGCCGCCGGGAAAATCCGCGCGCGCGGTTCCGTAGTCGGGCATGAACAGCGTATCGCCGACAAAGACCGCATCGCCGATCTTATAGGCGACGTCGGCGGGCGTGTGACCGGGCGTATAGATCGTTTCGCCTTCGATCTCGCCGATCTTGAACCGCTCGCCGTCTTTGAAAAGATGATCAAAGCAATCGCCGTCCGCTTTTACATCATCAGCGGCGAAAACCTGTTTGAAGAGTTTCTGAACCTTGTCGATATGTTCGCCGATGCCAATCTTCGCGCCTGTCGCCGCCTTGACGATCTGCGCTGCAGAAAGATGATCGGCATGCGCGTGAGTTTCGAGCGCCCACTCGATCTTTAATCCTTCGCGCTCAGCCTCGGCGAGAATGGCGTCGATCGAATGAGAATCGGCGACGCCGCTTGCCGGGTCGTAGTCGAGCACGGGGTCGACGATCGCGGCATGCTTCGTGTCCGGGTCGCTGACGATATAGGTGATCGTGTTGGTGGGCTCATCAAAGAAGCCCCTCACGGACGGCGCCTGCGGCATCGATCTCTCCTTCACATGCAGCGCTCAAGCACGTCTTTAGCTTTCGCGCTTGCGCCGTTAGATATATGCGTTATAGCTAAATAAGCAAGTTCTAATATTATGAGCGAAGGAGCGACATGCTGACGGCTGCGCCTCTTGAGGCCGTGCTTGGATTGGTTTCCGGCGGGCTCGTCGGCTTTACGCTTGGCCTTGTCGGGGGCGGCGGCTCGGTGCTGGCCGTGCCGCTGCTCGTTTATCTGGTGGGCGTATCAAACCCGCATGTCGCGATCGGCTCAAGCGCGGCGGCGGTCGCCGTCAACGCGCTGATGAGTCTCGCCAATCATCAGCGCGCGAAAACGATCAAGTGGCGCTGCGCCTCTGTCTTCGCGCTTTTCGGAATCATCGGCGCATTCGCCGGATCGACGCTGGGCAAGATGATCGGCGGCGAAAAGCTGCTTGCGCTCTTCGCGCTGTTGATGATCGTCGTCTCCTATCTGATGCTCCGCCGACGGGGCGCGTCGGGTTACGCGGGCGTGAGGCTCAACCGCGAAAATTTCCCAAGGCTCGTCGCCGCCGGCCTAACGGCCGGCGCGCTTTCGGGATTCTTCGGCATCGGCGGCGGGTTCCTCGTCGTGCCCGGCCTGATGTTCGCTTCCGACATGCCGATCTTGAACGCGATCGGCTCGTCGCTCGTCGCCGTCGCCGCCTTCGCGGTGACCACCGCCGCAAACTACGCCTACTCCGGCCTCGTCGATTGGGAGCTTGCCGGGACGCTCGTGCTCGGGGGCGCGTTGGGCGGACTGATCGGCGCCGCGGCGGCGCGGCGCCTGTCCAAAATGCGCGGCGCGCTGAGCGCCGTCTTCGCGACAGTCATCTTCGCGGTGGCGCTCTATGTGCTCTGGCGCAGCGGCGGCGCGCTCGGGCTTTTCGATGACGCTGCGAAATCAGCGTAGATCGCGACGTGGTCGGAAGGCTTGTCGCCTGCCCGCATTGACTTAACGATCTCGACGCGCCCCAGCCGATCCGCGGCTTGCGGCGAAAGCAAAAGGTGATCGATGCGAAGGCCCTTGTTCTTCTGCCAGGCGCCGGCTTGATAGTCCCAAAAGGTGTATAGCCCGCCTTCATCCGAGGTCGCCCGTAGAGCGTCGGCGTAGCCGAGATTGAGCAGGCGTTGATAGGCGGCGCGCGTCTGCGGCAAAAACAATGCGTCGCCAATCCACGCCGACGCTTCATAAACGTCGCGCGCTTCAGGAATGACGTTGTAATCGCCGGCAAGAACCGTCGGCTCTTCAAGGCGCAGCAGCGCCTCGGCATGACGCGTCAGCGTCTCCATGAAGGCAAGCTTATAGAAATATTTCTGCGTATGCGGCGGATTGCCGTTCGGCGCGTAGATCGAGGCGATGCGCATAACGCCGCCGGCGCCATCGGAGATGACCGCTTCAATATAGCGAGATTGGGCTTCGCTATCGAAGCCGGGCAGGCCGAGAGTGACATCCTGAAGCGGCGATTTCGAAAGGATCGCGACGCCGTTAAACCCCTTCTGTCCGTGGACGGCGACGTTATATCCGGCGTCTTCGACCTCGAGCCGAGGGAAAGCGTGATCCTCGCACTTCGTCTCCTGCAGGCAAAGCACGTCCGGCGCGGCGTCGCGCAAAAAGGCGAGAAGCGGCGCGAGACGCTGCCTTACAGAATTGACGTTCCAAGTCGCGATGCGCACCGTCGGCTCCAGCGCCGCACGCGCGCGCTAGTCGAGACGATATGCGGCGTGACAGGCGTTGCAGGCTTGCACGACTTGCGACAATTCCGCAAGCGCGGGACGCATGTCGCCGCCAGGTCCGATCTTGGCGGCCTCCTGCGCGAATTTGCTGGCCTGCTCATGCATCGTCAGACCGAGCGCGCGCATGTCGTCAGGCATGTGCCGCGCCATCATCGCCGGCATTTCGCCAAATTCGCCGCTCTTGGCGTTCGGCTTGCAGGCCGCCGCGCCGGGCGACGCCAGGCCGAGACGCGCGTCCGCGATCTTTGCAGCCGCAGCGCCGTCGCTCTTGGCGAGCGCCGCGAGGATTTCGGCAATCGCTTCGGCGTGCCCGCGCATATGGGAGAGCATTTTTGCGCGCATTGGCGAAGGAAGATCGACCTCCTGGCGCGCGTCGCTCATCTTCGGCGACATCTTCATATGCTCCATGTCCATATGTTTCATATGCTCGCTATGGTCGTCGTCGCCGGCAACTGCGGCGGCAGCGAGGAACGACAGTCCGCAAGCCGCAGCGAACAGGAATTTTCTGATCATGGCCTCCCCCTTCATTTGAACTCACCAAGCCTAACGCACGGCGCATTGTGATGCGCAAGACGAATCGTCACGGCCGCGCGCCGGCGGGAAGATTGATGCTTTGCCCTTCGCGCAGCTTCTTGGGATTGAGCGAGGGATTGAGGGCGGCGACATCGCGCCAGCGCTTTTCGTCGCCATAAAACCGCTTCGCGATGGCGCGCAGCGTATCGCCGCGCCGCACAGTGTAAGTCTGCAGGGCGGCGGGCGCTGGAGGGCTTTGCGCCGAAACAGTCGCGCTCTGAACGCTCGAGGCGACGGCCTCAGTTTGTTGAGACGCTGTCGCCGGCGCCGCATCGACGACGATGAACTCGCCGCGCAACATGCCCATCCAGCAGCTCCAGGGAATGACGCCGGTCTTTTCGGGCGTGAATTCGATCGTCTGCCGCCCCGGCTTGACGTCGAATTCGAGTTTCAAGGACGGAACGACGATCCTATTGTTGCAGGTCGTCACTTCCGTCGCATTGATCACCCATTTGACCGGCACGTCGCGCAACAGCGTGAAGCGACTGGGCTTATAGCCAAGTCCATTGGCTTCCATTTCGATTGTCTGCGTCTTCGGCGCGGCAGGCGCCTCCTGCGACGGCGGAGCAAGTTCGATGGGCGCGACGCGCCGCCAGTTCGTTATCAGCGACGCGAGATCGGCGCCGGAGCCCGTGAGGATCAAGCCGCGATTGATCATCACCGCGCCGAGCGCGACGACGATCACGCCCGAGGCCATCAACAGACGATGGGTCACCGCGCCCGAGAGCAACGTCGTCAACGCGCCGAAAGCGAGCATCACCGGCAAGGTCCCGAGGCCGAAGACGAAGAGGGTCTTCGCGCCTTCGACCGGGCTGCCAGTTCCCGCCGCCATCACATACATCGCCTGCAACGGCCCACAGGCGATCATCAGCCCATTGAGGAGGCCGATGATGAACGGCCGATGGCGTCCGCTCGCCTCGCGATTGACCCAGTTTTGCAACGGCCGCGGCAGGCCGAACCGGAAACGGCGCAGCGGCGCGAAAAGCCCGAGCATATTAAGCCCGAAGATGATGAGGAAAACGCCTGCCGCGACGCCCGCAAATCCCCGCAGCTTCGGCGTGAAAGCGATGAAGGCGCCGAGCCAGCCGAAGGCGGCGCCGATCGCAGTGTAGGATAGGGTCTTTCCCGCGCCAAAAGCGAAATGCGAGGCGAAGGACGAACGCCCCTCCCGCACATCGGCCGCCGCATAACTGACGACGAAGCCGCCGCACATGCCGACGCAGTGAAAACCTGTCAGCAACCCCAAAAGAAAGAGGAGACTAAGACTCATATGCTGGGCGATGTCGGGCGCGCCCTTAGCGCTGATCCACCGCGTATCGAAGAGAATTAATGCGGCGAGTGCGGCGAGCGCAGCCGCGATGATCGCCAGTCTCACAAGAGGCGAACGCCGGCGCTGCGCCTCCTCCGTCAGGACGACACGATAGCCATTCTGTTCGACTCTGTCGCAGATCGCGGCGAAATTCGTCGTATCTGCGTCATAGTCGACGACGACGATTTCGGTCGGATAGCTCGCCGAGACGCTGCGCACGCCGACGAGTTTTCTAATCGCCGCTTCGATGACATGCTCGCAGCCGTGACAGTGCATGCCGCGAGCGTGAAAGGTGATCGCCGTTTCGTTCATCTGAGGTTCAACGCATCGCCGCGCAGCGTCTAACCGCGGTCGGCGCTTAGCGTCGGCCGCATTGCGTCATTCCATCTTCGCGCCGTGGCCTGCGCGCGAGACGAATTACTCGCGAAGTTATTTGCCGAGCGTGTCCATGCCCAGAAGCTTATAGGCGGGGCAGAAGTTGACGAAGGCCGTCACCAACGGAATGAGTCCAACGAGCCCCCACAGCGTCTGTGGACCGATGAAGACGAGACTGAGCAAGAGCAGTCCGACCACGATGCGGATGATCCGATCGGTTCTTCCGATATTGGCTTCCATGACGGTCTCCTTCCCCGCTGCGGCCAGCGTTGCGAGCCTATCGCTTTGCGAGTAGTCGCTCAGCGACTAACTCACACGGCCATCTATTTTTGCCTGTCGTCGTCGTCGAGCTCGAGCCACATGGCGTTCAGGATGGCGAAGGCGCAGGCGAGCCCCAGCCCCAATATCCAGGAAAAATACCACATGCTTCGCCTTCTCCCGCTCAATAATAGTAGTCGTCGCCGCGACGGATCGCCGCTTCGCTCACGGCGCCGCGCAGCACGTAGTAGACCCAACTCGTGTAGGCAAGAACGATCGGCAGAAAGACGATCACCGCCAGCAGCATGAGAGTGAGCGTCGCTTTGCTGGACGACGCGTCCCAAACCGTCAGGCTTTGGCTCGGGTGAGTCGAGGACGGCAGCAGAAATGGAAACATGCTGAAGCCCGCCATGGTCGCGACGCCCGAGACCGAAAGGCTGCTGGCGAGAAGCGCGATCCTTCTCGCCGACAAGGCGAAGGCCAGCGCCGCAACAAGCGCGCCTGTGTAGGCGGCGGCCGGGGCCGCGATCATCCAGGGGTAGGCCCGGTAATTATCAAGCCACGCGCCGGCCTCTCGCGTCACCGTCTTCGCCAGCGGGTTGGACGGCCCCGCATAATCGACGACGCCAGCGATGCGATATCCTTCCACGCCGAGCATCGTCCACACCCCCGCCGCGGAGATGAGCAGCACAAGCAGGATCGCGGCGAGCGCGCCATATCGGCGGGCGCGGACGGCGACCTCGCCCTCACTCTTTACGCTAAGCCAGGCCGCGCCCTGCATCCCGAGCATCACGACGCTCACGAGACCGCAGAGCAAAGCGAAGGGATTGAGCAGGCCGATGAGGCCGCCTTCATAAGTCGCGCGCAGCGCCTGATCGAAATGAAAGGGAACGCCCTGCAGAAGATTGCCGAAGGCGACGCCGAAGATCAACGAAGGGACAAGTCCGGAGACGAAGAAGAGCCAATCCCAGGTCTCGCGCCAGCCGCTCTCTGGTCTTTTGTCGCGGAAGGTGATCGCCACCGGCCGCAGAATGAGGCCGATCAGCACGAGCAGCATCGCAAGATAAAAGCCGGAGAAGGACACAGCGTAAAGCGGCGGCCAAGCCGCAAAGGCGGCGCCGCCCCCGAGGATGAACCAGACCTGATTGCCTTCCCAGACGGGGCCGATCGTGTTTAGCGTCACGCGCCGCTGCGTGTCGTTGTGGGCGACGAAGGGATGGAGCATGGCGACGCCCATATCGAAGCCGTCAAGAATGGCGAAGCCCACAAGCAGCACGCCCAGCAGCGCCCACCAGATGAGGCGAAGCGTCATATAGTCGAACATCGCTTTCGCCTTTCCTATCGGATTTGCGCCGGGGCTGACGCGGGAAGCGCAGCCGCGCCTGAGGGTTGAGGCTCCTCCGACTGCGGGCCGATGCGCACATATTTGATGATGAGCGCGACATCGACGATGGCGAGCGCGCTATAGAACAGCACGAAGGCGGCAAGGCTCGCCGCGACATTCGACGCCGGAATGTTGGAGACGCCAAGGAATGTCGGCATCACCGTGTCGATGATCCAGGGCTGGCGGCCGTATTCGGCGACAATCCAGCCGAGTTCGGCGGCGACCCAAGGCAGCGGGAGACTATACATGGTCATGCGCAGGAACCACGGCTTCCCGCAGCGTCGCCGGCTCGACAGATAGAAGGCGACGGCGAAAAGGGCGATGAAATAGAAGCCGAGCGCCACCATGATGCGGAACGACCAGAACAGCACCGGCACGTCGGGAATCGTCGAAAGCGCCGCCTCGTGAATCTGCGCGTCAGTCGCGTTTTCGATATCGGGACGAATGCGCTTTAGGAGCAGCGAATAGCCAACGTCGCGCATCGCGGATTCGAGTTCCGGCGGAACAGCGGCGTTCGGATGGCCGCCTTCCTTCGTGAGCCACTGATAGCCGGCAATGCCATTACGAATACGCGTCTCCGCGCGCGCAACCAACGGCTTGACGCCCTCGACCGGCTTGTCCAGCGAACGCGTCGCGATCAGACCAAGGATATAGGGAATTCTGATCTCATCTTTCGTCGTTTCGCTCTTGAGATCTGGAAAGCCGAAGAGCGTGAAGGACGCTGGCGGCGGCTCTGTCTCCCACATCGCCTCGATCGCGGCGATCTTCATCTTCTGGTTCTCGCCGGCCGTATAGCCGCTCTCATCGCCGAGCACGACGACCGAAAGCGCGGAGGCGAGGCCGAAGCTCGCGGCGACCGTCAGCGAGCGGCGCGCGATGTCGACATGACGGCGGCGCAGGATGTAGTAGGCGCCGATCGACATGACGAACATCGCGCCCGTGACATAGCCGGCGCTGACCGTGTGCACGAATTTCGATTGCGCGACGGGATTGAATAGGACCTCGGTGAATGAGGTGAGCTCCATGCGCATCGTCTGCGGATTGAACGCGGCGCCGACAGGGTTTTGCATCCAGGCGTTGGCGACGAGAATCCATAGCGCCGAGAAATTGGAGCCCAGCGCGACGAGCCAGGTGACGACGAGATGCTGCACCTTGCTTAAGCGATTCCAGCCGAAGAAGAACAGCCCAACGAAGGTCGCTTCGAGAAAGAACGCCATCAGGCCTTCGATGGCGAGCGGCGCGCCGAAAATGTCGCCGACGTAATGCGAGTAGTAGGCCCAGTTGGTGCCGAACTGGAATTCCATGGTGACGCCGGTGGCGACGCCCATGGCGAAGTTGATGCCAAACAGCGTGCCCCAGAATTGCGTCGCCTCGCGCCAGACAACGCGCCCCGTCATCACATAGACGCTCTCCATGATGGCGAGCAGCAGCGCCAGGCCCAGCGTCAGCGGCACGAACAGGAAGTGATACATCGCCGTCAGCGCAAACTGCAGGCGCGAAAGGGTGACGACGTCGAGTTCGAACATTTTTGGCTCCGGATGTCAGCGCCGCGCGGCTGTGGAAAGCGCTTCCGTCATCTCAGCCGGCGTCACCTTGATGCGATGTGCAGGACCGAAAAACACGACGTAGAGCGCGATGAGCGCGATCAGCTTGAAAGTGAGCGCGATGGCGATCTCGCGTCCTAACAGCCTTGTCCGCATGGACTCATCCTAGCATTGCCGCCGGCGCCGTCATGAAAGGGCGCGACGCAGCCGTTCGATGCCGAGCAGCTTCATGATGTAACGCTCATACACAGGTTCGCTTTGTCCTTTGCGGACCTTGCGAAGGAAATATTTTTCGTAGGCGACCTTCGCGAGATGCACCCATCGTCCTTCGCTCGACCAGTTGACGTTACGCGGCGGAATCTGCGGCTTTGCGACAAAGGCGACGCCCTTGTCGCCGAAATCCGCCAAGCAAACCGCATTCCACGTGCCTTCTTCCTTCGCTTCACGCCCGGCGATCAACGCGGCGATATTATGCGCCGTCGCCGTCACCATCGACTCGATCATATAGCCGGTCTTCGGCGTGCCGGTCGGCACTGGCGTCGCCTCGACGGGAGGTATCGCGACGCAGACGCCAACGCCGAAGACATTGCGATATCTCGGGTTGCGTTGATTTTTGTCGATGATGACGAAGCCGCGCGGATTGACCAGCCCCTCGACCCCCATCAGCGCGTTGACGCCTTTGAAAGCCGGCATCACCATGGCGAATTTGAATGGAACTTCGTGCTCTTTCTTGACCTGGCCGTTATCGTCGAGCTCGGCGCATTTGAGAAGTCCGGGTTCAATCGAAGTCGTCTTGGCGTTGACGATCCACTTGATGTCACGATCGCGGAACGCCGATTCGAGCATGCCTTTCGTGTCGCCGACGCCGCCCAACCCTAGATGGCCGATGTAAGGCTCCGACGTGACATAGGTCATCGGCACCTTGTGCCTTATGCCGCGCCGACGCAGATCGGTGGAGAGGATCATGGCGAATTCATAAGCCGGACCGAAGCAGGAGACGCCGGGCGCCGCGCCGATGATGATCGGGCCGGGATCCTTGCAGAATTCTTCATAGGCTTTTGAGGCGGTCTCGGCGTGCTGCAGCGTGCAGATCGAATGCGTGTGTCCGCCGTGAGGCCCGAGCCCGGGCACTTCCTCGAAGGCGAGCTTCGGCCCCGTCGCGATCACGAGATAGTCGTAGGCGACGCTCTCGCCGTTCTCCAATTCGAGGCGATTTTCGTCGGGCAGAACGCGTTTCGCGCCGACCGGAATGAAGCCGATGTTCTTTCGCTTGAACACCGGCGCGAGCGGAACCTTGAGCTGCTCAGGCTTGCGCCATTGCACGGCGAGCCAGGGATTGGACGGCGTGAACTGAAAATTCTCGAGATCCGAGACGACCGTGACTTGGTGTTGCTTTGCAAGCCCCTCGCGGACTTCGATCGCGGCGGCGACGCCGCCGATCCCCGCGCCCATGATGACAATATGAGCCATTTACGTCCTCCCACGCGCTTTGCGCGCACAAAGTTTTGCGCTGACGGCGACGCTGTTGTCGATGACATGCGTGATCGCGGCGCGCGTGTCCGCGACTTAGTCACGCTGCGCGTCGCAGAGCGAACGCAATGCCGCCAGATTGACGATCTCAGCGCCGCCGCGCGACAATTTTACCCAGCCCGAGCGCTCAAAGGCCTTCAGCGTGCGGCCGACGACTTCGCGCGCCGTGCCGAGATCAGCGGCGAGCGCCTGCTGCGTAGCGACGATCTTGTCGCCTGCGTCGCGAAGCGCGAGAAGACGTTCCGCGAGCCGCACGTTGATGCGCGTGCAGACGATCTCCTCGATGCGCGACATGAGATTGGCGAGACGCTTGCTGTAGCCGTCGAACACCAGCGCGCGAAAGCTTTGGGATGCGTTCATCAGCGCGCTGAATCGATCGGCGGGGACGACATAGGCAATAACGTCGGTCTCGGCGACGCCTTCGGCGGCGTAGACGTCGTCCGACAGCAGCGATGCTGTCGTCAGAATGCAGGTTTCATTCGCGCCGACGCGATAAAGCACGATCTCGCGGCCCGATTCGGTCACCCGCTGAACCCGCACCGAACCCGAGACGATCAGTGGAAATTGCACGCATGGATCGCCGGGCCGAAACAACACGGCGCCGCGCGGAATTTGCTTGCGCACGGCGCCCTCGCGCAGAAGCGTCTTCGTCGCCGCGTCGAGGCTGCGCAACGAAGGCGTTTCTTCGACCCAATCGGATGGCATCCTCTGCCCTTCGTCGCTGGCGATCCAAGGTCCCATCGACGCGGCGCCTCTTTAGCGCGCGTAGCTTAATGTTTAATGAAATCTAAAAGGCGACGCCCGATTTGGCGCCGAGCCGCTTCAGCGCGCGCGCCAAAGGGCAAAAGCCCGTAAAGGCGGCCTGCAGCAGATTGGCGCCGACGAAGGCGGCGAGCAAGAGCCACCACGGACTCGCCAATTGCGATAATAGCACACTCAATAAGACCATTGAGCCGGCGAAGGCCATGACGATTCGATCAATGCTCATGGCGTGAGCTCCCTCGATTTGGCGCGCGCCCGCGGTTTAACTGGCCTGCCGCACTGCTCGGCGCAAAACATCTCATAGAGCAGGCCGATAATTCGCGACACGTTTCCATCGGCCAAGGAATAGTAGATCGTCTGCGATTCGCGGCGGGTCTTGACGAGCTTGTCTTCGCGCAGCCGCGCAAGATGCTGGGACAGCGACGATTGGCTCAGTCCGATCGCCTCCTGCAGCTTCGTCACCGACAGTTCGCCCCCATGCAACTGGCACAGCACCATCAACCGATGACGGTTGGCGAGCGCCTTGAGAAAGCTCTCGGCCTCCGCGGCTTTCGGCGCGAGCTGAAGCAGATTTACATTCATGATCGCTAAATTAAGAATATCGAATATAATTGTCAAGCGCGCTCGTCATAGGCGAAAGAGGGTGGAGGCGCTCTTGCGCGCATGATTTTCGATGGCGGCTCCGCACCGTCCTTTTTTGTCGAGTCGTCAGGCATTAAATTCGCTATTGCTAATTTACGTTTTCTGCATATAACTGACTGCATGAGACCAATGCGCTTGCATCTCGCGCCGACGGCGCTCCTCGCCGCCTTCGCATTCTCTTCCGCCGCCAAGGCCGGAGAGGTCACGATCCGCGTCGCGCCGGTCGAGGACCTCAAGGCCGTCGTCGCTTCGGTCGAGCCGGCGCATCAGCTGACGGCGCGGGCGCGCATCGGCGGCACGGTAAGCGCGCTCAAGATCAAGGAGGGCGATGACGTCGCCGGCGGCGCCGAAATCGCCACGGTCGTCGACCAGAAACTCTTCCTGCAGATGCAGGCGCTTGATCAGCGCATTCAATCGCAGCAGGCGCAACGCGACAAGGCGCAGAATGATTTTGACCGCGCGCAAGAGCTGTTTCGGCGCGGAGTCTATACCAAGGCGCTCTTCGATCAGGCGAAGACCGCGCTCGACGTTGGCGAGCGCAATCTTGCGGCGCTGCGCTCAGATCGCGGCGTGATCGAACAACAGGCGGCGGAAGGCTCGGTGCGCGCGCCGGGGCCAGGACGCGTCCTCACCATCCCGGCCTCCGTCGGCCGCGTGGTGATGCCCGGCGAAACGATCGCGACCATCGCCGAAGACAAATACATCCTGCGCCTGCAACTGCCCGAGCGCCATGCGCGCTTCATGCGCGCCGGCGACAAGGTCGAGATCGGCGCGCGCGGGCTGCATGAAGCGACGGGCGAACGCAAGCAAGGGCGCGTGCGCATCGTCTATCCGGAAATTCAGGGCGGCCGCGTCATCGCCGACGTCGACGTCAAGGGGCTCGGCGATTATTTCGTCGGCGAACGCGCGCGCGTTTACGTGACGACAGGCAAACGCGATACGATCGTCATCCCGCGCAACGCGGTTTATCGGCGCGCCGGCGTGGATTTTGTCCGCCTCGCCTCCGGCGAAGAAGTCGTCGTGCAACTTGGCGTAGCGCGCGGCGACGGCGTCGAGATTCTTTCCGGTCTTCACGACGGCGACGTGGTGTCAACGCCATGAGCGAAGAGTTCCGTCCGGGCATTTCGGGAACGCTGACGCGCGCCTTCATCAATTCGCCCCTGACGCCGCTGCTGCTCTTGGCCTCTATTCTCGTCGGGCTGATTGCTCTGCGCTCGCTGCCGCGCGAGGAGGAGCCGCAGATCTCCGTGCCGATGGTCGACATCATGGTGTCGGCCAATGGCTATAAGGCGGAAGATGCGATCGAGCTCATCACGCGTCCGCTTGAGGACATCATCAAGGGCGTCAACGGCGTCGAGCATGTCTATTCTCAGACGCGCGACGACAATGTGGTCGTCACCGCGCGCTTTTACGTCGGCACGCCGCAGGACAACGCGGTGGTGCGCATCCACGAAAAGATACGCGCCAATATCGGCGATCTGCCCAAGGGCATTCCGGAGCCGCTGATCGTCGGCAGGGGCATCGACGACGTCGCGATTGTCGTGCTGACGCTTTCGGCGAAGCCAGAGCGCGCGGACCGGTGGACCGACAACGGTCTTTATCAGGTCGCCGAGGAATTGCAGCACGATCTCACCAAGGTCGATGACGTCGGCTTGAGTTACATCGTCGGCGGCACCCCCAATCAGATCCGTGTCGAACCCGATCCCGAACGTCTGTCACAGTACGGCGTGACGCTCAACCAGCTCATCGACAAGCTGACGAACGCCAATCGTTCCTTCCTCGTCGGCGCGTTTCGCGAGGACAATCACGCCGTGCCCGTCGTCGCTGGCCAGACGCTTCAGGGCGTTCCCGACGTCGGCCTGTTGCTGCTCACCACAAGGGACGGGCGGCCGGTCTATGTGAAGGACGTCGCCGACGTGCGCGTCGGCGCCGCCGAGCCCGACCGGCGCAGCTGGACGATGACGCGGAACGCCGCCGGCGGTCTTGATAAGCGCCCCGCCGTCAGCATCGCCATCGCCAAGCGCAGGGGCGCCAACGCCGTGATCGTCGCCGACGAGATCATGCATCGGCTCGACGCCGTCAAAGGCCGTATCGTCCCCGAGGATATCGAGATCGCGGTGACGCGCGACTATGGCGAGACCGCCACCGAAAAGGCCAATGAGCTGCTGTTCCATCTCGCGCTCGCGACCGTCTCGATCGTGGCGCTCATCGTGGTGATGGTCGGCTGGCGCGAGGGCGTCGTCGTCTTGGTCATCATCCCGACGACAATTCTGCTCACGCTCTTCGCCTCATGGCTGATGGGCTACACCATCAATCGCGTCAGCCTTTTTGCGCTCATCTTCTCGATCGGCATTCTTGTCGACGACGCCATCGTCGTCGTCGAAAACATCGTGCGTCACTGGCATATGCGAGGTTCCCGCAGCCTGATCGACACGGCGGTCGAGGCCGTCGCGGAAGTTGGCAATCCGACGATCGTTGCGACGCTCACTATCGTCGCAGCGCTGCTGCCGATGATGTTCGTCTCGGGTCTCATGGGCCCCTACATGAGTCCCATTCCCGCGAACGCATCGCTCGCGATGGTCTTCTCCTTCTTCGTCGCCATGACCATCACGCCCTGGCTGCTGCTCAAGATCGCCGGCAGGCGTTTCGAGCAGGAGCGCGGCGACGGCGTCGACCATGCGCATGAGCGCGGCGCCATGGGCAATTTCTACGTGCGCGTCGCGACGCCCTTGCTCAAAGGTCGAAAACGCTCCCGCCGGTTTCTTACGGCCGTTGGCCTCGCCACTCTCCTTTCCATGGGGCTCTTCGTAACGAAGACCGTGCGCGTGAAGCTTCTGCCCTTCGACAACAAGTCGGAGATTGCGGTCGTCGTCGACCTGCCGCGCGGCGCTTCGCTCGAAGAAACGGATCGGGTGCTGACGGCGGCGGCCGCGCGCATCAAGGACATTCCGGAGCTTACCTCCGTTCAGTCCTATGCGGGAACGGCCGCGCCGTTCAACTTCAATGGTCTCGTGCGTCACTATTACATGCGCAAGGCGCCCGAGATGGGCGATCTCGCCATCAATCTGCAGCCGAAGGGCGAGCGCAGCCGCGCGAGCCATGCGATCGCGCTTGACATTCGCAAGAAGCTCGAAGGCCTGCCGGCGCCCGCGCACACCGCGATCAAAGTCGTCGAGGTGCCGCCGGGCCCGCCCGTGCTGTCGACGCTTCTCGCCGAAGTCTATGGTCCGGACGCGCAGTCGCGGCGCGATCTTGCGGCGAAAGTGCGCAAGGCTTTTGACGCGGTCGATTTCGTCGTCGATACCGACGATAGCTACGGCCAGCGCGCCGAACGCCTGCGCTTCGAAATCGATCAGGAAGCGCTCGAATATCACGGCGTCGAAGAGCGCGCCGTCTATGACACGATCGGCGCCCTGGTCGGCGGCGTAAAGATCGGCTTCTCGCAAAAGGGCGGCGGCGCCAAGCCCGTCGATATTTCCGTGGCGTTGCCGCGCACGGCGATGACGCCAGGCGAACGCATCCTGTCGACGCCGCTGCCCGCCGGCGGCACCGTGCGCCAAGGCGCCAATGTCGAGCTCGGCGATGTCGTCAAGGCGACGCGCGAACTCGGCTCCTATCCAATCTTCCGTCACAACGGCCGTTTCGCCGAAATGGTCAGCGCTGAAGTCGCCGGACGTTTCGAAGCGCCGATCTACGGAATGCTCGCGGTCGAAAACGAGATCAACAAGATCGATTGGGGCGCTTCGGGCCCTCCGACGATCAAATATCACGGCCAGCCGCTCGACGATTCACAGCCGACGCTGCTCTGGGACGGCGAGTGGGAGGTGACCTACGTCACTTTCCGCGACATGGGCGCAGCCTTCATGGTGGCGCTGCTTGGCATCTATCTTCTCGTCGTCGCGCAGTTCGGCTCATTCAAACTGCCGCTCGTGATCCTGGCGCCGGTGCCGCTGACGCTCGTCGGCATCGTCATCGGCCATCTCTTGTTCAACGCCGCCTTCACCGCCACGTCGATGATCGGCTTCATCGCGCTTGCCGGAATCGTGGTGCGCAATTCGATCCTGCTCGTCGACTTCATCCGGCATTTGCGCGCGCGCGGCATGACGTTGCGCGCGGCGCTGATCGAGGCGGGCGCCGTCCGCTTCAAGCCGATATTTCTGACCGCCGCCGCCGCGATCATCGGCGCGGCCTTCATTCTTACTGATCCGATCTTTCAGGGCCTCGCCATTTCGCTCGTCTTTGGCCTCGCCTCGTCGACGGCGCTGACCCTGCTCGTCATTCCCGCCATCTATGTCGTCTTGCGCGACGATGAAGTTATAAGGAGAGCCTGATGATTGAAGACTGGACAGCGCTCGCCAAGAAACTCTCCGCCGACATCCGCGACTTGCGCGGTGGTTCGCCGGAGGTGATGAAGGCCTTTTCGGCGATGGCGATGTCGGCGGGCGCCCAAGGCGCGCTCGACGCGAAGACGAAGGAACTGATCGCGCTTGCGGTCAGCGTCGCGGTGCGCTGCGACGATTGCATCGCCTTCCACGCCAAGGCCGCGTCACAGCGTGGCGCGACGCGCGAGGAGGTGATGGAGACGCTCGCCATGAGCATCTACATGGGCGCCGGACCGTCGGTGATGTATGCGAGCCACGCGCTTGCCGCCTTCACCCAGTTCGACGCCGAAAAGCAAGCTTGAGAAGAAAGGAACGAAGAATGGCTCTGAGCTCTCTCTTGTCGAAACTCACAGGCGGCGGCGCGGCGCCGACAATCGAGCATGACGATTTTTGCCGCGTCGTCGCGGACAAATCCTGCGCCATCGTCGACGTGCGCGAGCCGCATGAATATGGCGCCGGCCATGTGCCGGGCGCCAAGAACATGCCGCTTTCAAGCTTCGATCCAATGAGGCTTCCGAAGGGCGACGTTATTCTTATCTGCCAGGCTGGCGGACGCTCGGCCAAGGCGCTGGCGCAGGCTCAGGGCGCCGGGCGCAAAGATGTCCGCCACTATGCGCCGGGCACGGGCGGCTGGCGCGCCCGCGGCGGCGCGGTGGAATAGAAGTCGCGTCCGGAAGAGTTGCTATGCGCTTTTGGCCTTCCTGAAGCGGCCCCTCAGGTCGTCATTGCGACCGCGAGCGCAGGGAGCGGGAAGCAATCCAGACTCATGGAGCGCCTATGGATTGCTTCGCCTACGGCTCGCAATGACGAACCTTGCGCCAGTCCCGATTACGCCGCCTTGCCGACCTTGGTCGCTTCCGCGACCTCGTTGATCTTGCCAGTCTTCACATCATAGATGTAGCCGTAGATCGGGATGTTCTTCGGCACCAGCGGGTGCGAACGGATGCGCGCGACGTCCTGCGCGACGCTTTCCCCCTGATTTTTGATCGTGTGCCACTTGATGAAGTGGCCGGCTGCGCAGCCGCCGCCATGTTGCGGGTTCGACCAGTTCTTGCCGTCGAAACTCGCCGTCGTGAGATTGTCCTCCAGCAAGTCGCCCATGATCTCGTCGCAGAACAGCTCCATGCCGCAATTCGTATGATGGATCACGAACCACTCCAGCGTGCCGAGCAACTTATGCGAAATGACAAGAGAGCGAATCGCATCGTCCGAGGCGCGCCCGCCGGCGTTGCGAATGACATGCGCATCGCCCTCCGACAGGCCGGCGTATTTGGCGGGGTCGAGGCGCGCGTCCATGCAGGTGAGGATGGCGAAGCGGCGGGCGGGCGGAAGCGCAAGCTCGCTCTTCTTTCCGAAATTCGTGACATAGGCGGCGTTGGCCGCCATGACTTCATTGACGATCTGGCTTGCCATGTCTTTCTCCCCAATTGCGTCTGGACTTGCTTCTTTGACCTGCCTCAAAATTGGAGCGCTTCAAATGTCATTGCAAGCGAACAAGATCCTTCATCTTCGTGACATAGTCGCTTGACGATCAGCGATATATATTTCGGGAGCGTCTACGCTGATACTGTATAACGTTCGCGCGGGCGCTCTCGCCTTGTTAAGGAGATGGTTGTAACGAATGTCCGATCCCCCAGATCTCTTTCCTGGTTTTGCTTCGCATTGGATCGACGCGCCGGCTGGAAAAATATTCGCCCGAGTGCGTGGCGAAGGCCGGCCCGTGGTTCTGTTGCACGGGTTCGGCGAGACGCATGTCGCCTGGCGTAAGATCGCGTCGACGCTCGCCAAACGCTTCACCGTCGTTGCGATGGATCTGCGCGGATATGGCTGGTCGGCGGCGCCCGAGAGCGAGAAGGGCGAGCATTATGCCAAGCGGGAAATGGCTGCCGATGTCGTTGCGGTCATGGAGTCGCTCGGCTATGTGCGCTTCGCGCTCGTCGGTCACGACAGGGGGGCGCGCGTCGGCCAGCGCCTTGCGCTCGATCAGCCCGGCCGACTGGACAGGATTGCGCTCATCAATATCGCGCCGATCGACGATGATTTTGGAGACGGAGATTTGCAGCGCGTCGGACGCGCACGCTTCCTCGCGGCCGAGGCGCCCAAGCCCGAAGAGCTGATCGGCCTCGATCCAATCGGCTTTCTCGACGATGCGCTGAAGAATGCAATGAAGGCGAAGTCGCTCGAGGCGTTTGGCGCGTACGCGCTCGCCGCTTATCGCCAGGCGTTCAATGACCCCGCGCGCATTCACGCCTTCTGCGAGGATTTTCGCGCCGGGGCGACCATTGATCGAGAACATCTTATGGAGGACAGGGCGGAAGGGAAGAGGCTCGCCATGCCGACTCTTATCATCGCCGGCAACGCCACCTTTGCCGCGAACAGCCCCTCGCTGGTCGCCGCGTGGCGCGAGTGGGGCGACGACATCGCCGAAGCGCGTGTCGATTCCGGCCTCTATCCGATGGAGGAGGCGCCGGCTGAGACGCTTGCCGCCCTGGAGAAATTCCTGTGAGCCTCTATCGCGGGAAAACCGTCGCGCTCGCGCTGGGCGGCGGCGGCGCCCGCGGGCTTGCGCATATTTGCGTGCTCGAAGCGCTGGACGATATGGGGGTGCGGCCCGTCGCCATCGCCGGGGCCTCGATTGGCGCCATCATCGGCGCCGCTTATGCGGCAGGCTTCTCGGGCGCGGAGCTACGCGCCCATACCCAAGCCATTCTCAAGAACCGCATCGGGCTCGCGCGTCGGCTGCTTCATGCGCGGGCGCGCGGACGAAAGCGGCTTCTTTCACGCGTCGCGCATCCGCTGCTGTTCGATGGCGAGCGCTTTCTTCAGGCCTTTTGGCCCCAAGACATGCCGGAGCGCTTCGAAGATCTGCGCATTCCGCTGCAGGTTGTCGCTACCGATTTTCGCCGCCGCATCGAGGCGGTTTTCGCAACAGGGCCATTGCGGCCCGCCGTTGCGGGCTCAATGGCGATCCCGGGCGTCGTGCGCGCCGCGGCAAGCGATCACGGCTATTTCGTCGACGGCGGACTGGTCAATCCGTTGCCCTATGATCATCTCTGGGGCCTTGCCGATATTGTCATCGCCGTCGACGTCTCCGGCAATTTCGGCGTCGAGACGGGCAAGGGGGCGCCGTCCGCCTTCGAGACCATGATCGTCGCGAGCCAGATCATGATGAACGCGATCAGTTCGCGCATGATCGCCGAACGACCGCCTGACGTGCTGATCCGGCCTGAAGTGCATCAATATCTCGCGCTCGACCTCTTCAAGGCGTCGCGCATTTTCGCCGCCGGAGACGCCTGCCGCGATACGCTGCGCCATGGGTTGGCGCAAGCGGCGTTGCGGCTCGAGGCTCACCGCCGCGCCTGAAAGAATTCGCGCAACAGCTGCGCCGCTTCGCTCTCGCGAATGCCGCCATAGACTTCAGGCCGATGATGGCAGGTCGGCTGCGAGAAGAATCGCGGCCCGTGCTCCACCGCGCCGCCTTTCGGATCGCTCGCCGCATAATAGAGTCGCCGGATGCGCGCGAAGCTGATTGCGGCCGTGCACATGGCGCAGGGCTCGAGCGTCACGTAGAGATCGCAATCGACGAGGCGCTCCGAGCCGATTGCGGCGCAGGCGTCGCGAATGACGAGCATCTCGGCATGCGCGGTCGGATCGCGATCACGTAGCGTGCGATTGCCTTGGGCGGCGATGACCTCGCCATTGCGCGCAAGCGCGGCGCCGACCGGGACTTCGCCCGCAGCGGCGGCGGCGCGCGCCTGCTCGAAAGCGGCGCTAAAGGGATCCGTGCCGTTCATTTCCGTCTCTTAACGATCGCGCTTCAAAGCACGCTTGCCGCCTGCTATCAGAACCCATGAATGAAAAGAACCGCAATGAGAGACCGGCGCAAAAAAGCGGCGACCGGCCCCTGCGCCGTCGCGCCAAGGAAGCGCCCGCGCCGCCTCGCGAAAAAGCTTTTGAGGGCGAGCGAATCGCCAAGGTCATGGCGCGCGCCGGAGTCTGTTCGCGTCGCGACGCCGAGCGCTGGATCGCGGAAGGCCGCGTCGTCGTCAACGGCCGCGCGCTAACGAGCCCAGCTTTTAATGTGCGCGACAGCGACAAGATCGCAATCGACGGCGCGCCGATGCAGGCGCGCGAGCGCACGCGGCTGTTTCTCTTCCACAAGCCAGCGGGCTATGTCACCACCGCGCGCGACGAGGAAGGCCGTCCCACGGTGTTCTCTTATCTTGAGAAGCGCTACCCCGACTTGCCGAGGCTCGTCAGCGTCGGCCGACTCGACATTAACACTGAAGGTCTGCTGCTGCTCACGAATGACGGCGGCCTGGCGCGCACCCTCGAACTGCCGGCGACAGGCTGGACGCGGCGCTACCGCGTGCGCGTCCATGGCGCGATCGATCAGGCGCGGCTCGATTCGCTGCACGACGGCGTGACGATCGACGGCGTCAATTATGCGCCAATCGAGGCGCGGCTCGAGCGCGAGCAAGGCGCCAACGCTTGGATCGCGATGAGCCTCACTGAAGGCAAGAACCGCGAGATCAAACGCGTCATGGCGCATCTTGGGCTCGACGTGACGCGATTGATCCGTGTGTCCTACGGGCCTTTTCAGCTCGGCGATCTCGCGGAAGGCGCGGTCGAAGAAGTGCGCCTGAAAACGCTGCGCGAGCAATTGGGCAAATCGCTCGCCGAACTCGCTGGCGTCGATTTCGCGGCGCCGCTGCGCGAGAAGGCGCCGGCCGAACAGCAGGAGATGCGCGAGCGCGCCGAGAAGCGTCCGCGCAAACATGTCTCGACGCTGCGCAAGGAACGAGATGAACGACGAGACGTCGGGCCGCGCGCGCGCGTTACGCGCGGCGCCGTCGCCGACCGCAAGGGCCGCGCCGTCGCCGTCGAGCGCGTGACGCCAGTTCGACGCAAGTCGCAAGAGGGGAACTTATCGCGCAATGCGCGTCGCTTTGAGTCCATGCGCGGCGAACGCCCTACACGCGGCGAGCGTTTCGCGAGTGACACAGCGCGCAGTAGCGAAGAGCAATCGAGGCAGGTGCGTCGCTCTCCGCCGCGTTCTGAAGAGCAGCGCGGCGAGCGCCCGGTGCGTCAAGGCCGGCCCCCGCAGCGCGAGGACGCGCCGCGTCACGCGCAAAGATTCGAGCGACGGCGAGACGGCGAGGGACGTCGCGATCATTTCGCCGGCCGCGAAGACGTGCGTTTCGAAAAAACCTTGCAACGTCGCGACGGCGAAACGGCGAGAGGAACGCGCCGCAGCGGCGCGGCCGAACGTCAGGACCGACCGCAGAGATTCGACAAGCCTCGTGGCGAACGAAAATTTTCGTCGCGTGAAGCGTCTAGCCGACCGCATGCCAAAGGGGGCGCGCGACCGCCTCGCAAAGGCGACGCGTCAACGGGTCCGCGCAAAACGCCGCGCAATGGTCCTCCGAAAGGCGGCGCCGGCGGGAGCAAGGGGCCGCGCAAGCCGCGCGGCGCTTAAGCCATGCGCATCGTCGGCGGCGCCCTCCGCGGTCGGGAGCTATCTGGACCCCGCTCGCGGGCGATCCGACCGACGTCCGAACGGCTGCGCGAGTCGGTTTTCGACATTCTCGCGCATCGCTTCGGCGATCCGGTATCGAACGCGAATGTCATCGATCTCTTCGCCGGCGCCGGCGCGCTCGGCCTCGAGGCTTTGTCGCGCGGCGCCGCGCGCGCGCTTTTCGTCGACGATGGCGCGGAAGCTCGCGCTTTGTTGCGCGCCAATATCGAAGCGCTCGGACTTGGCGGCGTGACCCGCATTTTTCGCCGTGACGCCACGAAGCTCGGCGCGGCGCCGCCGGGCGAGCGATTTTCGCTCGCCTTCCTCGATCCGCCTTATGGGAAAGATCTCGCGACGCCCGCGCTCAGCGCGCTTGTCGACGGAGGATGGCTTGCGCCGCGCGCGGTCGTGGTCATCGAGGAAAGCGCTAAGGCGCACATCGATCTGCCGCCGTCGTTGATGCGCGAAGACGAACGCCGCTACGGCGACACGCAATTCATCTTCGCACGCCACGTTTAACGTTCGGAGAACGCTGTCACATGTCTCACTCGAAAGCGACCTGGACCCTCGTCACCGCGCGATCGAACAGGCCCGTCGGCAAATAGCATAAAGGATTTGTCGCGAGCGGCGCTTCCTTGCAGTGCTCGTGATCTGTCGTCCAGGCGTAGCCCGCTTGCGCCATGCAACTCAAAATGTATTTGCGAATCAGGCTATTCGGATCGAAGCGGCGGTTTTCGGGATATGCCGACTCGCCATCCAATTCGCAGGCCGAAGTCTGTATCTGTTGCGCCTTGTAAAACGACGAACTGGAGCCGATCAATCCGGCTTCAGCTCCCAGGACCATCGCGATTCCGCCAAGGAAGGCCGAAACCGCTGTCACTTTGCTTACCCTAAACTGCACGTCAAGCAAGGAGAGCACGCCGCCCGTCGCCAAGGCGACGCCGACGAAGATCAACACGAGAATCATGACCCGTTCTCCGTTGTCAGAGTAGTCTTGATGGCGCCGTCTTCAATGAAAGACTGACGCGCTTAGCGAACGCGCAAGCAGCGGCGGCGCGCACGGACGATCCTTGCGCTTTCGTTCGACGCGTAGCGCGTCGACGAAAGAACGCAACGAACTCATTGATCGATTGTGTAAGTCGAACGCGCCGCGGTCTGCGACTTAGTCACGAGCTTCAAAGCTCAGCTTCGAAGCGCAAGAACGCCTTCAAAGTTTTTTCTTCAACTCATAAAGCGCCGCGAGCGCTTCGCGCGGCGACATCTGATCCGGATCGATCCCCTTAAGCGCGTCGCGCAGCGCGTCCTTCGGCGCGGATCGCTCAGCGACGCGCGCGAATAGCGGCAGATCGTCGATCAAAGTCTCGACCGGCGCGCGGCGGTCGGCGGCTTCCAATTCCGCCAGAATGGCGTGTGCGCGCGCGACGACGCTCGCCGGCAGACCGGCGAGCTGCGCGACATGCACGCCATAGGAGCGATCGGCGGCACCTTTGATCACTTCATGCAGAAACACGACCTCGCCCGCATGATCCGTCACCTTCATCGTCAGATTGACGAGGCGCGGCAGTCTCTTCGCAAGCTGCGTCAATTCATGGAAATGCGTGGCGAAAATCGCGCGCGAGCGATTCACTTCATGCAGATGCTCGATCGTCGCCCAGGCGATCGAAAGCCCGTCGAACGTCGCCGTGCCGCGACCGATTTCGTCGAGAATAACCAGCGAGCGGAGCGTCGCGCAGTTCAAGATCGCCGCAGTTTCGACCATCTCGACCATGAAGGTCGAGCGTCCGCGCGCAAGATCGTCCGAGGCGCCGACGCGGGAGAACAGCCTGTCGATGACGCCGATGCGCGCGGACTGTGCGGGAACGTAAGAGCCCGTCTGCGCCAAGAGCGCGATGAGCGCGTTCTGACGCAGATAGGTCGATTTGCCGGCCATGTTCGGCCCGGTGACGACGGCGATTCGGCCGCCCACCATTCCGCCGAGGTCGCAATCATTCGCGGCGAAGGCCTTGCCCTGTGATTGTAGCGCGGCTTCGACCACCGGATGGCGCCCGCCGACAATGTCAAAATCGAGCGAAGCGTCGATTGATGGGCGCGTCCAGCCGCGCTTCTCTGCGACTTCGGCGAGCGCGCCATATAAATCGAGCCGTGCGAAGGCCTCAGCGAGACGCTGCAAATCTTCGGCGCGCGCGCAAACCTCGGCGACCAGAGCATCGAAGATCGCCAATTCGCGCGCCAGAGCGCGCTCGGCGGCCGAAGCAATCTTCGCTTCGAGCTCGACGAGTTCGCGCGTCGAGAAACGCATCGCGTCCGCCATGGTCTGGCGATGCGTGAAGGTCGCGTCAAACGGCGGCCGCAGCAGCTTTTCGCCTTGCGCCAGCGAGACTTCAAGAAAGAAGCCGAGAAAATTATTGTGCTTGATCTTCAGCTTCGTTTCGGTGAGCTCGGCGTAGCGCCCCTGCAGCTCGGCGATCACCTTACGGCTCTCGTCGCGAAGGCGTCTTGCGTCGTCGAGCTCGCGGTCGCGACCCTCGCGAATGAAATCGCCGTTACGTTTGTCGAGCGGCGCGCTGTCTTTCAAGCTTGCGGCGATCTCGCCGGCAAGCGCGACATCCGCTTGAGAAAGCGTTTGAGTTTCCGCTGCGATCTCCGACGGCGGATCGAGCTGCGCAAAAAGAATGGCGATACCCCGCGCAGCGTCGAGCGCGACGCCGACGCTTGCAAGATCGCGCGGCCCTCCCCGCTCTAATGAAAGGCGCGACAAGGCGCGGGAAAGGTCCGGGGCCCGCGCAAGCTTGGCGCGAAGCGCGCCGCGAAGATCAGGCCTATCGAGAAAGAAGGCGACGGCGTCGAGCCGCGCGGCGATCGGCCGCGGATCCGTCAGAGGCGCCGCGATGCGCTCGGCCAGGAGCCTAGCGCCGGCAGGCGTGACGGTAAGATCGACGACGGACAGCAGCGAGCCCTCGCGCGCGCCGGAGAGCGTCCGCGTCAGTTCGAGATTGGCGCGCGTCGCCGCATCGATCTCGAGCGTCGTCAGTTCGCGCAGAGTTGTCGGACGCGAAAGCGCCGGGCGCTGTCCCTTTTGCGTGCGCTCAACATAGAGAATCGCGGTCGCGGCGACGGCGAGTTCGGCGTCGCTCAATGCGCCGAAGCCCTCAAGCGTCGCGACGGCATAGAATTTCATCAGCCGTCGCGCGGCGTCGGCGCCGTCGCCAATATCGCGGCCGATCGGCGCGACGGGGACGCCGGCGGCCTCGAATAGCGCCGACAGCGAAGGGTCCCTGCACAGCGCATCGGCGGCGATGATTTCGCGGGGCTCGAGACGTGCGATCTCGGCGCCGAGCGCATTCTCGTCGCGCTCGCAAACCGTGAAGGCGCCGGTCGAAATATCGACGCTTGCGAGGCCATAGCGCCACCGGCCGTCTTCGCCGCAGACACGCGCGATCGCCAGAAAGGCGTTGTGTCGCGCGGGATCGAGCAGCGCGTCTTCGGTAATGGTGCCAGGCGTGACGAGCCGCACGACGTCGCGGCGGACCACCGATTTTGCGCCGCGTTTTTTCGCTTCTGCCGGATCTTCAATCTGCTCGCAGACGGCGACGCGATGTCCGAGCGCAATGAGCTTTTGCAGATAGTCGTTGGCGCGCTCCACCGGCACGCCGCACATCGGAATGTCTTCGCCAAGATGCTTGCCGCGCTTCGTCAGCATGATGCCGAGCGCACGCGACGCCGTCTGCGCGTCCTCAAAAAACAGCTCGTAGAAATCGCCCATGCGATAGAAGAGCAGGCAATCGGCGTTCGCCGCCTTGATCTCGATATATTGCGCGATCATCGGCGTCGCGCGCGCCGACGCCTTGTCATCAGGGCGTGGAGTAGGAGGAGGCGCGGCATGTTTCATCGGCGCCAGTGTAACGGCCTCGTGGGACAAGCGCCACGCGGGGCGCCCACTTGCATGTGGACGAAACGTCGGCCTGCGCCTAGATTGCCTCCATTATTTGGATCTTTTATTGGAGACTTCGATGATTACCGCTGTCGGCCGATTTGTCGCGATTGCCGCAAGCATTGCTTGGCGTTGTTCGGTCGCTTTCGCCGCAGACCGCGTCGCGCCGGAATCGCAAACCCCGTGGGACGTCGAGAAACACCATTTTGACGCGCGGAGAGCGAATGAAGCCTTCAGCGGCTTTGCCTGCGCAAAGAACGGCATATGCGTGCTCGCAGTCGATGAGGGCCGCCAAGGCGCGTTTATGCGGATCAAAGGCGAGCGGCTTGTCTATATCGGCAAGCCGTTTGAATTGGACTGCGTGGAGAAGGAGCTCGACGCTGAAGCCGCCGCCGTTGACGACTCAAATTTTTACGTCACCGGATCTCATGGCGCCAAGCGCAAGACATGTTGCGACAATCCAGACAGTCGACGCGTGTACCGGCTGACCGTCGACGAAAACGGCCATCTTAAAACGACTGCGCACAGCGAACGCTTGTGGGACGTGATGCTTAACCTTCCAGAACTTGCGTCCTATGTCGTTCCGGGCGACTGCCACTGCGATTCAGCTCCGGGCCGCAAGCGCGTCGATATCGAGGGCATGGCGATGGCCAACGGCCGGCTGTTTTTCGCCTTGCGCGCGCCGAACTTGGAAGAAAACGCCTATATCGTCGGCGTCGACGCCAATGCGCTTTTCGAGGGCCGCGATCCGCGACCGTCTCTTACCAAGATTCATTTGGGCGTCAACAAGGGCTTTCGTGACCTCGCGATTGCCGATGGCGAAGCGCTTGCTCTTGTTGGTCCGAGCGATGATGACCCTGCTGCAGACTATTCGATCGTCGAATTGCGGGGCCTGACGAAAGGCGCGTCCGTTCAGGCAAAGGAACTGGCGACGCTCGATCTCAGCGCGGTCAAATTAAAGAAGGACGAGCGACTCAAACCGGAAGCCATCACGCTGCTCGACATGACTCCGGAGCGCTATCGCTTGCTCGTGCTCTCGGACGGAGGCGAGAACGGCGCGCCGGTCGTCTTCAACATTCCGCGCGCTCCCTGAAAGAAAAGCCCCGGAAGAGGCGTCTTCCAGGGCTTTGCTGGACGCCGCCGCTTTGAGGCGAAGGCGCTTGTGAATGCGTCCACGCTCCGGTTATGGTCGCCGCGCTGCATCGCAACAGCCAAGGGGCGGACAAAAGGGGCGGATATGGCCGACGACACGGCGGAGAATCGAGCGGAAGGAGAGCAGCGCGCGACCATTTCGGACAAGGAGGCGCTGCTCTTTCATTCGCGCGGTCGACCGGGAAAGCTCGCCGTCGTCGCCTCGAAGCCGATGGCCACTCAGCGCGACCTCTCGCTCGCCTATTCGCCGGGCGTCGCCGCGCCAGTGCTCGCCATCGCCAAGGACCCTTCCGCGGCTTTCGACTATACGACGCGCGGCAATATGGTCGCCGTCATCACCAACGGCACCGCCATTCTCGGCCTCGGCGATCTCGGCGCGCTCGCGGCGAAGCCGGTGATGGAAGGGAAGGCCGCGCTGTTCAAGCGGTTCGCCGACATCGATTCGATCGATCTCGAGATCGACGCCAAGGACGTCGACGAATTCGTCAACGCCGTGCGCTATCTCGGGCCCTCATTCGGAGGGATTAATCTCGAAGACATCAAGGCCCCGGAGTGTTTCGTCATTGAGGAGCGGCTGCGCGACCTCATGGACATTCCGGTCTTTCACGATGATCAGCACGGCACCGCGATCATCTCTGCCGCTGGCCTTCTCAACGCGCTGCTGCTGACCGGGCGCGACATCCGCAAAGCGAAGCTTGTCTGCAACGGCGCCGGGGCGGCAGGCATCGCCTGCCTTGATTTGGCAAAGGCGCTCGGCTTCGATCCGCGCAATATGATCCTGTGCGACACCAAGGGCGTCGTCTATCGCGGTCGCCAGGAGGGCATGAACCAGTGGAAGAGCGCGCACGCCGTCGACACCAAGGCGCGCACGCTCGCCGAAGCGCTCGAAGGCGCGGATATTTTCTACGGACTTTCCGTCAAGGGCGCCCTGACGCCTAAAATGCTTCTGAGCATGGCCGACGATCCGATCGTCTTCGCAATGGCCAATCCAGATCCCGAAATCACGCCGGAAGAAGCGCGCGGCGCCCGCGCCGACGTGATCATCGCCACCGGCCGTTCCGACTATCCCAATCAGGTCAATAACGTCCTCGGCTTTCCATACATCTTTCGCGGCGCGCTCGACGTTCGCGCGCGCACGATCAACATGGAGATGAAGATCGCCGCCACGCAAGCGCTCGCCGAACTCGCGCGAGAGGACGTGCCGGACGAAGTGGCGAACGCCTATCGCGGCGCGCGGCCGCGTTTTGGCCGCGACTATCTCATCCCGGCGCCGTTCGATCCGCGTCTGATCTCAATTATCCCGCCTGCAGTAGCGCTGGCCGCGATGGACACTGGCGTCGCGCGGCGCCCGATCGTCGACATGAAAGCCTACCGCGCCGAGCTTTCAGCGCGACGCGATCCGATCGCGGGACTGATGCAGACGATTCACGAACGCGTGCGACGCGATCCGAAACGCGTCGTCTTCGCCGAGGGCGAAGAGGAACAGGTCATCCGCGCCGCGCTTTCCTTCGTCCACCAA
>Ga0233425_10003653_pt1 | contig 27465 bp, 24 predicted proteins | sample Watercolumn_Towu_2_FD_181712 | JGI IMG/M metagenome (GOLD analysis project Ga0233425, IMG submission 181712) | Freshwater microbial communities from Lake Towuti, South Sulawesi, Indonesia - Watercolumn_Towuti2014_140_MG | ecosystem: Environmental > Aquatic > Freshwater > Lake | place...
CAAATAATTTTGGAAGACTGGCCAAAAATATCGCCAGCAGTATTGCACTTCCCAGTCTATGATTTGGATGCACTGTTCAGACAAAAAATGGAAACCTCAGGGGGTCAACATGTACATAAATTGCCCGGCTCTCTGTCTTATATTGTTCTACATTCAAAAAATTCTTTTCTCCATAAAAATTTATGAGCTAACATCTTATATAGTCATTTTTTTAAAAAAAATCATTTTTCAGAGAGGATTTTTATACAAGATCATTTCTCTGAAAAACTTAGGTCGACAAAAAAGTTCATTCTTATATAATATAAAGACGGCGGAATTTTAGTTTCTTAAATAATGAATAATACATCAATAACAGAAGAATTATCTCCTCAGCAGCAACAAAAGTTGGATGAACTTGTTTCCACAGCGAAAGAACAAGGATATATTACCTATGAAGAGATAAACGAAATTCTACCTTTAACTTTTGATTCTCCAGAGCAAATTGACCATGTACTTATTTTCTTAAGCGGCATGGACATACAAATATTAAATCAAGCAGAAGTAGAAAGACAAAAAGAAAAGAAAAAAGAAGCAAAAGAACTTGAAGGATTAATCAAACGTCCTGAAGGCGCTGCTGATGATCCGGTAAGAATGTATTTGAAGGAAATGGGATCCGTTCCTCTCCTTTCTAGAGAAGAAGAAGTGGAAATATCAAAAAGAATTGAAAAAGCACAATTGCAAGTAGAAAAGATCATCATGCGTTTTCGCTATTCCATAAAAGAGGCCATTTCCATTGCTAATTACTTACTATCAAGCAAAGAACGCTTCGATAAAATTGTTTCCGAAAAAGAGGTCATGGATAAACAACATTATCTTAGCCTGCTTCCTCTTCTTTGTGAGCTCACTAAAAAAGAAGATCAGCATTTAGAAAATCTTATTATAGAGTTAAAATCTCCCAATCTTAAAAAGAATGACCAAGTAAAACTTATTGAAGAGCTAGAAAAATGTCGTATCTTATCACAAGCATATCTTCGTAGATTTTGCTTCCGTCACACAGTAATTGAAGATTTTGGTGAGGTAATATTATCCGCCTTTGATCGTTTTTTAAAATTAGAAAAAGAGATAGAAGAATTAATCCCTAGAGCTGAAAAGAATAAATTTGCCTCATCGAAACTTAATTCTGCCAGGCGTAAACTACTAAAAAGAGAACTGGCGGCAGGAAGATCTATTGAAGAATTTAAAAAAGATGTCCGCATGTTACAACGCTGGTTAGATAAGAGCCAAGAAGCAAAAAGAGAGATGGTGGAATCCAACTTGCGTTTAGTTATCTCCATTGCAAAAAAATATACTAATCGTGGCCTTTCCTTTCTGGATCTAATTCAGGAAGGTAATATGGGGCTCATGAAAGCCGTCGAGAAATTTGAATATCGTCGTGGCTATAAATTCTCAACATATGCTACTTGGTGGATACGACAAGCAGTTACGCGTGCTATTGCAGATCAAGCAAGAACCATTCGTATACCTGTGCACATGATTGAGACCATAAACAAAGTTCTCAGGGGCGCAAAAAAATTGATGATGGAAACAGGAAAAGAACCCTCTCCCGAAGAGCTCGCAAAAGAACTAGGAATGACACCAGAAAGGGTTAGAGAAATTTATAAAATTGCGCAACACCCTATATCACTGCAAGCAGAAGTAGGGGATAGTGGAGAAAGCCAATTTGGAGATTTTCTGGAAGATACCGCGATAGAATCCCCAGCTGAAGCTACAGGTTATTCTATTTTAAAAGACAAGATGAATGAAGTTTTATCCACTCTTACTGATAGAGAAAGAACCGTTCTTATTGAACGTTTTGGTCTTTTAGATGGCAAACCAAAAACCTTGGAAGAGGTAGGAATAAGATTTAAGGTCACAAGAGAAAGAGTAAGACAAATTGAAGCAAAAGCTCTTCGCAAAATGAGACATCCCACAAGATCAAGACAATTGCAAGCTTTCCTCGATCTTTTAGAAGGTGAATAATTTTTCTACAAAATCCTGAATGTAAAACTGCTTTACATCTAGCAAAAGAAAAAAAAGCTAATTTTTAAAAAAATTGCTTTTTTCAAAAAAACTGTTTTTTAACTCCTATTTTTATATAATTTTTTTCTTATGAGCAGAAGAGCAAGTTCTTTAGTAAAATTTTTAGATTTTTATCTTGGAATCCCTATCATTTTTTTCTTAGGACTATTTAAAAAAAAACAAAAAAAAATCCCTGTTGAAATAAAAAAAATAGCTCTACTTAAAACAGCAGCTCTTGGAGATACAACATTATTATCCGCAATTATCCAAGATCTTCACAAAGCCTTACCACAAGCTGAAATCACTCTTTTCGCTGCTAAAGATAATGCTGTATTAGCGCCATTTATTCCTCATCTTGATAAATGCATAGTTTTACCGGTCACCAATATTTTTAAATCTATATTTTTACTGAGAAAAAATTTATTTGATCTTTTTTTAGACTTTGGAGCTTGGCCTCGCATCAATGCGATTTTTACATTTTTTGCCAAAGCAAAAATGAAGATAGGTTTTAAAACAAAAGGACAATATCGTCATTATATATACGATTGTGCTATACCTCATAATGAAAAAATTCATGAACTGGAAAATTATCGTAATATAATTTCTTGTTTGCAAATTTCTGAAAAAAAATTTCCAAAGTTACTTTTTTCTGATCTAAAACCACCAAAATTTTTAACAGGAAAAAAGTATATTGTTTTTCACATGTGGGGATCAGGGTGCAATCCAAAAATCATAAAAGAATGGTCTCAAGAATCTTGGAAAAAATTATTTATTTTTTTAAATAAAGATTTTGACATCTGTTTGACAGGTAGTAATGCTGATTTTTCTAAAAATGAAGCCTTTAAAAAATCTTGTTTTTCACCTAAAAATTTACATAACGTAGCTAATATTCCTTTTAGCGAAACACTTACAATTTTAAAAAATGCTCAACTAGTAATTAGCATTAATACTGGTATCATGCATGTTGCCGCTGCTATAGGAACTCCTTTAATTACTTTAAATGGAGCGGTAAATATAAATCGTTGGGGAGCTCTTGGTAAAAACGTACAAAATATAACTTCAACCGTAGAAGATAGTCAATATTTAAACTTAGGGTTCGAATACAAAGGCCATAGAAAAGATTGCATGCAATACTTGCTTCCTGAAGACGTGATCACAGCTTTGCAGAAATTTCCTGCAAAACTCGTTCAACAGTAATCCCTTTCATACATTTATTATCAGTACATGCAGCATAATACTTACCATCATAACAGGGGCGGCATGACAATTTTTCTCCACCCCATATTATTTGTGTTTTTCCATCTTCACAAAATCTAGAATGAGGCATGGTAGGTCCAAAAACACCTAAAACAGGACATCCAGCAAGTTTGGCCAAATGAAAAGATCCTCCATCATGCGTAATAACTAAGGCACATCTTTTATATAAAGCAAGAAGCTGCAGAAGATCTAATTTATCGATAAAATTAATAAAATCTTGAAAACCATTATTATTGATTCCAATGCCAGTAAAGACAACATTGTTGCCCTTTTTCTTTAATTCATAAGCTAATGCAAGATAATGTTCCAAGGGCCAACTTCTCAAAGTATCGTCGGAAAGATTACGAGATCCTCCCACGGCAAGAACAATAAATGATTCAGGCAAGGACAATAAGAATTCTTTAGATAACGCACATTTTATTTCTGGAAATATGGGAGACGGCAAAATAAAATCATCTTTCCCATCAATAAGTCTCAGATATTCACTTGCCATATATCTTCCGTAAATTAAAGATTTTCTTCCCTTTGTATAAGAAAAAGAATTTCTTTGTTTTGCAAAAGATAAAACTGTTAAAAGAAGATATCGACGATCAATATAGGCAGTAATAATTTTATTAAAGCTTTTAAAACCAATTTTCGCCCAAATTTTAAAAATCTCAAAAATTTTAGAAAAAAAATTCCCTTTTAATAATTTTTGCTCATCAACAACTATTATATGGTCTACTTGATTCGTGGCTTTTAAAATCGGAAAAACAGTCTTGCCGCAAACCCAGAAAATTTCTGTCAGAGAATTTTCTTTTTTCATGTACGTAATCATAGGCAGAGCCATAATTACATCTCCAATAGCTCCCAGCTTGACAATTAGAATTTTTTTATTTTCCTTCAACACTCTCTAGCCCTTTCTTCACGTCATTTATTCTATTGGACAAGGCTTTTTTTACACAAAGTAATAGATAAGAAAAAGTAGAAAGAAAAAGAATTAACCAAAACTGCATGTATAATACATCGTTGAACTGACATGAAAAAACTATAACTGCTAAAAGATACACGTAAAAACATTGATATGCATTTTGTAAAAGCTTATGTTCTACTGAAAGTTTTTTTACCCGCTGCCAAGAGCTAAAGGACCATGTTAAAAATATTATCAATCCAATAATAGAAATAATAGAGCCAAAAGTGATAAAAGTCACGATAACAGAAGAATCTACTAAAAGACGTTCTAAATAATTATATCCTGTTCCAAGTAGCAGATTATTACTTAAAATATCAATTCCTTTTTGCATAGTATTAAATCTACTAGCAGCAGAAGGGTCCTCCATCATGTAAATAAATCTGTGGCATAGAGCGATAAAAAAATCGCTTTTCATCCATATGACTATCGTAACTACTAAAAAAAAGAGGATAATCATAAAAACAGAAAAAAAAGAAATTCTCCATTGCCTTTTAAGGTTAATCATTCCAATCATCATTAAAGTAAGAAAACCTGTTCCAATACCACTTCTGGAAATTGTTAAAAAAACAGAAATTAAAAAAACAAGCAATACTACAGAATAAAATTTGTTATGTTTAAGTAAAAAACATGACATAATAAGAGGCATTATTGCAATCGTAGCGTAAAAGTTTGGATCAAAAAACATAGAAATAAATCTTCCTTGATGAGGATCCCCATTAAATGTGATATTATATTGTTGGAGATAAAGCCAGAATTCAATTGAATTAGGTAGAAAAAAATATATAAGAAATCCACAGAATGTCGAAATCAAAAAAACATTAACGAAAAACTTAAAAAAACTTATTACGTCATTAGAAAACTTTTGATAAAAAATTTCCCCTAAAATCATACTTGAAAAAACCATCATTACAAGTCGTGGAGCGTAGAGAAAACAATAAAAATTAAAACCATTATGAATTGTACCGTAAGTTGTCGAAAATATCACAACCATAGCAAAAGATAAAAAGAACAGCATTTTTTTCATTGAAATTTTTAGAAAAAAAAACGCTAACAAAGAAGACAATCCAACAAAAATCTCCGTAATAAGAAAGTTACCTTGCCATGATTGTGCTGGAATTATTCGTAAAGCATTACCAAAAACTATGAAAATAAAAAAAACAAATATACATACATTATAGCTTATGGAACAAACGTTACAGGAAAATCTCTTATATAACAACATTGTGCATTTTGTTTAGTAACAGAATATCATCCTGAAAATAAAAATCAAAGAATCTACTAGGTAATTTTACAGCATAAAAATTATTAGAATACAAAGCACTGCTGCATCATCAAGAAACTCTTTTCTTGTTTTCGCCGTTATAGTAAAATCATCTTTTAAGTCTGAGAGGAGACTATGATTGTAAAAGTAAATAAAAAAGAGGTTTCTCTACCAGAGAAAAGTACCGGTGTAGATTTAGCAAAAATGTTAAATCTTACTTCCCCACATGAAGCGCTAGCTATGAAAATTAACGGCACACTCTATGACTTAACCCATACATTACAAGATAACGATGAGGTAGAACTAATCGATTTCGAAAGTAAAGAAGGAAAAGAAATATTTTGGCATACCTCTGCTCACGTCCTCGCACAAGCCGTACTGCGCCTCTTTCCAAAAGCACAAGCAACCATCGGCCCACCAATAGATCAGGGCTTTTACTACGATTTTGCCAACCTCACAATTTCCGAAAATGATTTCGATAACTTAGAAAAAGAAATTAAAAAAATAATCGCAGAAAATTATAAACCTCAAAGAACAGAATTCTCTTCAAAACAAGAAGCTTTAAAAACTTTTTCAGACAACATTTATAAAAAAGAATTGGTAGAAAGTTTTGAACTACCTATATCAGCATACAAACAAGGTGAATTTTTGGATCTCTGCCGAGGACCACATCTTCCAAATATCGGTAAAATAAAAGCTTTTAAAATATTAAAAACTTCTGCTGCCTATTGGAAAGGAGATCAAACAAAAGATAGCTTAACAAGAATCTACGCTATCTCCTTTCCCGATAAAAAATTATTAACGGATTACCTAACCATTTTGGAAGAAGCAAAAAAAAGAGATCATCGTGTCTTGGGAAAACAACTAGACCTTTTCTCCTTTAAAGAGGAAGCCGCAGGCATGGCCTTCATGCATCCAAAAGGACTAGTAATGTGGAACAATATACTAAAGTTACTAAAAGAAACTTTAGATGATGCCGACTATGTCGAAATAAAAACACCCATTATCTTGTCACAAGAACTTTGGGAAAGATCGGGACACTGGTCTTGCTACAGAGATAATATGTATACCTTGGAAATAGAAGAAAAAAAATTCGCAGTAAAACCAATGAACTGCCCGGGATGCATTCTCTGGTTTAAGGGATATTCTCACAGCTATCGAGAACTACCTTTAAAAATATCGGAAATAGGTCTTGTTCACCGTCATGAAATGTCGGGATCATTAAATGGAATGTTTCGCGTAAGAAGTTTTCATCAAGACGATGCTCATGTCTTCATGAGACCTCAAAATATAAAAGATGAAATTTTAAACATTTTGAGACTCATAGAAAAAATATATATGATTTTCGGCCTATCTTACAAACTAGAACTTTCTACAAGACCAAAAAAATCTATAGGTACAGATGCCGAATGGGAAATAGCAACATCAGGATTAAAAGAAGCTCTTCAAGAATGGGGACATAACTATAAAATAAATGAAGGTGATGGAGCCTTTTATGGCCCTAAAATAGATGTGCATATAAGAGATGCTTTAGGCAGATATTGGCAATGCGCTACCATTCAATTAGACATGTTCCTCCCGCAAAGATTTGAATTAGAATATGTCGACTCTGATGGAGAAAGAAAAAGACCAATAATGCTCCACCGCACAATATTAGGCTCAATGGAACGATTCGTTGGTGTAATAACAGAACATTTCGCAGGAAAATTTCCCTTGTGGCTCTCTCCTCTTGGTGTGAGATTAATCCCTGTTGCCACCAGGCATAATGCATATGCTAACATAGTAGCAAAAAAAATAAAAACTGCAGGCATTCCTTGTGATGTCGATGATTCTGAAGAATCAGTGAATAAAAAAGTACGTAACGCTCAACTATTAAAAATAAACTATATGCTCACAGTTGGTGATAACGAACTTACAGATAATACAATATCTTTAAGAACACGAGATAATGTTGTTCATGGAAAATACAATCTTGACGATTTCATAAAAACTATAGTAAAAGAAAAAGAGCAAAGAGATTTAATTTCTCCATTTTCCATAAAAAATGCGGAGGAAAAAAGTGAAAGTAATAACAATTAGCAGCTTTAAAGGTGGAACAGCCAAAACATCAACTTGTCTACATCTTGGTTCAGCTCTTGCTAAATTCCACAATAAAAAAATTCTGTTAATTGATTTTGATGCACAAGCAAACTTGACAACAGGATTAGGATTAGATCCCGATGAACAAGACAGTATGGCTCCTGTTTTACAAGGAGAAAAAAACATCACGGAAGTAATTCTTCCTACCTCTTTGTCTAATCTACATATAATCCCAGCAGATACATGGCTGGAAAGAGTGGAAGTAACAGGAGCTTTGGCTGCTGATCGTTATTCTCACGAACGTCTTAAAGAAATTCTAAAACCCTTAGATTACGATTTTATCTTTATCGATACTCCTCCTTCTTTATGTTGGCTTACTGAATCTTCTCTTATCGCAGCTAGTCACTCTTTAATTTGTGTTACTCCTGAATTTTACAGCATAAAAGGACTGCAAAGACTCTCTCTTTTTATCAATACCATTGCAGAAAGACATTCCTTGTCAGTACTAGGAGTATTATTTTCTTTTTGGAATATACGAGGCAAAAGCAATAAAGATTTTCAAAATATAATCGACAGTGCTTTTCCAGGAAAACTTTTGACATCAAAAATAAGAAGAGATATCTCTGTATCAGAAGCTGCCATTTACGGCAAACCCATCTTCGAAACAGCACCTAAAAGCCGAGCAGCAGAAGATTTTATGAGATTAACAGAAGAATTTTTAACAAAAATGTAAAGCGGCTTTACAAAGGAACAAAATTTATGGGGAAATTTAATGACCTTTTAAACTTAAGATTTAAACAAAAAGAAGATAACCAAACAAAAACAACAGCTCTTGCAGAAAGAGCACAAAGTGGAGATTTGTCAAGCTTCTCCGGAGTTTTTCGCATCACAGGATTAAATAATGGAGAAAAAGATATATTGTTGAAAATATTACAAAATTTCCACGGAGAAAATTCTAATATAGAAAAAGATTTTCAATCCTTAAGCGTGATCACATCAGAGGTTAAGGCTATATCTAATCAGGCAGTAATACTGCATGGAGAAAGAATAAAAAAAGCTCAAGAAATTTTAAAAGATTATAAAGAAGGTGCTTTTTCAGCTTGGTTAATCGCTACATACGGAAATAGACAAACTCCTTATAACTTTCTTCAATATTATGAGTTTTATCACTCCATGCCAACAACTCTTCATGCAAAAATGGAACTTATGCCAAGACAGGCTATTTATACACTCGCAAGTAGAAACGGTGACCAAACCAAAAAAGAAGAAATAATCAACAATTATAATACACAACCCAAACAGGTACTCTTATCTATTATAAGAAAAACATTCCCTCTACAAGAAAAAGATAAAAGACAAGAAAATGTCGCCGACCAGGTAATTATCACCTTAAAAAGATTGAAATATCTTTTGGGACTCTCTCGTTTTAAACCAACAAACAAACAATTAGACGAGATTAATTCTCTAATTGCTGAAATGAATGTATTAGCAGAGAAAAAATGAATAATAAAGAATACATCTCTCCATTTACTTCGCGCTACGCAAGCGAAGACATGCTCTTTATCTTTTCTCCTCAATTCAAATATTCCTCTTTCCGCAAATTATGGGTTGCTTTAATGAAAGCACAAAAAACTCTTGGATTGGATATTTCACAAAAAGGAATAGAAGAAGCAGAAAAAAATATTGATAATATTGACTTTGCAAAAGTTGCAAAAGTTGAAGAAAAATTGCGTCATGATGTGATGGCACATATTCATGTATATACCGAACAATGCCCGAGTGCAAAAATACACTTAGGAGCAACCTCTGCTTTCGTTACTGATAATACCGATCTAATACAAATGAAAAAAGCTCTCCAGTTAGCATTAAAAAAATTATCATTAATAATAAAAGAGCTTGCTCTTTTCGCAGAAAACCATGCTAATACAACGTGTCTGGGCTTTACTCATCTTCAACCTGCGCAGCCAACAACTGTTGGCAAAAGAGCTTGTTTATGGCTACAAGATTTTGCTATAGATTTCCAATCATTAAACAGATTAGAAGAAAATCTTCCTTTTTTAGGATCCAAAGGAGCTACAGGAGGACAAACATCTTTTGTCTCTCTTTTTAACAGTAAGGAAAAAGTAAAAAAACTAGAACAGCTCATAGCAAAAAATTTCGAATTTAAAAAAGTATTAATTATAAGTGGACAGACTTATCCTAGAAAAATTGATGTGGACATAGTAAATGCTCTCGCCTCTTTCGCAGCTAGTGCTCATAAAATGGCAACAGATTTACGTCTTTTAGCAAATTTTGGAGAAATAAAAGAACATTTTGGCAAAGAGCAGGTGGGTTCTTCTGCTATGCCTCATAAGCAAAATCCCATTATAGCTGAAAGAATCTGTTCTCTTTCTCGTTTTCTCATTTCACTTGCTCAAAATCCCCTCTATACACTCGCCACACAATGGTTAGAAAGATCTTTGGATGATTCTGCTAATCGTCGTCTCTCTTTATCAGAATCTTTCTTGTCATTAGATGCAATTTTAAATCTCATCTATGGCCTTTTAAAAGGATTACATGTAGATGAAAAGATGATAAGAAAAAACTTAAAAGAAAAAGCACAATATATAGCTTTAGAAAACATTTTGATGTTGGTGGTAAAAAAAGGAAAAGATAGACAAAAAGCTCATGAAATCTTAAGAAAATATTCTAAAGAAAAAAAAATCTTTGAACTCTTGAAAAAAGATAAATTTTTAAATCTTTCCTCAAAAGATATCGAAGAAGTACAAAAATTCCCCACATCGGTTATTGCAGAGCAAGTTACAGAATTTTTAAATAGTGAAATTTTTCCTCTCTATAAAGACTTTAAAAAAGCGTCTGTAAAGATCCCTGAAGTTTCTATCTAGCTCTAATGAACAAAAACGCCGGAACACATATTAAAACTCTTTTCTATTTCTTTTTTTGTTGCTTGAGCCGGAGCAATCAGAGGCAGTCTCCACACCGGTTTACATTTATCTAAAAGACTCAAACAATATTTTATTCCTTGAGGATTTGTTTCTTTTGCTAAAGCCTCTAAAAGAGGTTTTTGTTCTGTCATAATTTTAAAGGCTGCAATAAAATCACGTTTTAAACATAAGTCGATCATTTTTTTCCATACATCAGGAATAACATTGGAAATAACAGAAATTGTGCCAACACCACCAAGTTCCATAATAGAAGCTGTTAAACTATCTTCTCCAGCTAATACAGGTAAGGAACATTGTTTTATCAATTCTTTTACAAAAGATAAATCACAAGACGATTCTTTTATATTTACAATATTTTTTATGTTCGCAAGAACATTGAAAACTTTTATAGATAAACTTGTCCCTGTTCTTTTAGGATGATGATAAACGATAATAGGCAGTCCTACTTTTGCAATTTCATTATAGTGGGCAATGCATCCCAGTGGCATAGGGCGATTATAATAAGGAACAACAACAAGACAACCATCTACTCCCACATTCTTGGCTTTTTTAGTGAGATATACAGATTCTTGCGTGTTATTTGTTCCTGTTCCTGCAATAATTTTACATTTGCCCGTTGCAGCTTTTACACAAATATCATAGATCCGTATTTTTTCTTCACAATTTAAGGTTGGACTTTCTCCAGTTGTACCACAACAGACTATTCCATCTGTATTTTCCCTGACCTGCCACTTTACCAAGTCTATCAAAGCTTTCTCGTCAACTTCGTTCCTTTCATTAAATGGTGTAATTAGAGCTACTATTGATCCTTTAAACATAAATTTCTCCTGATTAACAAAAAATAGTTTAACCATATCTTTTTTTTTGTCAGGGAAAAAATGATTTTTTCTTATTTTTTTATGTTTTTGGAAGAAGTTCTTGCAACATTTTCCTCTTTAACAAAAATTTCCAGGAACGTGAAGCTACCAGAAAATTCTGTATATTCTTCTTAATATTGTACGCTTGATCTAAAGGAATTTTCTTTACGAAAAAAATATCTTTTTTCTTCTTTTCGAGGTAAGAATTTTTAAATTTTTCCCAACCGTAACTATTAACCACTTCTCTTATTGATGCCGGTAAAAAAATTTCTGACAATACTTTGATGGAAAAAAACATTTCATTACCAGATATATGTACATCAATTTTCTCTTTATTACAAATAAAACTTCTTAACATAACAAATTCCTCAAAAAAAATATCAATTATAATGACGAGATAATTATAAATCAAGAAAATTATCTCGGTTTTAAATTAAAATAAATAATTCCAGCAATAAGACATGAAAAAGAAGCAATAATAAATGGAAAATATACATTAACACCGTTAGCTATCCCTCCAATTATAGGAGAAACTCCCATTGCTAACGATTGCATAGATTGACTTATACCTAAAATCTTACCTTGAATATCGGACGGAGCTCTACTAGATATTATCGAGCTACATAAAGGCCAAGCAATTCCTCCTATCATCACGCAACCACCTAACATTATTAGTAGTAAAATCTTATCTAATGGCATTCCAATAAATCCACAAAATATCGTAAATATTAATATCGTCACCTCTAAAATTTTAACTTGAGAAAAATATCGAATAAGTACGTGATTAGCAAACCACGAACCCAAAGCCCAACATATACCCATAAAGCCTGCTAAATCACCAATGTTAGAATTAGAAAATCCAAATCTGTCTATCACCAACACCGGTGTAAATTGAAATAATATCGTCCAACTAAACAAAAATAAAAAATATATTAGAAATATTATTTTAATGTCTCCCTTCTTGAGCGCTTGCTGCACGTTATGTACGCCTTCTAAAAAATCAAATTTTATCTTCTTGTTAACGTTAAATGTTTCAGTAAACGTAAAAATAATAAAAAATAAATTAGAAAAACTAAGTATCGCAGCTATCCAAAAAGGTACCGCTGGAGAAAAGAAATTACTTAACCTCTCATCAGAAAATTTTCCCCCAAGAAAGGCTCCAACAATAAAAGAAAAACCAACAATCATAGAAAGAAAACCAAAATTCTTCGCTTTCTCATGTTCATTTTCACTCATATCAGAAATCGTCGCTAAACATACTGAAAGATTTCCAGAAAACATCCCTGTAATAATCCTTCCAGTAAATAACCATGTCAAACTATGTAAGTAAATACTCATCGCAGAAATAACATATCCTACAAAAGTAAAAAAAACAGAAATTATAAGCGCTCTTTTCCTTCCACTACGATCAGCAAATTCACCAAGTACAGGCGCACTAAAAAATTGCATTAAAGGATAAAGAGCTAAAAAAACACCTAATATTGCCGTACGCGTTGCAACATCTACACCTTTTTCAAAAAAACCATTGTTAACACTAAGAAATAATGGAGCAAAAATAGGAAAAACAATAGACCATCCTAAATTATCAACAAAATATGTGAAAAGTACGGTGAAAAATGTGCCTTTTTTCATATTCCCTAAATTACTTATATTATTCCCCTATGTCAAATAAAAATTAATTAATCACCCAATCTATGGCGCCAAGATGATGCTTTTTCAAAAATTCATTTGCCTTGGAAAAATGATGACATCCAAAAAAACCTTTTGCAGAATAGGGAGATGGATGAGCTGCCAATAATACCAAATGATGCGTGTTTTTCATAGCAAGTCTATCGTACTTTTCTTTAGCCGACTTCCCCCATAATATAAAAACAAGTGGTTTTTCCCTAGCTATCAACTTTGATAAAACATGATCAGTAAAAATCTCCCATCCTTTGCCATAATGTGACATAGGCTTTCCAGCTTCAACAGTTAACGTAGCATTTAATAATAAAACCCCTTGCTTTGCCCAAGAAATTAAACACCCACTAGTTGGCATCTTTATCCCTACATCATCAACCAACTCTTTAAAAATATTTTGTAACGATGGAGGAATTTTTTCCCCTACAGGTACACTAAAAGAAAGCCCATGAGCTTGATTTATTCCATGATATGGATCTTGTCCAACAATTACCACTTTAACCAAATCAAAAGATGTTTGACAAAAAGCATTAAAAATCAAATCCTTCGGAGGATATATCGTAGCACCTCTTTTTATCTCTGATCTTAAAAAATTTTGTAACTCCAACATGTAGGACATCTTGAACTCTTCTCCCAACACTTGCAACCACTTCTTTTCCATGCAAATCATAATTAGAGAATAATAAACAAAAAAATAAAAAAATACACTGTAAAAAATCGTTTTCTAGCTGTAAAATAAATGGTTAATCTGGGTGTAGCGCAGCTTGGCTAGCGCACTTGCATGGGGTGCAAGTTGTCGGAGGTTCAAATCCTCTCACCCAGATTTTTTTATATGTGTGGAAAATTGTGTTGAAAAATGACTTTTTTCTTGTTGATATGTCTGATCATAAAAGTTAAAAATGTAGAAAACTATGCCTTTTATACAATTCATGAACATAACAAAATCTTATAAAGCATAGTAGAAAAGAAGAGTTGTCAACAAACCCACAAGTATAGAAGATGATGATATACTTATAAAATATGAATAGTAAAGAGTTCTTCGATCTTGAAAATTTTAAGCATCACAAAATATTCGAACAAATAAATTTTGTGTGGGAAGCTTTAACGATATTAAAAAGCTATCTTCTATCTCTTCCTTTAGGAAAAATAGCTACGAACATTCCTAAAGAAGCTTACTTAGAAAATATTGATTCTATCTTTATAGATGAAAAAACAGTTGTGGAAAAGGGAGCTTATATAAAAGGACCTTGCTATATCGGGAAAAATTGCTCCATTAGGCATGGAGCATACATAAGAGGAAATTTCCTCTGCGGGGATAACTGCATAATTGGCCATACAACAGAAGTGAAAAATTCCATTTTCCTAAATAATTCTAAAGCCTCTCATTTCGCTTATATCGGCGATTCTATCTTAGGTAATAATGTGAATTTGGGAGCAGGTGTTAAATGCGCAAATTTCAGAATAGATGGGAAAAATGCAATCATACGCATTAATGATAAAGTTATTGAAACCTCTTTAGAAAAGCTTGGAGCTATCATCGGCGATAATACTCAAATAGGCTGTAATACCGTTTTAAACCCAGCAACTTTCCTTTATCCTAATGTCATCTGCTATCCATCATTAAATGTCGGAGGAATCGTTCCTAAAGGCTCTATTATCAAATCTTCTGCCACAGTAAAAGTAAAAAGAGCTTTGAATAAAGAATAAGGCTAAATCATGAGGCTCTGCCTCATACTCCGCATAAGGAACGTAGTTCCTTATGTATCTTCATTTTTTTTAAAATACAGGTAAGAAGCGCAAAATAGCGCTTCTTACAACAAAGTTACTTTTCTATGATTGCAAGTTCTTCTGGCTTTATCGCGTAAATTATCTTTTCGATCTCTTCACAAATTGCAGGATTTTTCTTTAGTTCTTCTTTTGCTGATTCCCTTCCCTGCCCTAATTTTTTTTCTTTAAAATTAAACCATGTTCCTTTCTTTTCAATAATACCACGCTCCGATGCAAAATCTAAAAGTGCCCCTGTATAAGATATACCTTCATCAAACATAATATCAAATTCTGCCGATTGAAATGGAGGTGCCATTTTGTTCTTCACAACTTTTACTTTTACCCTATTACCAATTTCTCTAGAATTTTCTCCAAGCTTTATCGATGCAAGTCTTCTTATGTCCATTCTTATCGAAGCATAAAATTTTAATGCCCTTCCTCCTGTTGTCGTCTCAGGATTTCCAAACATCACACCAATCTTTTCTCTAATCTGATTAATAAAAATTGCGCATGTATTGCTTTTAGAAAGTGTTGATGTCAATTTTCTAAGAGCTTGTGACATCATACGAGCTTGTACTCCCATTTGCGGATCGCCAATCTCCCCTTCTAGTTCACTCTTCGGTACAAGTGCTGCTACCGAGTCAACAACAATAACATCAACAGCATTTGATCTTGCAAGCATTTCTGCGATGTTTAAAGCTTCTTCCCCACTATCAGGCTGTGATATCATTAAATCATCTATATTAACACCAATTTTGGCTGCATATGAAGGATCCAGGGCGTGTTCAGCATCAATGTACGCAGCAAGACCTCCAGCTTTTTGTGCGTTTGCAACAATATGTGTTGCTAAAGTAGATTTACCGGAAGATTCAGGACCATAAATTTCCACTATTCTTCCTCTTGGAACTCCACCAATACCAAGAGCAACATCTAAACTTATTGCCCCTGTTTTAATAACACTTATTCCTTTTACGGCTGAATGTTTTCCAAGTGCCATAATGGCGCCTTCACCAAATTGCTTCTGAATGTGGGATATTGCTAGTTCCAAAGCTTTTCTTTTTTCTGGATTCGTCATTTTTTTCTCCTATAGTTTTTCTAATGAAATCTTATAGTTATATGAAAAAAAAGAAAAGAAATAAAGTCAATCTGTTGTTCTAAATTACATACTCATGTAAATAAGAGAAAAAGAGGGAAAATATGTATATTTTAGCAGGAGATATTGGAGGAACGAAAACACATTTAGGTCTTTTTGAATATAAAAAAAAATTAATGTGCATAGATGAAGCTATTTTTAAAAGTGAAGATTATTCTTCATTAAATGCGGTAATTAAAAAATTTTTAGGAGGAAAAAGAACTAATATATCTAATGCTTGTTTCGGTGTAGCAGGTCCTGTAAGAAAAGGTAAATGCAACATTACCAATCTACCTTGGATTATCGATACAAAAGAGTTAGAAGAGCAACTAAATGTTTCTGTTGCACTTCTAAATGATCTGGAAGCTATGGCCTATGGAATAAATGAATTAAAGGAGGAGGAGTTTTTTGTTCTTAACGAAGGAAAAAATTTTAAAGGCAATCAAGCTCTACTTGCTGCAGGTACAGGTCTGGGAGAAGCAGGTATTTTCTTCGATGGGAAAAAACATTGCCCATTTGCGTGTGAAGGAGGACATACCGACTTTGCAGCTAGAGATAAATTAGAGACCAAACTTTTCTTATATATGCAGAAAAAATTTGGGCATGTTTCTTGTGAAAGAATCATTTCTGGTCCAGGACTTTATGCTTTATATCAATTCCTAGTAGAAGAAAAATTAGAAGAACGTATCCCAAGATTAGAAGAAGAATTTAAAAAACAAGATCCCTCTAAAATTATCGCAGAAAAAGGTATAAATGGTGAAATTAAAGGATGTGAAAGAGCTTTAGAGTGGTTTATTTCCCTTTACGGTGCAGAGGCAGGAAATGCTGCTTTAAAATTCTTCGCTTTAGGAGGAGTATTTATAGGAGGAGGTATTGCTCCAAAAATACTATCCAAAATGAAAGAAGGAAAATTTATGCAAGCTTTCACCGATAAAGGAAGATTTGCCAATATGCTTTCATCAATACCAGTAAAAGTAATATTAAATCCTAAAACACCGCTTTTAGGAGCTGCTCATTTTGCTAATAATTTTATGAAGAAATAAAAAAGACGGCTGTAAAAACGCCGTCTTTTTTGTTCGTAAATAATGTGAATTAGAAATCTAATCTTATTCTAAACGTTGCTCCGTGCATCCAAAGATTTCCAAAGGGCTCATCGGCAGTATAGAATTGATTCCAATAATGCATTTCATATACTGCTGAAAAATCAACATACCAATTATTATCATCAAAATATTTTCCCCAACCAAGACCGAATTCTCCTATTGTATAACTGCGAATAAGGTTTTGTTTTCTTACCGAAAGAGATAAGAAATCTAAACTATTAATATGATCTATAAGTTCAGAGGAACTAGCGGTAGTTGTAGCATTGGCTCTCTCGTACAAAAGGGCCAAATCAATACCGCCAAGCATTCTAAAACCACTACCCAGCAGCCAATTTATATGTGCTCCAAATACAGGGCCAATGCCCCAAGTCTTATAGGTTCTGTTGATTTCAACATAGTCAAGAAGACCTGCGTCATCATATGCTGGCAAAAGGTACAAAACATCATGATACATCTCATGATCACTCATATTGTTCCAATATCCCTTAACTCCAAAAGTAGGATTGATAGTTAAAGCTGTGCCTAAATAATAAGGACGACTAAAAACAAAGTCTAAGATGTTAATGTTGGCCTTGCCATGCTGATAGGCTTCGGAGGCTATCATTGCAACATGATCACATACATTTGGTACAAATAGCGTTCCTGTAGTTACTTCAGCATGTCCTTCAGAAAGACCGATGATATGATACCAATCAGTAACAATCATCCAATTATCATAACCAAGAGTAAAGCCCAATGATAATCTAACGCCAGGACGCCATTTTGCTTTTGGTATCACCATAGTAGCATTATGCGGTGGTTGAGTGACATCAGCATCTGATATTAGAGCATAGCCAAGATGATCAGAATTAATTTGCCAATATAAAAATTCTCCATCAACGAATACATCCCATGCTCCTTGTACATCAATACGAGAAGAAGCATTATATGCTTTAGGAATAAGATTTTCATCTATGGGACGGCCTTGATCAAATTTTTTTACATCTCCTTCTGCATTGATCACAGAAGCAAATAATAACCCTAAAAAGGGTAAAATAACTTTCAATTTCATTTTGTTCTCCATGTTACAACTTATAGTTAAAGATATTAGTTATGGTTTTTTTTGAAAAGGAAAAAAATAAAAAAGACGGCTTTTTTACAGCCGTCTCTTTTATTCGAACTTTATTGATTAGAAATCAAATCTTAGTCTGAACGATGCTCCGTGCATCCAAAGATTTCCGAATGGCACAGATGCTGTATAATAATTACTCCAATAGTGCATTTCATATACTGCGGCTAGGTCAACATACCAATTGTTATTGTCGAAATATGAACCCCAACCAAGACCAATTTCACCTTTTACATAAGGGCGAATAAGATTTTGATTTTTAACATTAAGGTCAGCAAGAGGTTGTATATAATAAATATCTTCTGGAATTAGTATTGAAACTTTAGCGTTCGCTCTTTCATAAAGAATGCTAAAATCTGCACCACCGAGAACTTTAAATCCACAACCTAACAGCCAATTTCCATTAACTCCAAGAACAGGACCTAGACCCCAAGTTTTGTATGTAAAGTCTACATCAATGTAGTCTGCAGTAAAGGGAATTATAAAGAAAGCACCTACAACATCTTCGTAATAGTTATAACTGCTCATTTTATTCCAATAACCTTTGATTCCAAAAGTAGGATTAATTGTTAAAGCTGAGCCAAGATAAAAAGGTCTACTAAACACTAAATCTACCACATTAATATTAGCTTTTCCAAATTGAGAAGCTGAATAACATGTAGTGAAAATGTCTAACGGTATTAAAAATGGTATTAATACTTCTTGAGTATCACCCTCTGTAGCATTTATGATTTCTCCGCTGGTTAATCCAATGATATGATACCAATCGGCTATTAACATCCAATTGTCATGGCCAAGAGTAAAGCCAAGAGATACTCTCACTCCAGGACGCCATTTAGCAGATGGACTGAGTAGCTCTGCATCTATGACGTCTCCAGCATCATCGTATAGTGTGTTTAAGGCGTAAGTGAGACTATCTGAGTTAACTTGCCAATATAAGAATTCTCCTTGTAAAAACACATCCCATGAACCTTGAACAGCTATACGTGCAGGAGCAGCATAACCCTTTGAAAGTTGTGTATCATCAACAATCATTCCTTGATCAAATGTTTTTACTTCTCCTTCTGCATTTATCGTTGCAGCAAATAATAACCCTAAAAAGGGTAAAAACCTTCCAATTTTCATCTTTATCTCCATTTTTGTTCTTTTATTAAACAAAATATTAAGTATCGTTTTTTTTTACAAGTATTTTTACAAAAAAAGTGTTATAGAAGTAGAAATGGTTATTAACGGCGTTTGTTCGGAAAGATACAAAAAATCCTAAAAGAGAAAGGAGTGTTATGAAAAAATTAAAAATCAAAACGCAGATTTAATGTTAACCCTTGCAAAAGTAGATCTCCAATGTTGCTATCCACATTATTTTTTGCCATGTCCTTGTAATTTCTTAAAACATTTTGAGAAAAAAAGAGTTGAAACTCGTAAGATAAACCTGTTTCTAAATGTAACATTGATCGTAAAAGATATGATCCCCAACTAATACCAGTAGCCATTTCGATCACGGGCGCTATTTGTTGCACAGAATAACGCTCATCGAAAGCTTTTGCTTCTTCTATGTAGATTACAGATCTTGTTTTAAAGTGCTCATATAAAAGAGCAAAACAAGCCTTTGTGGTTATTTTAAATCCTCCTGCAAAATGCCACCCTATATTTGCTCCGCCTCGTGGTCCTAGAGCCCATATTCTTGTGTGCTTGTAGGAATCTACCAATAACTCTTCTTGATAACTATATAAAGCGTTGTAAGTTTGTCCTATCCACCATGCCTTAAGTCCAAAAATAGGATCAATAATTGTCATGTATCCTACATAGTAGGGACGACTAAAAGAAATATCTAAAACATTTAATTGTAAATGCCAAATTCCTTTAACATAATATGGGTTGTTTAACCCTATATCAGTATCTAGCCAAATGGGCACTAGAACAGTATCATTAGGAACATAAGAACTAGTATGATCAGTTAAATAAAGACGAGTATATTCTCCATAAGCCGTCCAAAAATCGTGTACAAAATTTACTCCAAATAAGATCTTAAAACCGGGATTAAACTTAAAATCCATGGAAATAAAACGACTGTCTATAGTTGGAAGTGGAGAAACAGCAGAGGCTACTTCTAATCCCCCTTCTCTTGCTTGCCAATAAATAAAACTGGCAGATATGTAAATATCGCTTGGCCTTTTTACTTCAAAACGAGCGGGTGCATTGTATTCTTGAGGAAGATCTTTGCTTTCTAAAGGGTGTCCTTGTTCTATTTCTGCAAAAAGGTTGGCAAGAAAACAAGAAAAGAAAAAGATTTTGTTTTTCACTATTCTACTCCTTTAAAAATCAAACCTAAAACTTGCCGTTAAACCATGTAGAGTTAAATTACCAATAGAACCGTCAATATTTTGTGTAAGAGAAGTCATTTGTGCTGTCAAATAATTTTGTTGAAAAAATACTCTTGCTTCATAACCACAAATAAGCAAGGCATGTCGATTATTGTTATTACCAAGATATCCTCCAAGTGAAAAACCAATGATACCCTCTAGTTCAGGAGCAATTACATGTTTCTTAAAAAAATAATCGGCTAAAAAAGTAAAATCGTCAGCATCGATTGTCATATCTATACGTTGATATGAAAGAACAAAAGCAAGATTACAAAAGAAATCTAAATAATTGTTTGTAATCCATTTGCTATTTACACCTATTTTTGGTCCTAGTGCCCATTTTGATTTGGAAGATACTGTTATATGTCTCAGTTCATCCATTGGAGATTTTGCTGTCTTATTCAACGATTGATCTATCCAATAAATACGACCAGCAATGAGGGGAGCAAAAGATAGTTTTTTTCCTACATAAGAAAAACGATAAAAATTTAAATCAAGAATATCAAGGGACATATCCCAGTTATCTGTTATTGTGGAAATATTTTTATGATCGTTCACCGATATAGTTAAAAATTCTGCAAATATTGTTCCTTGAGATAAGTTGTATCCAATGCCTGCTTTCATACCTGAAGAAAAATTAAAATTCATGGCGTAGCTTCGATTTAAAGGATCAAGATCTACTCCATTAAAAAAAAGATTGGCATCTAGTCCTTTTTCCAAGGCTTGCCAATACAAATAACTTACGGAGAAAAAGAAATTGTTATTAGTAGAAATAGTATCAATATGCGAGTAGGATTTCGTTAGAGTATTTGCTGCTTGTCCTTCTCCTTCATCGATAATATCACAATATCCCGTGGATATAAATAGGCTAACTAAAAAGAGCGTTTTTAAAAGTAGATATGAAAAAGTTTTTTCTTTTTTCTTTTTTAAACGAATAGTTTTTGATGTGTTTTTAAACATCATAAATTCTCCTAAAAATCAAAACGTGCATTTAACGTAAGTCCATAAAAATATAAACTCCCAGCAAAACCATTCATCATAGTAGTAAAAGAATCTCTTAAAGCACGCATTTGATTTTGATACCAAAAATAATTTACTTCGTAAGAGAGAAAAACATCGAAATGACCCTTATTATTTGCAAAGTATTTTCCCCAACCTAAGCCTAAAGCAAAAGAACAATTTGGAGAAAAATATCCATTTACATCGTTATTTCTTTTTGCCTCTTTTTCGACATTAGTTACATTAAAGTGTTGATAAGCTAAACAGATATCAGCATTGGCAAATAAGCGTAAATTACCCACCAAAAAATAGTTCATATTAAATCCTCCTAAGGGGCCAAGACCCCAAGAGGAGGAACTATTGTTAATTGTTACATCGTTTATCATGGCAATATTATCAGAGTAATGCACGTTAAACAGTTGATAAATCGATAAGAACTTTATGGCAAAGATGGGAGAAATGGTGAGATATTCTGCCAAATAGTAAAAACGCTTTAATCCAATTTTGGCAATATTGTTATTTATCACCCACGAAGAGGAAGCAGATTTGTAATAATCATGAGAATTTAGTGGCCATGTAGCAATAATATTATTGTCTTTTTCAAAAGCTACTCCTCCCATTTGTCTAGAATAAAAACGTAAATATTCTGCAAAAGTTGTCCAACTATCGTGAGCAAAAAGATATCCAATTTCTATCTTAAATCCAGGTTTATATTTAAAACATGGCATTTCTTGTGACAATATTATTCCATCATCATCTGTTATCGTAGCATAAGTTAATCCTTCTTCTTGAGCTTTCCAATATAGAAAACTTGCTGACATGAAAAAATGGTGTTCACTTGCAATATTTATTTCTGCTGGAGCACTATATCCCCAAGAAAAATCTTCTTTCGCAAGAAGGCAACAGGGAAATAAACACACATACAAAAGCTTTTTCATTTTTTTTCACACTTAAGCTAAAAGTTACATTTAAGATAACAGAGAGAAAAATTTTTACAAAAACTAATTTTTTATTTTAAAAATCAAAACGAGCAGAGACTGTCAATCCTTGCAAGAAAAGATCATCTGCAATGTAAGAAGGACTATAAACATAATTGTGTAGTTCGCTCAGAGTACTTTGTACAAGTTTTGTATTTAATGTTCTCATGTAATTTTGATTAAATAGATAAGTAATTTCGTAAAGAAAAGATAAATCTACATGCCAATTATTAAATTTTCCAAAATAGTCACCGCACCCTACACCGAAAGCCCCAGTAATAATAGGAGTAAGTTGTATTTTTTTTGTTTGTAAAGCATCATGCATAAGTTCGATATCTTTTTCTCCATTCCACCAAAGATAATTGATAGAAGAAAAGTTTTTAAAATGTTGATAACAAAGAGAAAAAGAAGCATTAGCAATTAGTCTGCAATAGTCAAAAACAATCCAATTATTATCGGAGCCAAATGTTGGTCCCACTAAGTAACTTTTTTGGCTGTTGGTGAAAAGTTTATAGTCAGCAACAATAAAGGAAACAGAATATTTCCCATCGAAATATTGAGTTAATACTCCACCTTTTATTCCTGCATAAGGAGCGCAGGTTAAACACGATCCAAGATAAAAAGGACGAGATAAGATTAAATCAATGATATCATAGCGAAATTTCCATTTACCATAGGAGGAATTGGTAGGCACACTATAATAATTCCATCCTTCAGCAAAAAATAGAGGCTCTTTACGTTGAGAATATTTTTTTTCGCTAAAATGTAACCAAGTATAGTCAGCAAGAATAGTCCAGTTATCATGCCAGAGATCAATTCCGAAAGATAACTTAAATCCTGGTTTATATTTAAAATCTAAGTTTATTACCTCATAAGCTTCTTTTGCTTTATATTGGTTGGTAGTGAAGACATGGCCAAGATCTAATCCTCCCTCCATTACTTGCCAATAGATGAAACTACCAATCATAGTAATTGTTCGAGAAGAATGAGAGTCAATTCTTGCTGGATAATTATAAGAAGCAGGAAGAGAACTTATTTTAATTTTAAAATCTTGTTCTTCAAATGTATCGTCATCGCCGTATGTTAAAACAGCAAAAGAAAAGCAAAACAACAACGACAAGAAGTTTTTCATAGCACTAAAAGTACCAAAAGTTTCTTTTTTTATAAAGAAGATGTTGAGGCTCCGCCTCAAACTCCGATTAAGGAACATAGTTCCTTAATAATTCTATTAAAAGTCAAAACGTAAAGAGAAAGTTAACCCATGTAGCATAAGATTGGCATTTGCATAGTGGGGACTGTAGGCATATCCTGATATCTCTTCTACAAGATTTGATTGCGTGATCTTTTGATTTAGTGACATCATTTTATTTTGATTGAAAAAGTAGGTCAATTCATATAATGCTGACATGTCAAAGTGCCAGCAATTATTATTACCAAGATATGTTCCCCATCCCAAACCTATTGCTCCTTGTAGGTTAGGAGTAAATTGCTGCGATTCTTCAGTTAAGGAAATTACATTTGTAGCATTAGTATTAAAATGTTGATATATCAAGGCTATAGAACTATTGCCAATGATTCTAAAAGCATCAAAGAAAAGCCAATCACAATTTACACCAGCACAGGGGCCGATCAGCCAAGTGTTTTCTTTATTTTGAGCATATATGATATCTGTAGTTAATGTTGCAGCAGTATAATGTTGATTCATCCATCCTCCTCGAAAACCAGTAAATGGTTTGGCTATAAGATGCGTACCTATATAACAAGGTCTTAACATAACTAAATCAACCATGTTATATCGGAAATTCCAACTAGCATATATGTCATAGTTTAGAGAATCATAATTCCAACTTTCAGCAATATTGTTGCTAATAGATGTGTGAACATTTTTTATATCGGTAAGATAAAGCCAGGTATATTCAGCAAACAAAAGCCAATTGTCGTGGTATAAAGACATTCCTAAGGATACTTTAAAGCCCGGTTTATATTGAAAGTTCATCTTTATGTTATGTCCTATGTTGTTTTCGTTTTGTACTAATGGATAAATGTGGCCTAAATCTAATCCATCTTCTATTGCTTGCCAGTAGATAAAACTTGCTCCAATTAAGAAATCCCAAGCATTAACTTCAATCATTGCGGATTGATTATATCCTGGTATAACTTGTCCTTTTAGAGCATGTCCTTGGTTAAGGAGAATTTTTTGGGGCATGGTGTTACTATTAGTTCCATCATATCCATAACATAATGTGAATATGAGAAATAGCGATATGGAAAAATATTTTTTCATGATTTTTTCTCCTTTTAGAAGTCAAATCTGACCGTTAAAGTTAAGCCTTGTAACATTAAATCTTCTGAAGCATAAGATGGACTATATACATATCCTAAAGCATCATTGACTAATAATTCTTGTACTATTTTTTGATTCAGTGCTCTCATTTTATTTTGATTCCAAAAATAATGTATTTCATATAGTAAAGATAAATCGAAATGCCAGCTGTTTTTCCCAAAGTAAGAACCCCAAGCTATTCCTAAAGCTCCATCTATAGTCGGAGTAAGTTGGTTAAAGAGAACTCTTAAAACACGATCTTCGGTTAATACTAATTTTGATGAATCATTGAATATTTTTGTTCCTACTGAAGAATAGTTATTAAAATGTTGATAGCAAAGAGATGCAGCGAGGTTGCTAACTATTCGAAAATCTTTGAAAAAGATCCAATCAGTTGACATTCCCCCTCTGGGCCCTACAACCCAAGTATTTTGAGTGCTTTCGATGATATCCCATCCTATATCTACAAGTCTTTCGAAGTAGATGTTACCTGCTTTGTAGATATAATATTGTTTTATCAATCCTCCTCTGATAGAAGCAAAAGGTGTCACTATGAGGTGTGTTCCGAGATATAGTGGTTTTTGCATCAAGACATCGATCATGTCATAATTTAATTTCCAGTGAGCATAAAGTTCAAAAGTAAGAGAATTATAATACCACCCTTCGACAAGAAACTCATCAGATGGAAAAGAATCAGCAGGAATTGTTGTTTGATTAGAACATTGTAACCAGGTATATTCTGCTGACAATATCCAGTTGTCGTGATTCAAAGCTGTTCCAAGAGCTACTTTAAATCCTGGTTTGTATTTAAAATTCATGTTTATAACTTCTTTGATATTGTTTTCGTTTTGTTCTTCAACAATGAAATGGCCTAAATCCAACCCTCCTTCACTTGCTTGCCAATAGATAAAACTACTACTTAAAAATATGTTATAATTAGTAAGTATCCTAGCAGACTGATTGAAACCTTTTGCAATTTGATTTTCTTTAATAGCATAACCCTGGGTATTAGGTAGTAATTTTGGTGTTACTTTAGGAGTAGGTAGTGATGGCGGTGGCACTATGGTTTCTGTGTTTTCACAATACCCTAATGTTAGCATGAGAAGAGAAAAGATATATAAACAACATTTCATAATTCACTCCTTGAAGTTATGAAACACATTCTAATGTAGAAAAAAATTTAGAAAAAGAAAGAAAATAAAAAAACCGAAGTTTTTTAGGCTTCGGTTTTTTTCACGTATTAATACAATTAGAAATCAAATCTAACGGTTACAGTCAAACCGTGCATCATGAGATCTTCTGCTTTGTATGCAGGACTGTATACATATTCTAATGCATCATTAGTTAGCAACTCTTGAACTTCTTTTTGGTTAAGAGCGCGCATTTTGTTTTGATTCCAGAAGTAATGTACTTCGTACAATAATGACAAGTCAAAATGCCAGCCGTTATTGCTGCCGAAATAAGAACCCCAGCCAAGACCAAGAGCTCCTTGTACATTTGGAGTTAATTGGCCAGTTTTGGAAATTAATCCACGATCATAAAACTCGGTCGTATCTCCATCGTCTGGAACTATCATTCTACCTACCCAAGAAGTATTATTGAAGTATTGATAGAAAAGAGCTGCTGCCACATTGGAGATAAGTCTAAAATCATCAAAGAAGATCCAGTCGCAGTTAACGCCAACTCTTGGACCAACTAACCAAGTTTTTTGAAGATTATCTGCCCAATCTACATAATATGCTTCATCATCATAGTCAGAACCTTCCCAATAATATACTTGTTTTATCCAGCCACCTCTTAATGCAACAAAAGGTTTAAATACTAAGCAGGTACCAAGATAAAAGGGTCTTGACATCTCTAAATCAATCATATCATAGCGATATTTCCAATAGCTGTAGAGATCGCCAGTATAATCATCATAATACCAGCCTTCTGCGAAGTTGCAGCCATCAAAATCTACATCATATACTTCATCGTTATAAGTTTCTTTTGTGAAATGAAGCCATGTATATTCTGCAGATAATATCCAATTATCATGTCCAAGATTTGTTCCTAATGCTACCTTGAATCCTGGTTTGTATGGGAAATGTTGATTCACTACATAACCTTCATAATTATCATCTTGGTCGAAATAATAAAAATGACCTAAATCCAAACCACCTTCCATTGTTTGCCAGTAGATGAAACTACCAGTAATAAAAACATCCCATGAGTCACTTACATCAATCCTTGCTGGATGATTATATGCGCTGGGAATTTGTTTTTCTTTCAGAGCATGTCCTTGATCGTACGATTGTACCTGTTCTCCCTCACTGAAGCCAACAACTGTTGTTGCTAGAGCTAAAGCCAAAGGAAGAATAAATGCTTTCTTACTCATTTTTTCCCCTTTTTTTTGTTTTTTCATAAATAAATCTCTAAAACGATGAATAAATCACCATTTCTTTTCTATTATCAGTCAGCTTAACAGAAGTAGTTTTTTTTGCAAAACAAAAAAACGTTTTTTTCGGAATTATAATGGTAGATGTTGACCCCCTAGCCTTAATAAGAGAGATTAGGCTTCGGTGCTTTGGAGAAATCTATCAAGAGAGATTGTTTAACTATTTAAAAATATTTCTTGATTTGCCAGGG
>Ga0233425_10003655_pt1 | contig 27454 bp, 20 predicted proteins | sample Watercolumn_Towu_2_FD_181712 | JGI IMG/M metagenome (GOLD analysis project Ga0233425, IMG submission 181712) | Freshwater microbial communities from Lake Towuti, South Sulawesi, Indonesia - Watercolumn_Towuti2014_140_MG | ecosystem: Environmental > Aquatic > Freshwater > Lake | place...
ACTCAGAACAATCGAAAGCAAGGAGATCCAGCGTGTCGGGGGGAAGCGGCATATTCCTTTAAACATTAAAATCATTGCCGCAACCAACCAGGATCTGGAACAGATGGTTGCAGACGGCAAGTTTCGAAAAGACCTTTACTATCGGCTCAATGTGGTGAATATCCATCTTCCGCCGTTACGGGAGCGAAAAGAGGATATGCCGGATCTGCTCAATCACTTCATCACAAAATTAAACAGCACATATCAAAAAGAGGTTGCAGGTTTCACGGAGGAAGCGCTGGAAGACTTGCTGGGCTATACCTGGCCGGGGAATATTCGGGAGATGAAGAACATTTTGGAATCGACCTTTATGAATCTCCACACCAAGTGGATTACCATAATGGATTTGCCGGAACGTTTCCGGATGAATGTCATGCAGTCCAGAAAACTTCATTACACTGAAAAGGGGGAGTTATTAAACGCCCTGGTTGCCACAAAATGGAATAAAAGCGAGGCGGCCAGGAAGTTGAAATGGTCAAGAATGACCCTGTATCGTAAACTGGAGAAATATCAACTAAGCCGGCAAATGGAACACCCTTCCCCAATGGATAGACAGGATGCAACCGGAGGTTAAGCTCCCTTTGAAAAAGTGACACCTGTTACACCCCTGTTACAGGTAACTGTTACAAAGTATATTCTCTATACTTTCGGGGGTATTGATTCTCCCCGCCTTATAAATTGGCCACATCGCAGGGATTTTAAACATTTTCCCTCTCTTATTTTTTCTCCTCCTCGTCTTCAGCAAGTGCAACAGCGCCTGTTACACTTGCGTGTGAAATAAAAAAAGGCAAAAAGCGCATTGTTCTAAAATCCCTGAGAAATGGCTGGTTGTATGGCAACGATACCGGCAACCTCTTGCCGGCATTTGTTTTGCTAAAACTGTAATTCAGTTTGTCCATTCCCTGAATCGGGCTGTTTTTGCAGGAACCTAAATGCGTAGGAATTTTCAGTGTTGCGGTAATAAAGCGAAGAGGCTCTTCGCTCTGCTATGACGTATAGAAATTTCAGATAACTGCGCCTCCCCATGAATACGCCCCGGTGAGGGGGACGAACGTCTGTCCCCATCTGGCGGGGGTGAAGGGGGGTGGAGCGTTGTCTGGAAAACAGGTGTAATAACGCACAATTTTGCATCTCAATGTCTGCTTTACGAATAAAAAAAGTTGGTGGGCTTTTATCTCTTAAAACCCAGCCTCAAATGTAACAATTTTTCAGCGCCAGGCAAGGTGAACCATGAACAGTAACAAGACCGATGAATGCCGGGAAAATAGACCAGTGGAGGGGCAATATGCAAACTGCTTTCAGATAGGCCAGAACGAATTTGAATTTGTAATAGACTTTGGCCAGTCATACGCAGAGAACGGTAAGGAACATTTTCATACACGGGTCGTCTGCACGCCGCATGCTGCAAACGTCCTGCTAAAGTTGCTGCAAAAATCGGTGAAGGAGTATGGGGAAACGTTTGGTAACACAGAAGAAGGAAACAAGAGATGTTTTTGGTATTAATGAAATGGGTCGTTTTGAAATGTTGAATGTGCCCCCAATACTTTGGAATTTAAAACATTACATTATGATTGAATTAAACTTTAATTGCGCAACAAATTGTGATCACGTGTGTGACGAATAGTGGATGCGTAATGGATGTGGCTCTCAAGAGGTGCAAGAAAAAGCCAAAGAAAAAAATTAGTAAACACCGCCATTATTGGGTATGGCAAAATTTATAGACAGGCCATCTGCGACTATGAACAAAAATTGTTGGGTTTCGTCCTCAACCTTTACATCTATTGGAGGTAGAAAACTATGTCCGTTGTTGCACAAGTAGAAAATCCCAAACCGATTGTCTCACTGATATTTGGTGTGTCAGTTACATTCTGGGCAAAAGAATTGGCTGATTTTTTTACCAAGGGGGTTGGAATTACACCTGATTTACACAAATTTTCTTCCAACGAACTTCTTTCATGGATTATTTTGTTTTCTGGAGGGGTTTTTCTCGTAGATTTACTTTGCATCGTTTGGTGGTATGCGCGATATATCTATAGGATCCAGGCAACAGCAACGTTTTCAAATTACTTCCTTGATTTCGTAGTTGGGGGTATGTTCAATCTGGCTGCAAATTGTTGGACAAATCCTAAAACATTTTTGTTTGCGTCTGGGTTGGGTACAGCAGTACTTTTATTTCGTTTTTATCGCCTTTATCTAGGACCAAATTTAACCTTAAATGACAAACAGATTCTGCGGTCTGGACTTTATTTTCTTGCAACTGCAATGATAGTTGCCGTTGTCAGTTTCTTGCTTTTGTCAAAATATCTCAGTTTGGGTAGTAAGGTTTCAGCTTTTCTGCAATCGAAAGCTGGAATAGATAAAGTCCTACTTCATACCATTCCAGCTATTCTTGCTTCGATTGGTATTTTTGTGACATGGAAACTCTATCGGAAAATAGAAGTCGCTGTGGATGTGTATCTAGCGCAAGATACAGTAAGCGTCTTAACTGATTTACACTGGCCAGAGAATGGGATGCCAAATGATCACCAAAGAACGGTTATCCGAGAGCAGACTGCAAATGGCTTGGCTCGTTTTGAAGCACTTTTCACTCAAGTAGGCAAATGCGAACATGTACATAGTCGCGTTCACGGTGAGGCAGACTTGCGGATTCAGAATTACATCCTCTCTGTCTCCTCATGTAAGGAAACCGAACATCACCCTGAGATAGCTTCCAAGTCATTTATGGTTGCCGTATCACATTGGTTGGACGATCTCGCTGACGGACGGGGTGAGCTAGACATCTACAATCAAATTAAGAATTCCAATTTAAGCCTTAATCCCGATGAATCAGAAACTCTGTTCAAGCAAATTTATCGCCCACTAATCATCCATTATACCGATAGGTCATTTTACGATAAACTGGTTGCAGAAATAAGGGAGGCATGCCTCTTCGAATACAATCGTCCTTACATGTTTTTAGGTTTGAATAGAGTTGCTTATGGAGCAGTGATGTTCAGCCCGAAGATTGAAGCCAAAATCAGGTTAGAGATTATGAGATCGCACAATCTTTTTTTGAAAGAGTGGAATAACGAAAGAACACCTTTCGGCAAACAAGTAGAGAACCTCTTAGACGAAATCCTGAAGGACAAAGAAGTTGGCACTATTCTGCTGGCGCTAACCACCAAAACAGTCCAAGAGGTCTCTATGTCCAGCGAAAAACTACAACTCGATCCACAGTTGAGCATCCTTTTTAGCATTCTTTATGCACCCCTTGTCTACTACCATGACATTCAAGCGGAAATCAATCACCACGAGATGGTTTCGTTACAATCATTTGACATTGACTATGACGTTTGGATTCCATGGGTTAAGAAAGCTAGATCGCTGATTGAGGTGTATCCGGAAATCTCCAGAAAGACCGTACGACTCCAGCAGATAAAGATGGCCTACATGTGTTTTGAGAGGGGATTGCCAGATTCGTTGAGGAAGGAACTGTCGCCGATTTATTTGTCACCCGGTGGAGTTGCTAAGGCAGTGACGACCTTTTTGGGTGTATGAACTTGTTGAAATATAACCGAATACAGTTCCTCGCTAGCGGGGTTCATGAGATGGAAAGTCATCAGATGATTCTATTGGAGACAGGTGGCCTTGTTGGACACCAGTGGTGTTGATTGCAATGAGGAGATGGATAGATTCATGCCATTTCCTCTCAATATAAACATGGTTCCGGCAGGTATTGCCACCCTTACATAACGCTATTTCATAATTTTAAAAAAGGAATGGATTAAAATGGCTGTAGACCCCAAAAAACCCAGGAAAATATTAGTTGTCCATGGAGTTCAAGCAGGTACAGATGAAGATATAGATTCAGATAAAAAGATCAAAGAGCTAGTAATCAGCCGTCTTGCAGGAACACCCGTTCAATTTGATACAGATATTTATAAATATGAAAATATTAATGATGCTGCCCAGGAGAAGCTTAAAAAAGTACTTAATTATTTTTCACAAGCCCTGACAAGCCAAACTATATTGGGGGGCTTATTAGGTAAGCTGGTTGAATCAGGTGTTGATTTGATAGGTGATGTAGTAATTAGCCTAAAAGATGGGGATACAGCGAAAATTATTATCAAAGGGCTAATCGAGAAGATTGAAAAAATATATGAAGAAGGAAATCCTCTTTACCTTGTTGCGCATAGCCTGGGTTCAATCTACTCTTTTGACGCTATCAATCAACTCATCAAGAATGATAATGGATATTTCGATCGTAATAATCGAAAAACGTGGCCGGTTCAGGCATTAGTAACAATGGGTTCGCCTATTGGACTTGCGATGTTTAATAGAAACCATGTAGAGGAGTTTGGGCATGGGCAAAAATTTTTCCGCTGGATTAATTATTGGGCACGTACAGATCCGGTTGTAACAGGTAGTTTTTACGGGAAACCGCAGGAGGGATATCAGATTGCAGAAAAATTTACAGTAAACGCTGAAACATCCGGATGGTTTATTCAAGATCGTGTAGTGGATATTGGTAAGGCCTGGTTGATGGCTCATATATCATATTGGGATCATCCAGGTATTGGCGATGATCTGGCAACGCTTATTACAAGCTAAATGAAAGAGAGGAAATAATGTATCGAAAAACTCTTTTGATATTGTTAATAATTTTTGCTGTATGCGGATGTGCACAATATACATATTTCGGCAGTATTGAGGAACAAGACTCTGATGGGAACATGCGAACTCATCTGGTTTATTGGACAAAGACAGAGAGGAAATTATGGTTTGACGAGTCTTCCGGATCAATAAAGTTATTAACAGAGTGCAGTCTGAGTACCGTTAATTTCGACGAAAAGGAAAATGGCATTATATTTTACAATACAGGTGGCAATGAAGGTGTCAGTCATCCAGTAAACATAAACGAACCTTGTGGTGAAATTTTAGATGTCAAAAAAATTAATAAATTGACGGAAGGTACATTACGGCTAAAAATTTACTGCAAAAATGTTGACGAAGAATTTACTGAAGGCAACCATGCATATCTTAAAGCAAAGGATGGGGTATATGAATTTCAAATTATCCGGGAAAAAAGCACTGAATTTGAAGATGGAGTACCTAAGCGGCCTGATTGCCGTGAGACAAATAATACCACATCAATAAATATAAAATAAGCGGGCCGCGCCAACGGAGCTTTCATATCTTAATCCGGGAATACCGTATACATTCCATTTTTAAACCAAGGTAAATTTTAACATAAGGATTATTAATTCAATATACAAAACAAGGAGGGCTATTGTATGTTCGGTTCTCAAATACTGGAAGTTGTTATTGGTCTGGTTTTTGTTTATTTGATTTTGAGTCTGATCTGCTCCGCTGTAAACGAGTGGATTGCCAGTCGTCTTAAAATGCGAGCAAAATGTCTCGAAAAGGCAATTAAAAACCTTCTGTGTGACCCCAATAATGCAGGCGTTGAGAAGCTATTCTATAATCATCGGCTCATCAGAGGTCTTATGGATGGCGATAAACTACCTTCTTATATTCCCTCAAATACTTTTGCGTCTGTTTTACTTGATATCATTGAAAAGGTGACTACAACGTCCGGAGATGAAAAAAATATACTTTCTGACCTCAAAGACAGTAAATTAAAAGATGTATTGATTAACTTTTCTCATGCAGCAAAAAATAACCTTGCGCAGGCGCGGGCAGACATCGAAGCTTGGTTCAATAACACAATGGAACGTGCCTCCGGATGGTACAAACGGAAGATACAATGGTTTATATTGGGTATTTCTTTTGGAGTAAGTGGTTTTTTGAATGCCGACAGTTTTATGATTGCAAATACCTTATGGCGCAACGATAACATAAGAGCCGCAGTGGTTGCTTCAGCCCAGGATGCGGCCAGGAATCATGCTCCAGCCGAATCAAATGCTCCATCAAATAGTATAGAAAAGCTTCGTACAGAACTTCAAACACTGAACCTCCCTATCGGTTGGGTCAAAACAGCGCCTAATGAACAAAGGCCGTTACTGGATGATCCAAGAGCATTTCCGAACGATGTAAGGGGTAGGAATATAAAGTCGTAGGAATACTTGTTACTGCGCTTGCTGCATCCCAGGGTGCGCCTTTTTGGTTTGACCTTCTTAATAAATTAATCAACCTGAGAGGAGCAGGTAAAAAACCGGAAGAAGGAAAAGGTAAAAAGTAATGGATGGTGCAGGCATACCCGGCCCTAACAAATCTATACTCAAGAAGGTTACAATCTGTGATTTATAAAAAATGTTGTACAAGTTCAGCATGGACAAACCCTGTTTGTCCATGCCACCCGATCATCTTAAAATTTATATTTTATGTGCTTTTTGAGTATAAAGAGCAAGTCTTTCTATTTTCTCTCACACAGACACGGAGTCACAAAAAATGAAAGGGAAATACATCGTAACACTTTGGTTTTTAAAATGGGACAGGTAGTTATTTAACATTTTTTTGGGAGAACGCGTATGACAACCAGGATTTTGCACATTAGCGACCTTCATGTTGGGAAAACCGAGGCAGAAGAATGGAATTTAGAACGCATAGTAAAATATATTGTTAAGCGGGACTGGGAGGGATCAAAGCCGGTTGTGTTAATTACCGGAGATATCGTAGATGACGGGAAAGAACAGCAATTTGTATTGGCCAGAAAACTGCTCGACGATCTTTATACAAACAACTTTATCGTATTGCCTATTCCGGGAAACCATGACTATGGCAGAAACGGAAACCACGCCATGGAAAAACGTTTCAAGTATTTTAAGAATGAATTCTACAGAATGGAAAATGTGAGCTATCCCCATATAAAAGAAATAAACGGGCATTATTTCATCGGTTTGAATTCAATGAAGGCCGAAACAGGGTTCTTTGAAGGCCTATTGGCTGACGGTGAACTGGGCGGCAGGCAAATCCATGACACGCTGGGTGTCCTAAAAAAGCTCGATGACAGACCACCGGAACAAAAAGTAATCTTACACCTTCACCACCATCCCTTCCTGTTTCCTGACGAAGATACACTGACAAGCATTGGCGAGATAGTTGGGCACAGGCTTGAAGATGGTGAAGATCTTATGCACAAGATATCGGGGCGCGTTGATTTCCTGTTATTTGGCCATGAGCATAGGCACCTGAATTTTTCCAGTACAAAACTCAGTAAAAAGTATCGCATTCCCTATATAATGTCATCGGGTAAAAGTACCGAATCATGCGTAGAATACGCCGTAAATGAGGAAGGTGAAGCAGACGAAAATACTAAATTAAAAGAAGGATTACTGGGCAGGGTTATTGAAATTAAAAATAATGGCACATGCACGGTAGATACGATAGAGTTTTCCAATGCATAACACCTGATCTTGCATTTTTCATAACGGATAAAATCGGTGAGCAGATTATTTTGGTACATAAGATGTTCCTTACATTAGGCGGCCTCTGGCAGCGGCTTTTTTTGCATTCACACGTAGGGGCAGGTTTCAAACCCGCCCCTACAACGGCATTGAAATTCCTGTACATGAAATTAGGCTGCTTTTGATAACGACTCGCAGGGGTTAAAAATCTTCAACCCCTACCTTGAAATTCCCGGCATGAATTTAGTGTATTACTTTAATCCAGCGATAAATTTAAAATAGTAATTGAAAACTGCCATGAAAGGCTTATATTTATGGGTAAAAGAGCTACGAATGCAAATTGACATATTTCAAAAATACCAGTATTCTGGCCGGATACATGGTGATTTTTAATAATTATCGCTGGATTGAGGTGTATTATTACTCTCGTTTTCATGTTATAATTCTATCCGCTATTTTGTTGAAACCCCTTTATTTCTTAACCTTGTTCCACTTGCCTTGCAGACAGCCCCTCAAAAACAGAAAGAACGGGTTCTCGTTTTCGTGGGAATGAGACACTAAGGGACTTTCAGGTGAAAAACTACGCAGAGAAGAAATATCATCTTTATTTAAAACTGATTAACCTCAAGGTACGTATCCTTGTCCCCCTTTCTCTGGCGCTTATTTGCCTCCTCAGCGTCTTTACCTTCAGTATTTACAAATATTATCATAAGGACATTACCGAACATATAAAAGATGCGATCCCCGCCGTGCAAAACCTCATGACGCACGACGTGGAGGGGGACGCCGGTTTGATGAAGGGGGTGCTTGAAGCCCTGCGCGGTAACAGTAATTTACGGATTGCGCTGCGGGAAAAAGACCGCGAATCCCTGCTTCGCTATGCAACCCCGCTGTTCGAACGACTGCGTACAGAACACCATATTACGCACTTTTATTTTTCCGATCCTGACCGTATTAACATCCTGCGGATACATCAGCCTGACCGCTACGGCGACCGGATCGATCGTTTCACTACGCTGCAGGCAGAAAAAACCGGCAAGGCCGCACACGGAATAGAACTCGGCCCGTTAGGGACTTTTACCCTGCGAACCGTTGTCCCCTGGTATGAAGGCGCCACACTCATTGGTTACGTCGAACTGGGTGAAGAGATCGAACATATTGTGCATAAATTGAGGAATGTACTCTGTGTTGAGATTTGTGTTTTTATCGAAAAACGCTTTCTTGCCCGTAAAGGATGGGAAGATGGCATGAAGATGCTGGGACGCAATGGTGATTGGGATTGCCTGCCTTCGTCTGCCGTTACTTACCAGACGCTTGATTTCGACGGCAACAGCCTTGCCAGGATTCTGTCTCTGCGGGAGGATAAGAGCGCCAGCAGAATTCTGAATATATTTCTTGCGGACAGAGACTATTATTGCAGTTTTCTTCCTCTTACGGACGCATCCAGCCATAATGTGGGAGAAATCCTTATCCTGGAAGACGTGACGTTCCAAAAGATCAGTGCCGTACATGCTATTTATACCAATACGGCAATCGGCGGTATGATTGGCGGAGTCCTGATTCTGCTCTTCTATTGGATTTCTGCCAGAGTGGAGAACAAGCTCAAGATATCTCATCGCAAGCTTCTTGACGAAACACACAAGCGGGAACTTATACAGGAAAAGCATGTTAAGGAGCTGGAGCATCTTGCGCTGCACGATATTCTCACCGGACTTCCCAACCGTTATCTGCTTCACGACCGGCTACAACATGAAATAAACGTATGCAGGCGGAAAAATACAACGCTGACGCTGATTCTTATAGATATAGATCGCTTCCAGGAAATCAATGACACACTCGGACATCATATCGGCGACCGGGTGTTACAGCAGACTGCGGCTCGTCTTCGGGATGGGTTGCGGGAGTCCGATACTGTTGCGCGTATCGGAGCTGATGAGTTTTGCGTTATGTTCCAGAATACCGGCGCAGAGAGCCTGACTACTATTGTGCAGAAGATTGCACATATATTCGAACCTCCGTTTGTCCTGGAAGATATTCCCCTGGATATCGAAGTCAGTATGGGGGCTGCCTTTTATCCGGAACACAGCGAGGACGCCGCCGTGCTCATTCAGCATGTGGATGTGGCTATGCATTTGGCCAAGAATAATAAAACAGTTTTTGCTGTTTATGATGCCAATAAGGACATGAATAGCGTGCAGCGATTAAAATTGATAACGGGCTTACGAAGGGTGGTCAGCAGCAAAGACGAGATCGTTCTCTATTGCCAGCCAAAGGTTACCTTTCATTCTTCTTCGGTAACGGATACCGAGATACTGGTGCGCTGGCAGCATCCGGAGCACGGCATTATCCAGCCGGGGGAGTTTATTCCCATTGCCGAACGAACGGGGTTAATTCAATCACTGACTTTGTGCATACTCGAAAAATCATTGCGCCAATGTCGCGAATGGCTTCATTCCGGCCTGTATATGCGTATTGCCGTAAATTTGTCTGTGCGTAACTTGCATGACCATCGGTTGCTTATGCAGGTTGAAGAGTTTTTAAAAGTGAACGATATCGAACCAAATCTCTTAACGCTGGAGATTACCGAGAGCGCTATTATGTCAGACCCTCCTCATGCGATCGATGTGCTCTCGAAGCTGAAAAGACTGGGAATTCTGCTGGCTATCGATGATTTCGGCACAGGATACTCCTCGCTGGCCTATCTTAGCAAATTGCCGGTAGACGAGCTTAAAATCGATCAGAGTTTTGTGTGCGGCATGGGGAAGAACAAAAACGACTTTTCCATAGTGCGTTCCATAATTGAGCTTGGCCACAATCTGAATCTCAAGGTTATTGCAGAAGGCGTGGAAGACGGTGAAAGCTGGAATCACCTGGCCGATTTGGGGTGTGATATGGTACAGGGACATTACATAAGCCATCCCCTCCCAACGCCTGAATTCGTGCAATGGCTTAACGAATCACGTTGGAAGCGCAGAGACGCCTGAATCAAACCAGCCTTCATTCCATAAGAGCATGAGATTTCTTTTGAAAACTATTCGCAGAATGCTTATAGTGTACATACGTGAATTCCAGATCGGGAGATTCTTTGTCATCTCACATATCAGCCAGGTAGTCTTTGTAATTTCAACTCTGCGTCCGGGACGTACACCTTAATTTCGTCTTACGGAGCGAATGCCGACAGGGAAATTCAATTTTATTCGGAAGGAGGATACTATGAAAAGGGTATGGTTTTGTCTGGCAGTTCTCTTGTGCTTATCCGGCGTTGCACATGCACAAGGGCTTAATTTGGGCATGGGGAAAAGCATTGGAGGTTCGCTCGGAAAGGCTGCGCTGAATCTTACCGATGGAAGCAGGGCGATTTCAGGGGTTACTTTGACTACCGGAAACTATTCAATATCGGGAAAGGTTCTCGACAAAAGCAAGAAACCCATCCAGGACGTAATAATGGCTCTCGGCGGCGCTATCACAACAACCACGAAAACAGGCAATACGGGGAAATATGTATTCTCATCTCTTGATAGCGGCGACTACACGATTACACCCTCTCTGTCAGGATATTCGTTTTCACCAAAGAGCCGAAACGTAACGATAACAAACCACGCCAAGAAAAAGATGGATTTCAAAGGGAGAAAAGTAAAAGCCTCCGGCGGTGAAGATACCGGGCGGACGTCTCCTGTGTCGGTTGTGATTGCACAAGCGGCCGATACCGGCTGGCCGTATGGCGAGGCTGACGAAGAAGGATACTATACGATTAACGGTTATAGTATGCGGTTTTACGATTCCTCCAATACGGTCATTACTGATGTGGCAACCGATTTTGCTTCGGTTGTAAAAATTGAGGTCAAGGTGGATGAATCGTATGACGTTGGTTCCGTCAGCGGTTCAATCTTTGCGGAGACAACGCTTCCCGTTACGTATCCGTTGGTTTTCAGCGGGACGCTGGATCTTTCGATGGATTCCGGCCAGTTCGGGACGTTAACTGGCACGGTGGAAATACAGGACTGTACGCTGGAATCTGAAGACACCTTTTTTTCATCGGGAAGTATGAATGTCACTACGGAGGGGAATCTTACGACCTCACAAGGCTATGTTGTAACCCACTCTGCCAGCGGAACCCTGAGTGTTTCCGGCAATACCTTACAGGGAACACTTTCCTTGACGTATGAGGTGTCCGGTGCGCCGATAGAAATTGGCAACACGGTGGACATGGAATTAACTATTAATACCGACGGAAGCGGTTCCTACTCCAGTGACGATGAAAACGTTGGAAGCGGCTCTTTTTGAGCTCTAAAGGGGTATCCCCGTGCAGTCAGGAGTTTCCTCTCCACTGGTTTCCCCCGCCACACAAAAACTCCCCTTTTATTAGAGGGGAGAAACCTGTAGTAGTGACACGGTGCTCCGTGTCTCTACTCGTTGTCGAAGGCAGCCTAATTTAGAAAAAAACCTTATGACCAGTCATGACCATTCACATTACGACCGGCTTCTTCAACTCAGTTGCGGGTACTGGAAGTCGCATATCCTTTTTACTGCCGTTGAATTCGGCATATTTACTCAGATCAGCAAAGGGAAACACACGGCAAAAGAAATCGCAGAATCCATCCGGACCGACGAACGGGCAACCGAAATGCTCTTAAATGCCCTTGTCTCCCTTGAATTGCTTGATAAAAGAGAAGACAGGTATTATAACACCCAAATCTCAAACCTTTATTTAATACGGGGAGTTCCACAGTATCAGGGAGACATGATACACCATCTCCACAACATCATGGATAACTGGACAATGCTTAGCGAAACCATAACAACCGGGAAATCCGTTTCATTAGAAAATTTACCGGAAGATGCAGACCCTCACGACCTGCGGGACTTTATTACAGCCATGCATAATATCGCTTCTGTAAAGGCAGAGGAACTCAGCGGCAAAATCAATCTCGAACATGCGAAAACACTCTTAGATATTGCCGGAGGCCCCGGCACCTATGCCATTGCGCTGGCAAAAGCAAACCCGCTTTTACGTGCGGTGGTTTTTGACCTGGAAGACGTAACAAAGCTCACCGGGGAATTCATTACTGCCGCCGGTATGAAAAACCGCATTACCACGCAAGCAGGCAACTGTCTGGAAGATTCTTTTGGGGAAAATTATTATGACGTTGTTCTCGTTTCAAATCTGCTGCATATTTACAATCCCGCAAATAATACGAAGATACTCAAGAAATGCCACGATGCCTTAAAAGACAATGGACGGATTATTATCCATGAATTTGTGCTTGACGAAACCAAAACGAAGCCGCAATTTGCCACCCTTTTCAGTTTAAATATGCTCATCGGCACCGTAGAAGGTGCATCCTATAGCGAATCCGAATACAAATCCTGGCTTGAAGAAACAGGTTTCAGAGACATAAAAAAGGTTGATTTGAAATTTAATTCAAGCCTGATTATGGGGACAAAGTAAAGGAATGCTCATGCCGTGCCTTTGGGCCGGTGCATATAATTGGCGCACTATTTTCACCTAAAGAGGCAATAAAAATGTTTATTCTTAAAAAAATTCTTGCTCAGTTTTTCTTTCCTGTGCCGTTATGCCTTGAAATACTTATAGCGGGTTTGCTACTCATTTTATTTACCAAAAAGCAAAAAACGGGAAAAATAATTATTTCCATCGGCATAGTCATCTTTGCGCTCTTCAGTTTTCCTGCTTTGCCGAATTTCTTTTTGGAACGATTGGAATACCGGTATCAGCCGCTCGCATTAACAACAGCCTCCGATACGTCAACAGGCGATGCATTGCCTGCGGTCAAATGGATTGTTATTCTTGGCGGAGGTCAAACGTCCGATCACAATATTCCCATTACCAGTTGGCTTTCCAAAACATCTTTAGTCCGGCTTGTCGAAGGTCTGCGACTTCACAAAAAAATACCAGAAAGTAAAATTATCCTATCGGGGGGAAAAGTATTCGATGTCGTATCAGAAGCGGAAATTATGGCCGAAGTTGCCGTATCGATTGGGGTAAACCGCGAGGATTTGATTCTGGAACAGGATTCTAACGATACAAAAGACCAGGCAAGAATAATCCGGCCAATTGTCGGAAGCGATGTGTTTATTTTAGTCACCTCGGCATCTCACATGCCGCGCTCTATGGCTCTGTTTAAAAAACAGGGGATGCATCCAATTGCCGCGCCGGCAGGCCATACGGTGAAGAAGAACCGGAACATCCACCCAACAAGCCTCTTCCCAAACTCCTGGGAGTTAGTAAAGGCAGAAGGTGTAATTTATGAATATCTGGGGCTTCTTATGGCAAAATTGAGGGGGCAAATATAATATCCTATTCTCCATCCGGCAGGTGCATTTCCGGAAAACCGTTATACCGGAAGTAACTCCTGGGACTATGTAATCAACGTCTTTTTCAACAATACCTCTTTGTCTCTCTCAATCTGTCCCTTTAGTTCTTCCACGCTTCCAAAGGGCATCTCGTCTCTGATCTTAAAGAGAAACTGAACCTCTAAATCCTGTCCATATATGTGCTCCTGAAAATCAAGGATGTACACCTCGATCTCCAAAGTTTCATCTTCGCTGGAAAGTGGTTCTCTTGCAAATGTCGGCCTCAGGCCTATATTCGTCAGCGCCAGGTATTTCCGTCCATTCCAACAAACCCTGGTTCCGTAAACACCTCTTGGCGGCCTGACTTCATGATGCAAATTCAAATTTGCTGTTGGATAACCCAGTGTTCTTCCTCTGCCGGACTTCCTCACCACCGTTCCTAGGATGGAAACCGGCCTGTCCAGCATTCCTTCTGCATTTTCCAGTTCCCCGTTTAAAATGGCGCGACGGATGGCTGTGCTGCTGATTACTTGTCCGCGATACAGTTCCGGCGGACATCCATGTACTTCAAAGCCGTATTTATCCGCCAGTTTGCGTACCAGCGTTATGTTTCCCTCACGGCCTTTCCCGAAATGGCAATTAAATCCAAGAACTATACATTTTGCGCCAAGCCAGGAAATCATAATCTCTTGAATAAACTCTTCTGCAGTCATTTGCGCAAGTTTCTGGTCAAAACGAAGCACTACGGTATGGTTGACTCCGAGGCTCTCAAATAATTTTAACCGGTGATCCAGTGAGGTGATGAAGGATGGCGGTCTGTTTTCAATGACATTTTTCGGATGGCGATCAAAGGTAATTACAACCGATTCGCCTCTCTTCTTTGAAGCATACTGTATAACAGACTCTATTATTTTCCGATGCCCCCGGTGTACTCCGTCAAATACCCCAAGGGTTGCGACGGGATTGCGGATTTTCCGCGAAGGTTCACTTATACCATAAATAGTTTCCAATGTTAACCCGGCTGGAAAAGCATTCTTTTACTGAAATTTTGTATATATCTCTACGTTTTGTCCCAGATCATTTTGCCAGGCAGCCAAAAAAGCCTCCTGTTTTTCATAGAGGTATCGTTTCGTTATATTTTCCTTGTCTTTTTCAAAGGACGCCTTGTCGGCGGGTTTTTTGTCAATCAGAGAAAGAATGTAACAAGCGGTTTCTCCTGAGGGTTCAGCAGCAATCCCGATCTGACCCGGTTTCAATTCAAAAGCTTTTTTCGCAACATTGGGTCTGTCACCCTTTAACGCCTCGATATATCTGGAATCCTTATCGAATAATTTCATGGGACGGGAAATATAATCGGTTTCACAAACAAGAACATTTCCGCCGCCGCTTTCCTGTTTCATAGCATTTACAATAGTATCAAAACCCTTGTCTCCAGCCATCCCTGCGAATTTCTCAGCATTCCCCTTTGCCTTAATGAGCGACTTCTCTCTTTTAAGGTCATGGATTACCTTGCTTCGAACCTCTTCAAGAGGTGCCGCTGCCGATAACTTTTTTTCGACAACCTGGAAAATGACTTTGCCTTCCACATAATGGAAAGGAACGGATGGCTCGCCTTCGCCTCGCTCGAAAGCATTGCGGGATATTTGATCGGAACCCGGGAACAACTCCCCAAAATCCGCTTCTATGAGATATGCATCACCGGATTTTTTACTTTTAGGGATATCATACGTCAGCTTATATTTATTTGCCAGATCCTTAAAACTCGGACGCTCCGCTTTGTCCATAGTTTCATATATTTCTTCATCCAGTTTATTCATAATTTCCGTTCCCTTTTCAATTGCCTTTTCTCTTGCCAGTGTCTTTTGTATTTCTTTTTTTACTTCAGCAAAAGACTTGTAAGCGGGAACTTTCTTCTCTTGTTGATTTCCTTTTTGTTTGGCAGCGTCACCGTCATCCTCCCCGGAAGGTTTACTGTCGGGTGAAGCCGCATCTTTTGTTATAACCGTATCGTCTTTTTTCCCATCTCCCGGCTTTGATTCTTCTTCGGCGATTTTAAACCTGGTTTCCTTATTGTCATCGTAATATTTTTTCATTTCATCTTCAGAAACCGGCGACTGCTTTTCAATATCGTCGTATTTAGCGATTATACATTCCAGTTTAACCCGCTCAGGAAGCTTATATCCTGGTTTATCTGAATCAGCAACATATTCATCATTCTTGTATTTCTCATAATAAGTGTTAATTTCGTCTTCACCGATATTAACGGAATTCACATAATCTTCCGCTTTCAGTGTAATCACCTTACACTTCACCTGCTCATTTTCCATAGCATATCTCTGCCACACTTCTTCCGTCGATGCTTTTACGGAGGCAAGCATCAAAGATTCTAATTTCTCTACAAGCAACGCTTCCATGAGGGTACGTTCGATTTGTTCCTGGTTTAACTTGAAATTGCTGCATAAGAATTGCATAAGACCCGCCTGGTCTATGTTTGACCTGCCTCCGAATATTTGGAAAGCAAGCTGAACAAGGCCTTCCTCTACCTCCTGACCGGTCACAACAAGTCCCATTCTTTTTGCTTCCTCAACCTTGACAAGCTGTTTCCATACTAAGGAAACAACCGAATCGTTTGCCCGCGAAAAAAATAACCTCTGCCACCGTCCTAACATATCCACAAATTCGTTCTGCGTAATCTTTTTGCCGTATATTTTACCAATGGGCTTTTTGGGAATCATTTCCATAGCTGAATAACTGACCCCCCAGACACACATTGAAAATATCATAATAATGTAAACAGTTTTCTGATGTCGTCTAAACCAAGAACTCGAAACCATATTCCCCTCTTTAGCAGATACTTTCCATAAATATATAGTTAATTTTATAAAATGTGGCAAAGGAATAATTGTAGCCATAATCAATACAATTATCAAATGGTTTTTCCCGTAATATACAAAAAATGTCTTGACACCCCTCGATGCCTCTGCTTAAATCTTGAATTTCGAGGAATAAAAATGGCTAAGGCTAAAAAAAATATGGTAATTGTGGAATCTCCCGCCAAGGCAAAAACTATCGGCAAATTTCTTGGTTCGTCTTTCTTTGTTTGTTCATCGATGGGACATGTGCGGGACCTGCCCGAAAGAAAGCTGTCGGTTGATATAGAAAACAACTTTACCCCTGAATACAAAATAATCCCCAGCAGGAAAAAACTGGTGTCAGAATTACTTGGCAATGCAAAGAAAGCAGATGCCGTATATCTGGCATCTGATCTTGACCGCGAGGGAGAGGCTATTGCCTGGCACCTCGCGCAGGTGCTCGAATTGAATGAGGACAAAACGTGTCGCGTCACCTTCAATGAAATAACAAAAGATGCAATCCTGGAAGCATTTGAGCACCCCAGCAGAATTAACATGGCCAAAGTCAATGCCCAGCAGGCGCGAAGAATTCTCGACCGAATTGTAGGCTATCAAATAAGTCCTCTGTTATGGAAAAAAATCACTAAAGGTCTTAGCGCTGGCCGGGTACAATCCGTTGCCGTCAGGCTTATTGTGGAGCGGGAAAAGGAAATTAGGGACTTTAAACCGCAGGAGTACTGGAAAGTTACCGCCGAGCTAACACCTGCTTCGGGTAATAATACAAAGCCGGAAAACAAGCAGGCATTCAAAGCACTTTTGCAAAAATATAAAGACGAAAATATTGAAATAAAGAATGAACAACAAGCCAAAGAGATTATTGATAAACTTCAAAAGGCTGCATTTATTGTTGCAAATGTAAAAAAACAAACAAAACGCAATAATGCTCCGCCCCCGTTTACTACGAGCCTCCTCCAGCAGCAGGCATCGACACAATTGCAGTTCAGCGCAAAAAAAACCATGCTCATAGCCCAGCAACTGTACGAGGGCATTGATATTGGAAAAGAAGGCGCAGTCGGTCTTATTACTTACATGAGAACGGATTCCTTCCATATCTCTGAACAGGCATTGGCTTCATGCCGAAAACATATTACGGAAAAATACGGGCAGGATTATCTGCCGGAAAAACCCAATATTCATGCATCGAACAAAAAAGGGACTCAGGGCGCGCACGAGGCTATCCGACCTACGATGCTGGATTACAATCCGGAATCCATAAAGAATTTTCTTACAAAAGATCAGCAGAAAATTTACGAACTTATATGGAATCGTTTCGTTGCCAGCCAGATGAAGCCGGCTCTCTATGCGGTAACAGAGGTTGAAATTTCATCGGAAGAATACATTTTCAAGTCAAGGGGAAGGGAGTTGCTTTTTAACGGCCATACGATTGTTTCTGGACAAGACACGGAAAAAGACGAACAAATTCTGCCTTACCTGGAAAAAGACCAGGAACTCGAATTGATAGAAATGATACCGACACAGCATTTTACCCAGCCGCCCCCGCGTTTTTCCGAAGCATCTCTGGTAAAAACTCTGGAAAAAATGGGTATAGGAAGGCCAAGCACCTATGCGACAATCATCTCAACAATACAAGACCGTGGATATGTAAAACAAGAAAAACGAGCTTTCTACGCTACGGAGCTGGGGATACTCGTTGTCGAAAAGCTGAAAGAGCATTTCCCAAAAATCATGGATGTAAAATTCACCTCATATATGGAAGACGAACTCGATAAGATCGAGGAAGAAAAGGCAAACTGGCATGATGTGCTGACAGAATTTTACGGGCCATTTAAGACCGACCTGGAGAAAGCGACGGGAGAAATGAAGAGCGTAAAAGGAACGCCGGAGGAAAGCGACCAGACATGCGCCACGTGCGGGCAGCCTATGGTTGTTCGATGGGGGAGGCATGGGAAATTTTTAGGATGCTCGGCGTTTCCCAAATGTAAAAACACTTTACCATTAGATGAAAAAGGCACACCCGCCGTTCCTGAGGTCAGCGATCAAAAATGTGAAAAATGCAACAGCCCTATGGTTGTTAAAACAAGCCGGCATGGAAAATTTCTCGCGTGTTCCGCTTATCCCAACTGCAAAAACACAAAATCACTTACCGGCGAAAAAACCACAATAGAAGAAACAAATGAAAAATGCGAAAAGTGTGGCAGCCTTATGGTTATCCGAGCCAGCAAAAAAGGACGTTTTAAGGGTTGTTCTGCCTATCCAAAATGCAGAAACATCAAATCTTTACCCACGGGTGTAAAGTGCCAGAAAGAGGGATGTGACGGCGACCTGGTTCAGCGTTACTCAAGAAAAGGCGGCATGTTTTTTGGATGCAGCAAGTATCCAGAATGCGACTATATTTCAAAGGAATTACCCACGACAGCAGATACGGTCAAGGAAGAATAAAAATCAGGTTGCCTTTAGAGTCTTTTGTAAGGTCGGATTCCGAAACGCGAATGTATGCTGAATACCCTCAGTTTGGCGGTCTACCACATACTACTCATTTCCGTACTCACCTTTCTGTCCGTGCCGGTTTCTTTAAGCGATACTCGTTTAGACATAACGACAAGTTCTGACTCAAATGATGACAAAATCCTGGCAATCGGTTTCCCCGCATTTGTCTCTTCGCTTTCGTGGAACGACATAAATAACTTTGCTTATCAATTGCAGGAAATAGACCTGGATGCGATAGGAGATACAAAATTTGATTTGATAATCATAGATTATTCGTCAGATGGCAGCGAATCGGGGAGATTTGGTACAGAAGAAGTTGACGCACTAAAAAATAGTGCCGGTGGCTCGAAACGGGTACTGGGGTATATGAGCATTGGTGAGGCAGAAAATTACCGGTTCTATTGGGAAGAAAGCTGGGATGCCGATAATGACGGCCAGCCGGATACGGGCGCTCCATCATGGCTGGATTCGTCAAATCCCGATTGGCCGGGAAATTACGAGGTGAAATACTGGGAACCTGAATGGCAATCTATCATCTTTGGTTCCTCCACGAGTTATCTTGATAAAATCATCGATGCAGGTTTTGACGGAGTTTACCTTGATATTATAGATGCTTATGAATATTGGGGACCAGACGGAGAGAGCGGAGAAGAGAGAGAAACGGCTGAGGATGAGATGGTTGACTTTGTTATGAAGATTTCAGAATACGCGAAGGGGAAAAACCCTGACTTTGGCATATTTCCACAAAATGGTGCTGCATTGGGGGCACATGAAGAGTATCTTAACGCTGTTACGGGAATTGGACAGGAAGATATTTATTACGGCTATAACGGCGACGGGCAGAAAACACCCAAAAATATTACGGAAGAATTGGAAGGGTATCTGGACGTCTTTAAAAATGCAGGAAAGCTTGTTTTAACCATAGATTATCCCTTTTCCTGCTCCGAAGATGAACCCTGTTTTAACAAAAGAACCAGGAAGAAAATAAAGAGTGCATACAGGAAGTCGCGGAAAAAGGGATATATCCCTTACTGCACCGTTCGGAATCTGAACTATCTTACCATCAATCCCGGCCATCAACCTTAACGGAATTATGTAATCAAGACAAATCCGAAGGCTACGCGAACAGACTGGTAGACGAAAAAACAGTTTTACTTCAACGTTAAAAACCCTTTGTTTTTTACAAATATACTTACCGAACCGTTTTGCTTCAAAAACGTATCTAAAAGATCAATAAATTCCATAACCGTACCGATCTCTTTTGTGCCAATCTTTGTAATCAAATCACCGGGTTTTATGCCGGCATGTTCGGCAGGACTATCTTCTTCAACATCTATTACCAATACGCCCTTTTCACCCTCGAAACCTAAGGATTTAGCAACTTCGGGATTCATATCACTAACCGCAAGACCTAAGGAAAATTTTACAGGTTCTTCTGATTTCCGAACGGCAGAGTAGGTTCTTCCCGAAAGGTCTTCCGGTTGCCGTTCAATTATAATTTCCACCGTATTCTCTGCACCGTAGCGAACGACTTTTACAATAACCTTCGCATCTACTTTCGTGCGACGAATGGCATGCTGAAGATCTGTTGTATTTTCTATCCTTTTACCTCCCAGTTCAAAAATAATGTCACCGGGAAGAATGCCTCCCTTCGACGCCGGGGTGTCGCTCCACACTTCTAACACAAATACCCCCTTTTCAGAGGACAAACCAAAATGACTCATAACGTCTTTTTTATTTCGTAAGCCGAGTGTTACAGCCAGTTCATCGTTAATATCGTGCGTCCCAACACCTAAGTACCCTCTGACAACAGTTCCCGTGGCAATAATATTTTCTGCCGTCTCTTTTGCGATACTGGAAGAAATTGCAAATCCAACCCCCTGATACCCTCCTGACCGTGTAGCAATAGCAGTATTCACCCCAATCACTTCCCCCTTGAAATTAACGAGAGGGCCGCCGCTGTTACCAGGATTTATAGCAGCATCTGTTTGGAAAAAATCTTCATAAACGAAAGGAAGCACCATGGGAATAACATGCGTTCTTCCTTTGGCGCTGATAATACCAACGGAAACTGTCTGCTGATATCCGAACGGATTACCAATGGCAACGACCCAGTCCCCGACCTGAACATCCTCCGGGTTGCCAAATTCCGCAGGGGAAAAATCCTTTCCTTCAATCTTAATAACCGCAATATCCGTATTGGGGTCGACGCCGACAATATCAACATTTGCATACTGTTCACCATTGTATGTTACTACGGTAATCTCATGAGGAGAAAATCCGCTAACGACGTGATTATTTGTTAAAATGTAGCCCCGCTCGTCTATAATAATACCGGAGCCTATGCCTCTCTTGGGCACATTTTCCGGATGATGTTCTTTTTCCGGTGTAAAATACTGACGAGGCTGCGACGGCACCGCTTCCAAAATAGCCTTCGGTGATTCTTTTTTTTCTGTAATCAGGCAAACAACTGAAGGGCTGACAAGCTGGGAAATCTTTTGAAATGTCTGAACAAACGGCTTGGTTATTTTTTCAAGCTCCAGAAGCTCTTGTTTTAATTTTTCAGCAGCAACATTGCCGCTTGCAAAAACAGGACAGGACAACAGGTAGGATAAAAAGGCCGGAATTACCCAAAAAAGTATTCTTTTTACATACTTCATTTTTTATTCGCGGGTATTTTTAGTTTATATATAAAATACCCACTGCCTGCAAATATAACCAGATTTGTAAAAAAAGCTAATATCACCGCTTTTTTCGCAACTATTGGGTCTGTTGTGTTATGTACCTTTACAATCACACGAAATGTTATGAACCCAATCAAAGCATATAATAAACATATCCCAACAATGAGCAAAAATTTCTTCAACACGCAATCAAATCCCAATTAAAACTATACCCAAATTTATTGATGGTGGGCTTGAACCGCCTTTTCTTTTACCTCCTCATTTACACCCAGGTGTTTTAGTTCCAACCGATTGGATAGTTCTATCTCTTTCTGCCTGATTTCCTCCAATTGCTTCGAAATCTCCTCCTCCAATGTTTTACAATCGGTCTTAAAACTACCAACCTGATTATCTAAATTCTTGACAAACGATTCAATATTTCCAATCCTTTGCAACAGTTCCCTGCTCATATTCTTTATATCTTCTATCTCATTATGGAGTCTGTTTTCATCATTTGCAACCAAAGAGACAGACCTCGATAAATCATTCATTCTTTTTTCCATCATTTGGGCATTTTTACTAAACTTATCCATTTGACAATCAACATCTTCCAGCTTTTTTGCGGTGCTGGAACAACTAAGCAAAAATAAAACTATAATAACAAGATATATTCTTCCAAATTTCACCATTAGCTAACATTATAAACAAATCACAAACAAACGCAAAAACAAAATTTTATGGCACTATGGAACTTTTTTCGTTTTCACTATGTTAAAAAGGTTAATTGTTCTCCTTTATAGCAAGCTGATATTTCGCTTTCCTCCTTTTCTACGAAAATCAGCTTGCTATTTTTATAGGTAGACATCCAAAAATGACCCTAACGGATTTCTGTAACGCCTTTTTTCCAAATCCTGAACTTTAACTACATCCACTGCTGAAGCGTTATGGATAGAATTTTCATTCACAACATTTTTCATCAACTGAGCAAACACCTCACTTTTGCCCTGTTTCTTTTCCACTCCGCCTAGTTTTGCATTTACGATCATATCCCTGATTTTCGTTGCATGATCATCCGCTATTTTATTTTTGGAAAAAATATTCTCGTCCTGTTTTTGGTTTTTTTGTGCAGATAGTTTTTTAATCTGGTCCAAAAGCTGAGAGGCTGCCTGATTTAGATTATTTACATTATTAACCGCCATAAAAGCATCTCCAAAATTTATGTTAAAACAAATTAAATATCACAACAATCTCAGCAGCTATTTTTGTACCTAAATACGTATATATTTTAATATATTTTCTGTTCCATGAATTTCCATGATAATTGATTTATAGCAGGTATATGTAGTTATTATGCTACGTTAATCTAGAAATTTCTATACGCCGACCACAAAGCACAACACGTTACAATGATTATACTTATAATGTATTATAAACTTTTGCAACTCTTAATATATTTTTCCTTTATTCCATAATAATATTTCTGTATTATTCCAAAGTTTACAAAAAATTAACCCCATTTTGGTCATAGAGAGAACAATAACTTTTCATCATAATTACCATGCAATGATGTTGCAAAATTCAACCTAACCCATATAAAAATATATTGTAAAATTGCTTTTTTATCCATTTCATGCTAAGATTTGGAAACAAATGTACATTGAATTCTCCCATAAATCATTCCAGCAATAATTTTGATAAAGTGTGAGTTTTCACGAGAGGGGGCGAAAGGATTCGACCGGACAAGTGAGGTATAAGGTGGCGTATTGAGGTTGTCAGGCGGCCTCATAAAAAACCTGGCAAAATTATTAAATGCCGAATATCCAATGGCAATGGCTGCTTAATTGACAGCCACGTTTGATTAATCTTTACCTGCGTGATTAATTGAACGACAACCAGCAGGTTAGTTTAGGTCTTTCTTCCGGTGGGATCTAAATGAAACTTTCAACTGGAATAGTCGACAGAAATCCTGTCTATTGGAGTTCTGAATGATGAAATTCAATAAATAGACTATATACGTAGAAGCCTATGCCGAAGTGCCCAGGGACGCGGGTTCAATTCCCGCCGCCTCCATTGTTAAGTTGTTTAATAATACAACTTAACAATTTTAATACCCTTGAAATACCATCACCAAAGATAAAAGGCCGTTGATTTCTTACAAGAATCAATGACTAAATAATCTATTACCATTTCCTGCAAATCGGACTTCGGATGTTTCTTTTTCTTATACTTTCTGTCATGAATTTTCTGCAATATGTAAGATTCCCCTCGGTTATATGGGTTGCAATTTCTTTTCGTGATTAATGTTCAGGAAATTCAAAGTTACTGGTTGGTCTGTTAACATATTTTTATATTAAAAAGAATGGGGCGCATGATGAACCTGAAAAACTTGATTTTTTCGAAGGAAAAGGTGCGTTTTAAAGCGGATGAAACAATTTTTAACGAAGAGGACGAAGGGAAGGAGATGTACTTCATAGATTCGGGAAGAGTAAAGATCATAAAAAAAGTAGGAGATGCGGAAGGAGTGCTTGCCGTATTAAATCCCGGTGACTTCTTTGGTGAAATGGCTTTAATAACAGGTAACAAACGTACTGCCACAGCAATAGCGCTATCGGATTGTAAGTTGCGTATTATGAACAAAGAAACGTTTGATTCTAATCTCTTGAATGACAGAGAGTTTATGAGGCAAATAGTAGAAACGCTTGCACGCCGTCTTGAAGAAACAGATTTAAACCTTAAACGCTATGTCCAAAGGGTTTTGAGACTATCGCATGTTTTTAAAATATATGGATAGAAGGGTCGGATTGTCTTTTATTCCTCCGGCAACAGCGATGCTGTTGTAACTTCTTTTTTTGTTTACTCTCAAAGAGGTTGGCATACCGTGTTACCGTTCAAAAAGATTTTATTCGTATGCATCATTGCCGTTATTGCCTGTAACAGGTACTGTACAGCACATGAAAACGGGCAGATGAATAGCGGCAGAGAGGAAATGAGTGATACCGAAGAAATCGAGCTTGGGAAAAAAGTCGATGAATACATACGTCACCGGTTTTATCTGGAAAACGATCCGGAACTTATTACGGCAGTCAACGGCATCCTGCAAAGACTTGTTACCGTATCAGAAAGAAAAACCCTCCCCTATAGTTGCGTTATTCTGCAGTCGTATTCAATTAATGCATTTTCAGCTCCCGGCGGACATATCTATGTAACGGATGGTTTGCTCAGATGTGCAATGACAGAAGACGAGGTGGCTGGCATCGTGGGTCATGAAATTGCCCATGCCTCTCTGAAACATGCTTCCAAGCTGTATGGCGAAGTCATGGAAATGATTTCGCACCGAAATACCGATTCCGATACCTCGGATATGCTGCTTCTCTTAAACAACCATATCGAGGAATTTGAACAGGAGGCAGATAGTGTAGGTGTTTCCTATGCTTACAAGGCAGGATTTGACCCGCACGGATTGCTCAATTTTCTGGAGAGGCATGCGAACCAGCAAGTTCAGGAAGGTTATTTTCATTCTCTATGGTCTGATTTCTATACAAAGATCAAATCGAGAGTCGATCATTTAAAAACGTACTTAACAACATTAAAAGATTAGCTGATGACAAGAACCTCTGGAATTTTTTTACGAAACTTGCAAATAAATGTTCTCGTAAAAAGTCGGAGGTCTGTGTATAGAGCTTAACAAATCGAAGAGAAAATAATTGTAGCTCATGAAAAAACGACCTGAGAAGAACCGTCTGCCTGCCCATCAACCCTGCATTGTTACACTCATGACAGACTTTGGCACACAGGATGCCTATGTAGGTATCATGAAGGGGGTAATAATAGGGATCAACCCTTGCGTAAATATTATCGATATCTGCCACAATATTCCACCCCAGGATATTTTCTCCGGCGCATACCTCCTCTCCTCTTCTTACAAATATTTCCCTCAGGGAACAGTTCACGTCGCAGTTGTTGACCCCGGTGTCGGGAGTAAGAGGGACATTGTTTGCGTTGAAATCAATAAGCACTTTTTCCTCGTGCCCGATAACGGAATACTCAGTTTTATTCTTCAGGAGGAAATGCCGAAGAGTATCGTACGGGTAACAAACAATAAGTATTTTTTGCCGTTGCCCAGCGCAACATTTCACGGTCGCGATATCTTTGCGCCCGTTGCGGCATATCTATCGCTTGGCACAAAACCCCAACTACTAGGCAATGCCAGCGACCGTTTGAACCAATTAGAGACACCAACACCTGAATATACAAAAAAGAAGAGATTGATAGGTGCTGTTATACACATTGACAGGTTTGGCAATCTTGTCACCAACATTACGAGAAAATCTCTGAAATATTTATCTGCACCCCATAAATGTCTGGAAATGTCCATTGGGAAGAAGAAAATTGCGGGATTACAGAATACCTATGCCGATGCACCGGCCGGGGAGTCTCTGTTTTTCTTCGGTAGCGCGGGATTTATCGAGGTTTCTGTAAATCAGGGAAATGCCCAAACATATTTTAAGGCAAAGAGGGGCGACAAAATCAGTGTCGGGATCAAATCTTCTGTCACACGTTAATACCAGTTACAACTTTATTCCGTGAGATGGAAGGTTTTGAGGCACTGCTTGAAGTCGTCTGGAATTTCTGCGGTAACTGACACACATTTCTGAGTATAAGGGTGTACAAAAGATATTTGATATGCATGGAGCATCTGCCTTTGGATTTGTCTGTGGAGTTGGCCTTCGACAGGCTTCCGGTTATATTCAGTTTCCCCCATAACCGGATAACCCGCAGAAGCGAGGTGTATTCTGATCTGGTGCGTTCTGCCGGTGTCTGTGTTCACTTCCAGATATGAAGCATTTCCCCCCCTTTTTAAAAGCTGTATATGTGTTACAGCCTTTTGTCCGTTGAGCGGGGTATCTATAGTAAACAGCCTCTTCCCCAAACTACCTTTTACGATAACTCTGTAAACCTTTTTTATGAGATTTACCTTAAATAGCGGTTTCATCTGCTCGAATCCGTCTTTGTTCATAGCAAAAATAACAACGCCTGATGTGTTTTTATCCAACCGATGCACAGCCCGTATCCGGTTGTCTTTGAAAAATACCCTTAATTTGTACTCAAGGCTTTCTTCCCCGTTCGTAACAATATTGGGCGGTTTTGACACGATTAAATAATAATCATCCCGAAACAGGATATTTCCTTCCTGCACATCAAATGGTTCTGTTTCCTTGCTGATAATTTCAATCATATCTCCATGATTTAATTGATAGGAAGCTATCCATATACGTCTTTTATTTACAAAGACGCGTCGGCTGTCTAAGAGGTGTTTTACTTTTTTTTTGGAAATAGTTAATTTATTTGCTATAAAGTCTGAGAGTATTTGCAAGTCGTTTTTTTTAGTATAGGTAAATTTTTGTAAAGCCATGTGGAGTTACTGGAATACTTTTTGAGATGTAGTGTTCCTTTAATACTATAGCAGAATTGCCCTACACAAGCAATTTGATAAAATATTCTCAAAAGCAGGCCGATTTCAAAAGAATGGCTACATAAAGCACCTATTTGTTATGAATGCATAATTATTCCTTTTTTAGGAGACCGAGATGCGGAGTGTCTACCATCTGAATATAAGCGATACGGATATACGAGGGGCAACAACTGCATTGCTGCCAGGTGACCCATTCAGGTCACAAACCATTGCTGAAGCGATATCCGAAACGTATGGAACTACCCACAGTAAACTGGCGTG